>Ga0315293_10005028_pt1 | contig 12489 bp, 12 predicted proteins | sample YL17G13_20_MG_FD_203071 | JGI IMG/M metagenome (GOLD analysis project Ga0315293, IMG submission 203071) | Sediment microbial communities from Yellowstone Lake, YNP, Wyoming, USA - YL17G13_20 | ecosystem: Environmental > Aquatic > Freshwater > Lake > Sediment | place: USA: Wyoming | collected... | reverse complement strand
GTTTCGGCGGTTGTACGGGAGACGCGTGCAACTGATCGGAGGGATCGACAAGCGGGCGCTGATCGCAGGGCGCGAGGCGACGAAGGCAGAGGTAGAGTATAAGCTTACCAACCTCGCGGCTGACAGCGGGTTCCTGCCAAGTATCGACCACGCTGTTCCGCCAGAGGTCGCGCTCGATACCTTCAGGTTCTACGTGGACTGCGTACGCGAGACGTGGGCGACGCTGCTGTGAGCTACAGAGAACCGTGCATTGCGGTGACAACCGTAACGCAAGGAGGTATACCGTCAGGCACGGGCGAGCGCGGTACAGTGGTGACCAGCGTTCGGGTTTGCCTGCGCAGGCCGCTCGCCGTATGATCTCTAGGTCCGGCGCAGCGCCCTGGTCTCCGGACCCTCCAGGCCCATGCCCGAGGGATGTGCGACCAGAGTTCACCAACATTCGGTAGCACGGAGTGGTAAACAGATGAGAGAGATACGAGTTGGAAGCATCCAGCCATCAGGGCAGCCGAAGATGAACGTCTTCGGAGGCGAGCGAGATCGCGACCTGGGCCGCAGGAAGAAGGAGGAGAACCTGGATATGGCCTGCCGCCTGCTGGCACGGGCCGGCGAGGCGGGCTGCGACATCGTCGCCTATCCCGAGGACATCCAGGCGATAGCGCATTACGGGTACTACTACGCCGAGCCAGACCTCTTCGCTGGCTACGTTGAGAGCATCCCCGGGCCGACCACTGAGCGCGTTTCAGAGGTTGCGGAGAAGCACAATATGCACGTCGTGTTCGGCACCTATGAGCGGATCGGAGATGCTATCTACAACACCGCGGTGCTGATGGGGCGCACAGGCGAGATCATCGGTAAGTACCACAAGGTGCAGTTGCCGGACGTCGAGCGATGGAGCGTGACCCACGGCGACTCGTTTCCGGTCTTCGAGACCGACTTCGGGACGGTGGGGATGATGATCTGTTACGACATCAACTTCCCGGAGGTCGCCCGCTGTCTGACGCTGAATGGGGCAGAGCTGCTTTTCCACCCGACGATGGGCTACAGCATGCCGGGACAGTGCGAGGGAAACGGGCTGATGCGAGTCCGGATGCGGGCGATCGACAACTTCACGCCTGTTGTGGTGGCGACCTGCGGCCGGGACACGGTGATCGTGGACAGCGATGGCACGGTGCTGGCCATGGGGCGTCCGGAGGCCGAGGACATCATCTTCGCGACCATTGACCTGGACGGGACGCCGATGGACCACAGCCAGTGGGAGCTGATCACTGGCGTTGCCGACGTGAAAGCCCGCCTCCTCCAGGAGCGGCGCCCGGAGCTCTTCACACCATTGACCGACCCGCGCCCGCGGGTGCTCGAGCGCTATAGAGACAAGCCGCTGAAGTCAACGCCGGAGCAGCGTCAGGAGGTCTTCGAGGAGCTCTACCGGCGGTGGTCGGGCTAGAAATAGGGAGGCGGATATGGACGTGCGTTGGTTGCTGATGGGGTGTGCTGCGCTTCTCACAGCTCCGATCCAGTCCTTGGCGGCAAGTGGCGGCCTGCCAGAAGGCCAGGGTCTGTCACGGAAGTACCCCGGCGATGTCGGGATCGCGCGCGACCCGGCCGTGCTCTTTGCCGACGACTTCGAAGAGGGCAACCTCCAGCGGATTGAGGAGCACTGGAGAGGAGAGACCAGCAACAAGAACGGGAAGGTGCTGTCGCTGAGCTCGGATGTGCCGCCGGGGAGCCCGGGGAAGCACTCGCTGGAGATGACAGCGACACTGGGCGTGGACAGCGGCGGGCACCTCTACACCATCTTCCCCGGGGTGGAGAAGGCCTTTGTGCGATTCTATGTGAAGTTCGCTCCTGACTCAGCCTACGAACACCACTTCGTGGAGCTTGGAGGCTACAATCCACCGACGCCTTACCCGAACCCGCGCGCCGGTACGCGTCCGCAGGGCGATGAACGACTGATGGTCTTCATCGACGGCGACGGGAGGTACGGGCACTACCAACCGCCCGGAGCCTGGACCCTCTATACCTACTGGCCGGAGATGAAGATCTCCGCGGACAAGCACTACTGGGGAAACTGTCTGAGCCCGCTGGAACCACAGCCGATCCCGCGAGGCCGATGGCAGTGCGTTGAGCTGATGATCAAGCTCAACGATCCAGCGAACGCAGACGGGGAGCTCGCACTGTGGCTTGACGGGAAGCTGGTCGAGCACCTGAAGAAGGGTGTGCGGCGGGGCCCGTGGTCAGGAATGGGATTCGACCTGGTGAAGAGCGGCGGCGAGCCCTTCGAGGGACTGCGGTTGCGGACCAGCAAGACGCTGTTGATCAACCACCTCTGGCTGGAGCACTACATTGACGAGGGCACGCAGCGCCAGAACAATCTACAGAACCCGAACCGAGTCAACCGCGTCTGGTTCGACCATGTCGTGGTGAGCACCCAGTACATCGGGCCCGTCCGACCCTAGCTGACCCCGTCATACCACAAGACGGAGGCCGTTCGGGCCGAGGTCCGCTCGACGATAGGGTCCGCGGCGGCGAGGGCGCCGTCCGCTACCCCCTCGGCGGGCGGCGTCTTCTTTACCTGGGCATATCCAACAGTGTCCCACTGCCTCGTCCGCGAGCAGTACTGCCACAGTAGGATAGTATTACTCCGTTAGGTGGTTCCCGCAGGAGTAGCTGCCGGAGTCCAAGGGTTCAAATGGATGCGCAGCACCGTGTGCTGTCTGATATACTGCACAATGGCGTGGGCAGGTGTCGGCCGACTGGACAGACGATTGTCGCACATAGAGAACGCAAATGGAGCGCTGGATTCGGTCATGTCCTGTGAAGCTTCCCTTTTTTGTCGTGGTTCGTGATGGTCGGGCCACCTAACGGAGTAATAATAGATAGGCGTCGCGGAAGCCGGCGAGGCTGAGCGGGCCCGTGGCGGCCAACGACTTCAGCTGCCGCGCAAGCGCCAGCATCTCGCCCGCAGTCGAGAACTGCCCCGTGCATTCGAAAGCGTCGCGCTCACGTTCCCAGCGAAAGACCCGACGATGGCTCCCACCGGACCGATTGCTCTGGTATACGGCCGCAACTCGCCGCCGGTACCCCCCGGCTTCGCCGGCGCCGCCTCTGTCAACGCGCATGAATAGGACGAAGTCTATCCCGAGCAGGACCGAGGGAGACACCCCTAACGGCAGGGACGCGAGATCGGCCTGCAGTTCCTCGATGGTATCAGCATGAAGGCACGACGCCACCATGTGGGGGCCGGATGCGAGACTGAGATAGCGGGCCACCACCGGTCCCCAGAGGTAACCATACCAATGGCCGGCCCCGATCTCGTGGGCCAGGTAACAGTGGGGCGTTAGCTCCGCTTCGGCCTTGGCAACGACCTCGGCGCTGTCCACAGTCACCAGGCGCATGTCCCGGGGCACGAACCCCAAGAGAGCGGCCAGCAGGGCCGTCTTACCGGCTCCCCCGGGATTCGCGGCAGTGAGCACCGACGCCCCTTGGCTGACCCCGTACCCGACGTATGCGGCCATCTCTGCGCTGATAGTGCCGGCGCGGATGAGGTCGATGATGCTGAGCGTGCGACCCCCGCGCTGGTTCAGGGCTTCGATCTGCTCCAGGTTGCCGCGCTCCAGATCACGCACGCGGCCAGTGTTCGCTGGTCTGACTCGAGCGACCTGCCTGTTCCGCTGGGCGTGGCGGCCACAAGGCCAGCGCCGGCTGTCTCAGCGCCATCCGCGCTCACGGGCCGGATCGCGCGCAGGCTCCGGTGCGGTCGCGCCAATGGGCGGGGTAGGCGGCGCCTCCATCAGACTGCGTTCGACCATCTCCCAGATCACCACGTTCGGCCGCTCCCGCAGGATGGTCTCCGGGTTGAATTCTGCGCCCCACAGGTAGACCACCCTCCCGAAATCCTCGGAGAGCAGTGGCAGCAGATCGGTGCAAAACGAGTCGCGGAGGATGACGGCCCGCGGGATCGGGCCATTGCGTTTCTCGCTCACGATCACCTCGATGAGCGCACTGGGGTCTCCGATCGCATCTCCGCTCCCGGTGACGATTCTGGCCTGATGGCGCTCGGTCTTCACCACGGGACAGACCTCCTGTAGGTCCGCGCCCAGCCCAAGCATCCGCGCCAGGTCGCCCCCTCTCCGCGTCTCAGTGCTGAGTCGGTATGTCTCCAGCCTGGACGCCGGGACGGCCGGGAACCATTGGCGTAGAGTGCGGACGATCTCCTGGTGAGCGATGAAGGCGCCCAGCCCATTCCAGTGGGTATCCAGCCTGCAATAGACCACGCCCCCTTTCTTCGCTTCCCGCAAGGCGGGGCCGAGATCCACCGCCTCGACCGTGGAATGCTCACGGAGGTACGACATGAGCTGGTCCAGGCGCGACGCCTTCCGCACGGGGCGCATATTCGGCGGCAGGAACTCGGGGTAGATGGTGTGCTTGTCGGGGGCAACGACGAAGAGGAACCGAATGCCCCGAGCGACCAGCCACTCTCGGCGCGCCTCCAGTGTGGTGCGCCACGACTCGAGCTGCCCCTCCGTCAGGGGAACTGCGTTCCGACAGCAGTCAGTCTCCCCTTCGTCTGCATAGTAGAGCCACCCCTGCCACCCCACGATGACCCGCGGCGACGAGGAGAGCCCGAGCGCCGCCTTCAGCTTCGCATGGTACCTGATGAGAGCCTTCCTGCCGCCAAAGTTGGACTGGAAGTAGCCCCGAAAGCTCGATGGGAACGTGACCAGAGAGCGGTAGCTCAGCCGCAGGATCGGGAACGCTACCCGCGCTTCGCCCAACGCGTGCTGCATTCGTGAGCCGTGCGCGGGCGCCAGCAGCGTCGCTCCCGGCAGGCCGATGGCCAGCATGAATCCGATGATCGCGATAAACTCGGCTCGTGCTCGTGCCTGATCTGGGTCCCGCACGTCGCGCCTCACCATCAGAATCGGAAGTAGATGAAGGGATTATAGGTACCGGCAGCCATCAACATGGCCGAGTAGACGAAGACCGCGCTGCCGGCCGCCAGGCCAACGGCGACCGTTCCGGTCTCCAGCGCCGGGCGAACGGACTCCCGCGCCTGGGCCCTGAAACGACTCCAGGCGCTCAGCAGCACACTGCCGAGGGGCGTGGCCCCGATGGCGCCTGCGATCAGGCAGATGATCAGCTCGGGACCGAGATACAGAGCGACATCCTCTGCCATTCCCGCGTCAGGGGCAAAGCCCGCCATGGCCTTCAGAAACGCCATCGCCTGCGGGAATGTCCCGGCGCGGAACAGCACCCATCCCACCATCACCATGAGCAGGGCGTACACGTGCCGCACGGCTCGCGGCCACCTCTCCAGCCGCTTGAGCAGGCCCACGCGTTCCGCCACGAGCAAGCTCCCGTGAAACATCCCCCAGACCACGAAGGTCCAGCTTGCCCCATGCCACAGCCCGCACAGGAAGAACACCGTGACCAGGTTGGCGTAGACCCGCACGGGTCCCCGCCGGTTCCCGCCCAGCGGGATGTACACGTAATCGCGGAACCACCGCGACAGCGAGATATGCCACCGCCGCCAGAAGTCCGTCATCGACGTCGAGATGTACGGATAGTTGAAGTTCTCCGGGAAGTGGAACCCGAACATCCGGGCCAGGCCAATCGCCATGTCGGAATACCCGGAGAAATCGAAGTAGATCTGAAGCGTGTAGCAGACCAGACCCAGCCACGCCAGCCCGGTCGTTAGTTCGCCTCCGCGAAGCGCGAACACCCGGTCCGCGGAGTACGCCACCGTGTTAGCGATGATCATCTTCTTGCCGATGCCAACGACGAACCGCCGAATGCCTGCTGCCAGGTCGCTTCGCGTCTGCACACGATGCACCAGCTCCCCCGCAATCTCGTAGTAGCGGACGATCGGCCCGGCGATCAGCTGGGGGAATAGTAAGATATAAAGCGCCAGGTCCAACGGCGCTTTACGCGCCTCCGCGGTGCCGCGGTAGACGTCAACCTTGTACGAGATCTTGTGGAACGTGAAGAAGCTGATGCCCAGGGGCAGGAGCAGCTTGGGCACCGGCAGCGACCCGACGCCGGCCGTGGTCAGCGCGCCGTTGACGCTACTGACGATGAACCCGGCGTACTTGAAGACCACCAGCAGCGACAGGTCGCTTGCGATCCCGATGATCAGGAGACGCTTCGCCCATGCTGTCCCGCGGAAGCGCGGGCTTCGCCCGCGCTTGCTGCCAGTTGCCATCGTGGAAGCGGAAGCTTCACCCCCGCCGCGAGCGTCTGCGATCCCTCTGCCGATCCAGTAGTTGACCGCAATCGAAGCCACGAGCCAGCCCAGGAACCGCCATTCGCCCGCCGCGTAGAAGACCAGGCTCGCAAGACTGAGCACGACGTTCCGCGCGCGGCGGGGCGCCAGGTAGTATGCGCCCAATGTCAGCGGCAGGAAGCAGAACAGGAAGATTGGCTCGCAGAACAGCAATGCAGAGTTCCTCCCGTGGGAATCGTCGCGGCCACTGTGGCGGCACGACCGTCCGCCATCTGTAAGTGGATTCTATGCCCTCATCCCGAACTCATGCCCACTCTTGGCCCACTCGCCTCGCGTTCCCGGCAGTGCCCGGAATGGTGCTCACGGTGCCTTCCTCTCTCTGATCCCCCACGCGTGCCATCTCCCGCCAGGAGCCCACACACCACGCTCACCGCTCGCCATTGCTACCGCAGCCGCCGCGCTGCCTCCTGGACGCCAGTGCATGGCCGCCGGCATCTCCGGAAGCATGCAGGCGGCGGCGCCATCTCTGACGAACAGAGGGCTGAGAGCCTATGTCCACCGACTGGGTTCCCTTGCGTTTCCGGACTCGAGATCCGACACTGCCGAGCGCGAGGGAGGCAAGGAGAGGCATGATGGGCGAGGCCGCCGCAGAGGTGATAAGGGCGAAGCGATTTGAACTGGTCGACTCTGAGGGGAATGTGCGCGCAACACTGCAGCTCGACGAAGCGGGAGCGCCGGGTCTGGCCCTGTTCGATGAGGAGGGGAGAGCGCGCGCCGCGCTCGTCCTGGGCGGAGAGGGGATTCCGCGGCTGAACCTGCTGGGGAAGACAGGAGTGGTGCGGGCATCCCTGGGGTTCGGTTCCGACTGGAAGGTGCAGCTAGTGCTTACCGACGCGAACTCGCAGGTCATCTGGTTCGCGCCGTGATATGCACTGAGAGCCAGTCGCAATCCAGCAGTCGCGGCGTCGGGGAAGGCGTTCCACCTGCCGATGTAGTGCGCTTCGGGTAAGGCGAGACCGACTGCAGGCCGGAAGATGCCGCCAGCTACGTGCTCTTGCTGCGGCATGATCACACAGCGGGCGGCATCCTCGTGGTCATTTCGGCCGCGCTGCCGACGCCCTTCTCTGGCCCAGCAGCCACTCATAGAACTCCGGATCGCTGTACGTCTCCGTCCAGCTGTCGTGGTCGGCGTCGGGATAGATGGTGAACCGGACAGTGCCGCCGGCGGCCTTCAGGGCGTCCACCATTTCCTGGCCCATGCTCAGCGGCACAACCGAATCCTTCGCGCCGTGGAAGACCCAGGTCGGCACTTGCTTCATGCGAGCCACTTGCTCCGGATTGCCCCCGGCGCAGATGGGCGCAACTGCCGCGAAGCGCTCGGGGTGCGCGATCGTCTCCGCCCAGGCGCCGAAACCTCCCATGCTCAGCCCGGTCAGATAGACCCGATCCGGGTCAACGCGGTACTTGGCGAGCACCTCATCCACCAGGTCGTCCACATCGTTCGTCTGCCACCATCCCTGGGGATCGCACTGCGGCGCAACCAGAATGCACTCGAGCTCCGGGTGCTGCTCCAGGAACTTCCACGGCCCGTGCACCCGCACCCACGATAGGTCCAGGCCGCGTTCGCCCGCGCCGTGCAGGAAGATGATGATCGGGTAGCGCCTGTCCGGATGGTCGGCGTAGCCCTTCGGCAGCACTGTTTCGTACCGGTGCTCGACCAGTCCCAGCCGCTTGCGCTGGGCAAACCACCAATCCTCGTTCGCCTGCCATACGTCCTCGATCTGCTGCGGCGTCTGCTCGTGCAGCCCGGCGAGCAAGGCCGCCCCGCGATCATCCTCGAACATGCCCTGCACGACCTTGTCTTTCAGGTAGCCGCCGATCGAGTCCGGCTGGGCCGCGGCCACCGCCGGGTCAATCCCCAGCCCGGCCGGCAATGTACAGGTCGCCTTCAGATCGGCACGCCACCAGTTGATCCTCTCCGGCGAGCGGTAGAGCGTGACGAAGCGGCGATGGACACGGCCCTGCTCACCCTTCACCTCGACTATCGCTCCGTAACGGCCGGGCGCGGTGGCGCTGGTCACCTCCTTGCTTTCGGCGTTCATATGGCGCACGCTGATCTGGTACCGGCCGATCAGATCCTCCACCCCGGCCGGGTCGTCAAACTCGCAGTCCGGCAACCGCTCGCTGTCCAGGATGTACTGCCGGAACCGCAGTCGCTTGCCGTAGAGTTCGTACTGGCGCGCCAACTCGGCGTTCGGCAGCGAGACGGTCGCCAGTGTGGTGCGGCCGACTTTGATGCTGAGTGGGCCGTAGGACGTGCCCAGTGGCGGCATCGGTAGAACGAGGGCTGCGGCGGCGTCCTTGCCCGCCAGGGCCAGCCGCGCGGCGCCGAGCGTCTTCCCACCGTCCTTCGCCACCACATCCTGTCCCGCAAACCTGGGGTCGGCAACGACGTCTATGACGACGCGCCGAAAGCGCTCGTACCGCCCCGTCGCCGCGCCGAGTTGCTTCGCCGGCCGGGTCAGCCCGGCAGCAGAGGCCAGCCCAGCGCTCAATGCGACCAGAGACACACTAAAGATGCAGAACAGCAGCGAGTGGTCGAGTCTCATAGCATCATCCCCTTACGCAGCGATGCTGGATACTATCGCATCCGCCCGTCTCCGTCGAGCTATCTGCAGGGCAGGATGGACGCTGAGGAGGCGGAACTCGCGGTCACGGTCAAGAGAGCCGAGCATGACTGGGCAGAGACCGCTATCGAGGACACGGTGCCCGGCATTCGTCCTGAGGATCTGCCGCATATCTTCGAGCCGTTCTATACAAGAAAGGCAGAGGGCAAGGGATCGGGTCTCGGTTTCGCCATTGCCCGCGAGATCATCGTGCGCCACCACGGGGAAATCGTCGCCGAGACGACCGACCATGGAGCACGCTTCCGAATCCTGCTGCCGCTCGCGTGGCCAGAGGAAACCACTGACGCCGCGTGAATGTGAGCTGGCGCCGGTCCGGCGCCAGGCCCTGTGTCCGCCCGAGTTGCGCCTGGAGGTCCCACTTGCATGCGCGGTTCGATTCGCCTATCATCTGTCGGTGCGCCTCACGCTGTCTCTGCAAAGACACCGGAACGAGTCCACACTTGACGCCCCTTGAGATCGCCGCGCTTGCGCTTGCGCTCGCCATTGACGCGTTTTCCGTCGCCGCCTCCGTCGCGCCGAAGACGCCCCCCTTCTGGGGGCCGCTCCGAATGGCTGTCTCCTTCGGGCTCTTCCAGGCCTGCATGCCGCTGATCGGGGCTTTCGTGGGCGCCTATCTCATCACCTATGTGAGGGCCTACGACCACTGGGTCGCGTTCGGTCTGCTTGAGTTGGTCGGCGTTCGGATGATCATCGAGGCGTTCCGGGACGGGGGAGATCAGGAGCGCGATACGAGCGGTACCGATCCATCCCGGGGCGCTGCGCTGCTGAGCCTGAGCATCGCGACCAGCATCGATGCGTTTGGCGCAGGGCTGGGGATGCGGATGGCTGGGGCCAACGTGTGGGTGGCGAGTCCGGTGATCGGCATCGTCGCCGCCTCGCTGACATCGCTGGGCGGGTGCCTCGGCCGCACAGCGCGGCATCGGCTCGGCCGGAAGGCAGAAGTGCTCGGCGGCCTGGTCTTGATCGGTTTGGGTCTGAGGATGTTGAGGATCTAGCGGCGTCGCGCAGTGGGGCCGCCCGGTCGTTCACGAGCACAGGCGGCGAACGGTCGCTAGCGCTGGCGCCAGCGACCGTTCTGTCACCGGCCGTGCTGCGGCGACTCCGAGCACGCGGGGACCTCCCCGGGCTCGGGCGCGGCCAGCCCGAACGTGTCCTCGCACGACCTCCGGTGCACTGAAGGAGCGCGCAGGAAGCGCCGTGCCGACGACTTGTCATGCCATCGTCGCTGCGTCTACTGCATCTCGCCGGACGAAGTAACGGCGAAACGCAGACAGACTGCGCCGAGTTCGGGCGCCGGACCCCTGCCGCCATCACTTCTGTACGCGAGCATCATCAGTACGCGGAGACTCAGTGGGATGCTTCACCTGTCGGCGCCGGCTGCGGCTGGTCCGTGGTCAGCACGTGCAGAAACGTGCCCTCGCGCTTCGCGTCCTCCTCTGGCATCTCCGCAGTGTCCCAGGGGATCGACGCGCGATCGGCGATCCGCTCAGCCATGAATGCGTGTCATCCTGTCCGGCATCCTCCACGCCCTACGCGACTGGCGCCCAACGCGGCTGCGAGGAAGGGAAGCCCCTGCCGGAAGCGAACCCTGTGCCAGCGACACCTTCGTGTGGTTGAGGGAGGGTGCCCGCGGGTTGCTGGCTCAGTGCCATCGCTCAGGCACGCTTGCTGAGCGCGCCTGGCAGCGCAGAATCACTCCGCGCTAGCGCGCATGAAGGAGACCGTCCCGAAATGAGCTCGGAAGAGAAGCAGGGAAGAGATCCGTTCGAGGTCGCTAAGCTCTACAAGTATCTCCGCGTGGTGGACGTCTGCGATGCGCTCGACGGCATCGGCTACTTTGGGATCGGGCGCATGTGGACTGAGGTCCGGCCCATCTGGCTGGGCATGAAATTCTGGGGGCCTGCGCTCACCATCCGCTGCGTGCCGGTGAACCGCCCCATGTGGCCTCTCAGGACCACCGAGGAGATCGTCAACGCGCATGGCATCTGGTTCGAGAAGGTGGGCCACAAAGGCGTGGGTGACCTCGTCCGTCCGGGCCATGTGATCGTCACCGACACCGGTGGCGCGCCTGAGGTCGGGTTCTGGGGTTCTGCCAACGCCATGGGCACGACGGCTGCCGGCGCGGTAGGCATCGTCACTGATGGGTACGTGCGCGATACCGCTGAAGTCGCGCTGCAGAAGACCCCCATCGCCGCGCGCTTCCGTGGCCGCACCATCATTCCCGGCCGCATTGAGGTTGCCGAAGTCCAGTGCAAGATCGGTTGCGGCGGCGTTCAGGTCAACCCTGGCGACATCGTCGGCTGCGACGACGACGGGGTGGTGGTGGTTCCGGCTCACGTCGCAGAAGAGGTCGCCGTCCACGCCCGCGCGGTTCTTCTCGCCGACATGCGCGCCCGCAGCGGCCTCTACCAGCGTCTCGGCATAGCGCCCGACGAGACCGTGGACCACGGAAAGGTCGAAGCCTACTACCGGCAGTTCTCGTGAGCCCTCTCGGCCGCCTCGATCCTCCTTTGCCCGAACTACAGCGGGCCTCTTGGCGCGGGTCTGCGACCTGCTCCCATCACGCTCTGTGCCACCGCCGTCTGCACGCGCGGCGCCAGTCGCGAAGGTGTCACTCGCAGGGGGGAACATGCTGCTGACTATGGTCGTGCTCGTCGCCGGTATGTTCGCGCTGACCGCGAGCTGCGCTGAGCCGGCGCTTCTCGAAGCACAGCTGGTGGCTGCTCCGCCGCTCGGCAGGAACTCCCGCGGGGCGAGAGGTGGACCGTGCCGGAGTCCATTCTAGCCATTGATCAGGGTACAACGGGGACAACCGCGCTCGTGCTGGACGGGGACGGGCAACTCACAGGTCGCGGCTACTGCCCAGTGCAGCAGTACTACCCGCGCCCGGGTTGGGTGGAGCACGATCCGCTCGACTTGTGGCAGTCAGTCCTGGTGGCGGCGGGTCGAGCAATGGAAACCGCAGGCGCCGCCCTCGACGATCTGCTCGCCATCGGGATCGCTAACCAGCGCGAGACGACCCTTCTATGGGAGAGGGCGAGCGGGCGCCCGGTCTGCCGAGCCGTGGTATGGCAGTGCCGGCGCACCGCGCGGCTCTGCGACGAGCTGCGCGCCGAAGGGCTGGAAGAGTTGGTGCGCGAGCGCACCGGGCTTCTGCTAGACCCGTATTTCAGCGGTACCAAGGTGAAGTGGCTGCTGGACGCCGACCCGGGACTCCGCGCTCGAGCGGAGCGTGGGGAGATCGCCTTCGGGACCGTGGACTCGTGGCTCGTGTGGAACCTGAGCGGCGGGAAAGCGCATGTGACGGATGCCTCCAACGCTTCTCGTACCCTGATGCTCAACCTCGACCGGGTCGCGTGGGACCCCGAGATGCTGGGTGCGCTCACTGTTCCCGCTTCCCTTCTGCCTCAGGTCGTGCCCTCGAGTGGGACCGTCGCCGAAACGGTGGCACGCGGTCCGTTTCCCGCCGGCTTACCCATCTCGGGACTGGCGGGGGATCAGCAAGCGGCGCTGTTCGGGCACGGGTGCTTCCTGCCTGGGTCAGCCAAGAGCACCTACGGCACGGGGTGCTTCCTGCTTGTC
>Ga0315293_10005026_pt1 | contig 12493 bp, 15 predicted proteins | sample YL17G13_20_MG_FD_203071 | JGI IMG/M metagenome (GOLD analysis project Ga0315293, IMG submission 203071) | Sediment microbial communities from Yellowstone Lake, YNP, Wyoming, USA - YL17G13_20 | ecosystem: Environmental > Aquatic > Freshwater > Lake > Sediment | place: USA: Wyoming | collected... | reverse complement strand
AGACTCTGAACCTGTGCTTCCAATGCGGGACCTGCACCGGAAGCTGCCCATCGGGCAGGCAGACGGCGTTCAGGACGAGGAAGCTGGTCAGGAGAGCCCAGCTGGGACTCAAGGATGACATCATCGGGTCTGACGATCTATGGCTGTGCACGACCTGCTACACATGCTACGAGCGGTGCCCGAGGGGCGTCGAGATCGTGGATGTCATAATGGCGCTGAGGAACATGGCGGTCCGCGAGGGGCACATGGCACCCCAGCACAAGAAGGTGGCAGAGCTGATCTCGAAGACAGGGCACATGGTCAACCTGAGGGACGAGGACAAGGTGCTGAGGAAGAAGCTCGGGCTGGCGGAGGTGCCGCCGACCGTGCTGCTTGTCCCAGAGGGATTGGAACAGGTCAAGAAGATATGCTCAGTAACTGGCTTTGACAAACTTATCGAGGGGGGAGCAAAGTGAGCGACAAGAAGATGGGTTTCTTCCTCGGATGCATCATGCCGATGAGATACCCAGGGATAGAGAGCTCGACGAGGGAAGTCCTGAAGTCGTTGGGCGTCGAGCTGGTCGAGCTCAAGGGAGCCTCGTGCTGCCCTGCGCCCGGTGTGACCAGGTCGTTCGATCAGACCACCTGGCAGGCGATCGCCGCAAGGAACTTGACGATCGCGCAGAACCTGGGAATCAACATACTCACGGTCTGCAACGGCTGTTTCGACTCGCTGTTCGAGACGGCGCACCAGCTGAACCACGACCCTGAGAGACTCAAGAAGATCAACAAGATCCTGAAGGAGATCGGGGCTGAGTACAAAGGCCAGACAGAAGTGCGCCACTTTGTGGAATACCTTCACAACGAGGTCGGCCTGGACGCGATAAAGGCGAAAGTGAAGGAGAACGGCGGGAAACCGCTGAAGGCGGCCGTGCACTACGGATGCCACTTCCTGAAGCCTTCCAACGTGAAGAAGATCGACAACCCCGAGAGGCCTGTGATCTTCGACGAGATCGTCGAGGCCTTGGGAGTCGAGAGCGTCGAATACAAGGACAAGGGGACCTGCTGCGGGGCAGGCGGAGGAGTCAGGGCAAGGACGCCCGATGTCGCGCTCAAGATGACCAAGGAGAATCTGACCAACATGAAGGCGGCTGGAGTCGACGTCATAATCGACTGCTGCCCGTTCTGCCACCTGCAGTACGATGTCGGCCAGGCGGAGCTCAAGGAGTTTGGAATCCCGGTCCTGCACCTGTCGCAGCTGATGGGGCTCAGGTTCGGACTCGACAAGGAGAAGCTCGGACTCGAAGTGCACAAGACCCCTGTAAAGCTCTGAAGTGATTCAAGTGTACAGAGCGGATCTGATCGCGGTCACTCCGGCGGGTTCGGTGCCGGATGACCTGCGACCTTTTGTCGAGTTCAAGGCGTCCCTGCTCAAACGGGAGCTGAAGAGGGAGCAGGTCGTCGCGCTTTTCCTGATAGCGACGACGTCGTGCTACATCCCGGTGTTCCTGGACAAGGGGATGACTCTAGATGATGTGAAGAAGGACCTGGCGGAGCAGCAGGCCGAGATGGCGACCCATTCCCTGAGGATCATCGAGGAAGCATTGAAGAGGCTCGACAGCGAGAAGAAGAAGTAGTCCTTGGCGGATGTGGTGGATGCATGGCAGAGGTAAGATGGTCCTGTTTCCAATGCGGCAGGGTCTACAAGACGAAGGAAGATGCGGTAAGATGCCACAACGCGCACGTCCAGCCGATCGAAGATGTGCCGAACCCGCCGAAGATCAGATGGTGGGCGGGAAGATAAAATCAGGGCTTTTACGGGCGTCGCTGGCACATCAGTGACGGCTATTCTTTTCAGAATGGCAATGTTTTAATATGGTATTCATTTATCGAAGACTCCTCGGTTCGGAGTGTTAGTAATGTCCACGAAAGCCAAAGCAGTCGCAGCGGCAAGGAAGATGAAGGACCGCTGGCGAGCTAAGCAATGGTACAGAATCATGGCTCCCGAGATGTTCAACACGGCGCTCCTGGGGGAGACCCCGACCGACAACCCCGAGTCGCTCAAGGGGCGGACTTTGGAGGCGACGGTCCAAGACCTCACGGGGGATTTCTCGAAGATGCATATCAAGCTCAAGTTCCAGGTCCACGACGTCCGCGGGCTGGACGCGCACACCCTGTTCATCGGACATGACCTCACGAACGACTATGTCCGGAGGCAGACGCGGAGGAAAAGGTCAAAGACGGACGCGGTCGTAGAAGTCACGACGAAGGACGGCTGGAGGATCAAGGTCAAGCCGATGGCAGTCGCGGAGCAGAGGATCCAGTCCTCGCAGGAGACCGCGATCAGGCACATAATGGAAGATGTTATCATTAAGGCGGCCTCCGGAAGCACCGTCTCAGAATTCGTCAAGCTTATGGTCGGCGGGGAACTGAGCAAGGAGATCGCCGACAAGGGCAAGGTCGTCGTCCCGATGAAGAGGATCGAGATCCGCAAGAGCCAGGTCCTGAGCTTCGGCGAGGTCCCCGAGATAAAGGAGGCGGCGCAAGAGGCTCCAGCGGCGGAGGCAGAGGCGACCCCAGTCGCGGAAGCTCCTGCAGACGAAGTTGCTCCGGAACCGTCGACAGAGGAATCGGAGGAGCTCTCCGAAGAGGACCTTGCGAAAGAGGCCGGCGAGAAGGAGCCGTAGAACATCGGCGGCTTCATTTATCGATAATCCCATGAGCCGGTCCGGATCAAATGCCCGGAGGGCATGAAGCACCGTGTCGGGGTGGCTCAGCCTGGTGGAGCGTCGGACTCATAGGGAAACTGAAAATGCAGGCGCTCCCGAGATATCCGGAGGTCACGGGTTCAAATCCCGTCCCCGACACTCTCTTTTCAACTCCGCTGCCGAGAAAGGATTATTAGCAATCGCCCATTCATGCATCTAAGAGAGCTGATAGCATCAGGATAATATTCTACACCGGGAAAGGAGGGGTCGGAAAGACCTCAGTCGCTGCAGCTACGGCACTGAAAGCGGCCAAGCTCGGCTACAAGACGATCATCATGAGCACCGATTCCGCGCACAGCCTTTCGGACTCCCTGGAGATCTCGCTCTCCGGCGAGATCAAGAACGTCGGCAAGAATCTCGACGCGATCGAGATCGAAGTGCAGTACGAGATCGAAAGCAAGTGGGTGCAGATCCACAGCTATGTCTCGGAATTCCTTGAGTCGCAGGGGATCGAGGCTGTCACGGCAAAGGAGCTGGCGGTGCTGCCAGGTCTTGACTTCATGTCCGCGCTCTTCTACATCGACCAGTTCGCCAAGGAGGGGATCTATGACGTGATCATAGTCGATACGGCGCCGACCGCGGATACGATCAGGCTCCTTTCATACCCGGACATCGCGAACTGGTACATCGACAAGATGTTCGGTGTGATGAGGAACCTCGTGAAGATCGCGAGGGCGACTGTCGGCCGCGTCATGAAGACTCCGCTCCCTCCGGACGGCGTGCTTGACGACATACAGTGGATGAAGGACAAGCTGGCCAGTGCCAGGAAGATCATGACCGACCCGTCGAAAACATCCATACGCCTCGTTCTGAACCCTGAGAAGATGGTCATCACCGAGACGATGAGGGCGTACACCTACCTCTCGCTTTACGGATACACGGTCGAGGCCGTAGTGATTAACCGCATCTTCCCTGAGAAATCCGGTTCCGGTTACTTCGAGGAGAAGCTCGTGGAGCAGAAAAAATATCTCGAGGAGATCGAACAAGCGTTCTCCCCCCTCAAGATGCTCAGAGCGCAATTGTTCAGCAAGGAGGTCGTCGGGAAGAAATCCTTGGAGATCCTGGGGGACATGATTTTCGGCGACTCCGATCCGACGCAGATCTACAGCAAGGAAAGGCCGATGAAGATGTTCGAGGAGGACGGGGCGAAAATCCTGGCAATCAAGATACCGTTCACCGTCGACAGGCCTGTAGAATTATATAACCGCAAAGACCTGTTAATCGTGAGCATTGGAAGTTACAAGAGAATGATCACGCTGCCGTACACCTACGCCAACCTGGATGTGAAGAAGGCGGAGATGGACGGAGGATGGCTGAAAGTCATTTTCAAGAAGGAGGGGAAAGCAGATGGACAGAAAGGAAGTGGCAAGAAAGGGAAAGGAAAAGGCAAAAGAAGTGGCTGAGCACCTCGAGAGGCTTTCAGCCAACGTATTGACCGGCGGAACGGTCGACCATCTGTCGAAGGCTGGGAACGAGCTGCTCACAGCGATCAGCAAGACGATAGAGGACAGGCGTATCCCGCCGGAGACAAGGAAGCACCTCCTGGCCGCTGAGAAGGAATCTCTCTTGGCCGTGCAGGGTTTCGTCGACGCCGTGATCAAGGAGATCGACAGGGTCGAGAAGGGCGAGAAGAAGCCTGCCAAGCGAGAGCTGAAGAAAATAAAGATAGAAAAACGCGCTTGAATTAACTGACGCTGTCGGCAATCTTGTCGAGCTTTCGCTGGAGATCGTCGATCTTCGAACCGATCGGCACGATGCTCACCGCGATGGATTTTCTCCCGGCGCCAGCCAGGACCATGTCGTGCTTCTCAGATGAGATCTTGATGAGCTTCGGCTGGCCGATCTTGAGCTCAGAATGAGCAGTAGAGGCCGCGCCCATCAGAGTCGCGCACATTATTGTGAATGTTTCCGCCGTAACACCCTCAGGCATGTCGGCCGCGATAAGGAGGCCGTCGCGGCTGATTACCGCCGACGCAACAGAGCCGAACTCCTCCTTGAGTTCCCTCAGGGCTTTCTGCAGGTCGACCATATCGTCAATCGCCCCCGCCCTCTTCGATCTTGAAAACGCACTGCTGGTCTCCTTTGCCAGCACACTCGACTTCCTCGCAGACCATCCGCTTGTGACCGTATCCCTCGTAGATTTTCTTTACGATGCCCCTAAGCCTGTGACAGGTCGGCTTCTCGGCTCCCTCCATTTCGAGCGATTCGATTGAGGCGGTGACGTAGCAGACGGAGTCCTCGAACTTCACATCCTCGACCCAGCCTTTCGCCTTGAGCAGCTTCGCACAGACGTCGAAATACCCGTCCTGCTCCTGCTGGGCGATCCGGGATATCTCTTCGCCTAGGATCATCCCCTCGCGGTAGAAAAGCCCGTAGCATGCCTGGGACATGACGCTCTCGTAGAGCTTGCGGATCTCTTTGCACTCCTTCTGCGATAGCTTGACGAATCTCATCGTGAGTCTCCAGATTTCCTTTTCGGGCGGGCTAGTGAATCCCTTTGTCGATTAAAAACCTTTTACTTAAGGAATTGCAGACAAGGAAATTCAATTGCACAAGAATCGAAAATCTGCTGGATGGTAATCTGTCCTAGCATAAATGGTCAAACAATCTGAGAAGTTTATTATCCCAGACAATTATCCGTGATGGAACAATGTCGAAATTCTCCGACGAAGATGGCATAAGGGCGGTTCGTGCCGCAAGATACGTGATCGAGAGCGTCGTGAAAAGCCAGGATGTCCCAGACCTCAAGCTGCCTGCATCGTTCAAGAACAAGGGAGGGGTCTTCGTCACACTGAAGACACATCCCGACCAAGAGCTTCGCGGATGCATCGGTTACCCCGAGCCTGTGGCGGCCCTCGAGGAGGCGCTAGTGGATTCAGCGATAAGCGCCGCGACGAGGGACCCGAGGTTCTCTCCGGTATCAGCGGACGAACTTCCGAATCTTGTAGTCGAAGTCAGTCTGCTCACGCCGCCCGAGCTCATCGAAGCATCGAGCGGCAAGGAATTGATCGGCAAGGTGAAGGTAGGCGAGGATGGATTGATCGTGGAGCGCGACTGGGCGAAGGGATTGCTGCTCCCACAGGTCCCGATAGAATGTGGATGGAAGGCGGAGAAATTCCTCGAACAGACCTGCAGAAAGGCCGGGCTGCCGTTGGCGGCCTGGAAGGACCCTAAGACTCGATTCTTCAAGTTCCAGGCAGAGGTGTTCTCGGAGGAGAAGCCGCACGGCAAGATCAAAAGGGAGATCCTGAGTGGTCAAGATGGATGTAATCATTGAGGGCAGGGTCCTGCTGGACAGTGGTCTTTCCGACTGTTGCATCGGAATCGAGGACGGCAGAATAACGAAGATAGCGAAGACCATCGGCAAGGCCGACAAGAGGTACGACTTCACCGGCCGAATCGTGATGCCTGCAGGCATCGATATTCATGTCCACTTCAGGGAACCTGGCATGACGAAGAAGGAAGACTTCGGGACCGGTTCGACGGCCGCGGCTTGCGGAGGGGTGACCTTCGTAGTCGACATGCCAAACACGAAGCCGCCGACCAGGACTATCTCGGAAATAAGGGAGAAAGCCTTGCGAGTCTCGAAGAAGAGCTTCGTCGACTTCGGCTTGGCCGCCCTGTTGAATCCTAAATCTGATACTGAGAGACTGGCAAAGGAAGCGACGGCTTTCAAGATCTACCTTGGGGAAACGACCGGTGGCCTCGAAATAGCACCAGAGGATTTGGGCGCCTCCATTTCCAGAGCCGGCGAAAGACAAATCTTCATCCATGCGGAACATCTGGGCAAGCTCGATGATACCCTCGAAACGGGGCTCCGGGACCACGACCTGCGGAGGTCGGAGAGCCTCGAGGTTGAGGCTGCCTGCAAGGTCATCTCATCGAGGGGCGGGGCTTCGAAGGTGCACCTGCTGCACGTCACACAAGCGGAAGTGCTGGAGCTGACAAAATTGTCAGGACTCACCGCGGAGGTCACTGCTCACCACCTGCTTCTAGACAATAATTCAGCGCTCGGGACGATGGGGAAGATAAACCCTCCCCTCAGGTCGAAGGCGACCAGGATGCGCCTCTGGGATGCGTTTTCTTCGGGCAAGGCCGACACCTTGGGATCGGACCACTCGCCGCACACTATCGGCGAGAAGGAAGTTGAGTTCAACGAGGCGCCGAACGGGATGCCAGGGGTCGAAACACTCGTCCCCCTGATGCTCCAGAAGGTCGCGGAGAGGAAACTGAATATCTCGCTACTTTCAAGACACTGCTCTCGAAAGCCTGCACGGATCTGCGGTTTGAAGAAAGGAAGGATCGAAGTAGGGTTCGATGCAGACCTAATAGCGGTCGATCTCAGGAAGAGCACGAGGATTCGGGCGGACAGGCTTCACTCGAAATGTGGCTGGACGCCTTACGAGGGGATGTTAGGAGTGTTCCCCCTAGCGACCTTCCTAAGAGGAGAGGAGATCGCTCGCGAGGGCGAGCTGTCGGGGGACAGGATCGGCAGATTCGTCAAGCCGGAGGGGGAGAGCCGATGATGGTCGACACCTCCGAGCTCGAAGGAAGGAGTTTCGTCTGCCTCGAAGGCTGCGGGATGTGCTGCCTCTGCCAGCCGGAGCTCTCGGACGAGGAGTTGAAGATGTTCGAGACGGACCAGTATCTGAAGAACGGGCTCACGAGGGAGCATGTGGACGGAAGGCGGACAGCCAAGCCGAACGCGATCAAGCTCCAGGGCAAATGCGGGGCGTGCAACTTCCTCAAGAACCGCCTTTGCACGATCCACGAGATCAAGCCGCACTTCTGCCGCCAGTTCCCCGTCCACATCCACCTGCTCAGGAGGGTGCAGCTCAGCGTGAATCTGTCGTGCAGAGGGGTGACGGACGGAGGGAGCTCGCTCAAGACTTATGGGAAAACACTGGTCACCAGCATACCCGAGAGCGTCCTCAACGAGACCCTGGCCGCGGTCAAGAACGTCGTCCATGACTTCGACAAGATGTGCCATGACGCGGGCATATTCCAGGCTTCCGAGAGGATGCGGTCGATTGCGACGCGACTCCTCCCGGCCTTGGCAAAGGAGGACGGCATCGGCAAGCTGCTGGCATTCGCGGACGACGAGCCCGAGATAGGCATCATGCCCGAGGATGAGGTGGCCGAACACGTTCTGACGACGGGACCGGCCAAGGACCTCGAGATCGTCGCAAGGGACTCCAACTACGAGCAGTTCAACCTCAGCGAGATCGCCAAGCTGCCTGTCTATGTCGACGAGAAATTCAACTGGAACCTGATACAGTCCAAAGACGGGAAGATCAACTGGATGGTGCTCGAGGAGGACGGGACGGTAACTCCCGCGGTCAGCATCGACCCGGCGGAGATCGGGCTCCTGAGAAGGGACGACGACGCGCTCAGGATCTTCTCGGACTATGCGAAGATCCTCATATCCAGGGACGCGTTCCTCGGCAATGTCTACAACGTATGCGACATGCACGACTACAAGCACGATCTCGTGACTGTTTATCTCGGCGTCCTCGGAACGACGATGCTCGACCTCTGGTGGCGAACTTCGCTGCTCGGCAAGGTCTTCAAGGCTGAGAAAATTGACGCCTGGCTGGCGAGGGAGGGGATCAAGGCGTTCGACATGGACTGCCTTGACGCTCCCACCCTTGGCGCGTTCATATAAGCGCTCGATTTTCAATCGGATTGGCAATTTATTCTGGTTTTGGGCATAAAGTTTAATACATTTGCAAATTTAACCGGAAAGCATGACCGAGCACATTCAGATAGCCCAGCTTGACAAGCATGACAGAGTGATCCTCCAGATACTCCAGGAGAACAGCAACACGAGCCTGAAGGAGATCGCGGAGAAGACCGGGCTTTCCTCGTCCACCATCCACTACAGGATCAACCGCCTCATCAAAGAAAAGATCATCATGAACTTCACCGCGCGGATCGACCCGATCAAGGTCGGCAAGGACATCCTCGCCGTCTCCTTGATCAACGGCAAGTACGGCTCGGACGTATCGAAGAAGCTCGGCGATAAGCTTGGGAAGATATCGGGGGTCTGGGCGGTCTATTACCTGCTAGGGAACATCGATTTCGCCGTCCTCCTCAGAGCATCGACGAGGGAGGAACTCAAGAACATCATCGACGCGATCATGAAAATCGAAGAGGTCGAGAAGAGCAACACCTACCTCGTGCTGGAGAGAATCAAAGAAGACCCGCTCGTGGAATTCTAGGGTCGTCGACCTAAACCGCGGCCGGTTGTTCGGCCGCGGACGCGGTGAAAATCGCCTAGCCAGCATCTCGAGCGGAACGTCGCTGTCCAGCAAACCTTTAAGTAACACACCACTTTATGGGGAACCTGGTGATTGTTTGCAGAAGCCCTTGGCGGTCTTGAATAAGGCGATAAACGCGCAGGTTATCGTCGAGCTGAAGGCCAAGCGATCGTACCGGGGAATACTCGAAGGCTACGATCCGCACATGAACATCGTCCTGAAGAATGCCGAGGAAGTTCTAGAGGGTAATGTCGTCCGGAAGCTGGATTCGACCATCGTCCGCGGCGACAACATCATCTACATTTCACCGTAAACAGGGGGATCATTTTGACAAAGGGTACGCCCTCAATGGGTAAGCGCTCAGCAAAGAAGACCCACATCAGATGCAGGAGATGCGGCCGGCACTCGTACCACGTGAGGGGCGTATGCGCCAGCTGCGGGTTCGGAGCTACAGCGAAGAGAAGGAACTACAACTGGGCAAAGGCGCATTGATGTCGCGGGGAGTGTCAGAGAAAATGTGGCATGTCCCGAAGTTGAAGGAAGCGTGCGGCGTAATAGGGATATGCACACCTGGCCCTGTGGCGGAATACATATATTTTGGGCTCAGGATACTTCAACACAGGGGACAGGAGTCCGCCGGCATCTCGGTTTTCGAGGACGGGAAGCACACCATTCTGAAGGGGATGGGGCTCGTCCATCAGGTCATGAAGAAGGATCAGCTTTCCCACCTGAAGGGGACTAAGGGGATCGGGCACGTGAGGTACTCGACCTTCGGGGTCTCGGCGCTTCAGAATGTCCAGCCGTTCGTAGTGCAGACGACCAACGGGGAGGTTTCGCTCGGCCATAACGGCGAGATCGTAAACGCCGAAGCCATGAGGACCGACCTGAAGAAGAAGGGCTGGGCGTTCATGACGTCGTCCGACTCGGAGATCATCGTCAGGCTCCTGGCGAACGAGCTCAGCATCCACGGGGACCCTGTGAAATCGATCAAGAACCTGATGGGGCTGATCGACGGCTCATATTCGCTGACTATCATGATAGGCGACCGCGTCTTCGGCGTGCGCGACCCATACGCCATACGGCCGCTCTGCATCGGACGGATCAACGGCGGATGGGCGATCGCTTCCGAGAGCGTCGTTTTCGACAACCTGGACGGGGAGTTCGTCAGGGATGTCGAAGGCGGGGAGATCGTCGAGGTCACCTGCGAGGGGCCGAGATCCTGGAAGGTGCCTTCGCCGAAAGAGAAAGCGCACTGCATGTTCGAATGGGTGTACTTCGCAAGGCCGGATTCAACGATCGACGGGCAGCTCGTCTTCGATGTGAGGAAGAGGATCGGGAGAAGGCTGGCCAAGGAGCATCCTGTCCAGGCGGATGCGGTGATACCGATACCGGACTCCGGAAGGGCGCATGCCCTCGGCTTCGCAGAGATGTCCGGCATACCGACGGCTGAAGGGCTGATGAAGAACAGGTACGTCGAACGGACTTTCATAATGCCTGATCCCAACGAAAGGGAGATGGGGGTCATGCTCAAGCTGAACCCGATCAAGAAGGAGGTCGAGGGGAAGCGCATCGTGATCCTCGACGACAGCATCATCAGGGGGACGACGATGAGGCAGATCGTCCAGATCCTCAGGAAAGCTGGAGCCAAGGAGGTACATGTCAGGATCGGCTCGCCGCCGGTTACCGCGCCGTGCTACCTTGGAATAGACATGAAGACGAGACACCAGTTCGTCGCGAGCAACAGGACGGTCGACGAAATTGCCAAGGTCCTCACCGCGGACAGCCTTGGATACTTGAGCGTCGAGGGATTGGTTGAATGCATTGGATTGGGCGACAGGAACCTGTGCCTCGGATGCCTGACCGGCGAATATCCGATGTCGATCGAGGGCGAGCGGATGAGGTTCCAGAAAAAGATCGACAGCTTCTGAAACATTTAATATAGAGTCCCTCTTGTTTCCGCCGTTGCAGTTGGGCCGGTAGATCAGCGGAAGATCGCTCGCTTGGCATGCGAGAGGCCGCGGGTTCAAATCCCGCCCGGTCCACCATGCATTTTCAAAAAGGCTTTATCCCAATGGAATGATTGTGGGTGGAATGGTTCGCGACAGGGGAGTGCAAACCTCGAATGGGGCGAGTGGGGACATGGGAGAACAAATTGACGAAGATTCCGTCATTGATGACCTATCGGAGCCATTTTGGGAAATGACAAAACACAACAAGCGCCGGATCGTCCTGGCTGTGACGGTGACCGCGATTTTCCTGCTGGCGGCTGTCCATACGATCGTCATGAACGCCAAGGCGGAGGATCAGAGGGCCTTCTATCTCGGCATGGGAGAATCTGTGTCGTCGGCCAACCCATTCGTCGGGGTGATGGACGCCGACTACATGTTCTATTCGTTTGTCTACGATTACCTGAATTTTCCGGACAAGGACGGAATTCCGACCCCCAACCTCGCAAAGAGCTGGTGGCACATGAACGGGACCTATGCGGCCTCCCACGGTTCGGACTTCACGACATTGACGCACAACAAGACCCCGTCGGATTGGCCGTTCGGTTCGATCTGGGAGTACAACCTGACCGAGAACGTCTTCTGGAACGACGGCGAGCCTTTCACAGCCGACGACGTCGTGTTCACGATCAAGATACAGACCGGCGCCGGATACATCAACTTCTGGGCATTCCAGCCGTGGACCAAATGGATGGACCGCTGCGAGAAGATAGATGACTACAAGGTAAGATTCTTCTTCGCCGATCGCAAGACCAGCCTACCGGTCCCGATAGTTTGGGGAGACTTCATGTCCATGCCGATAATACCGAAGCACATTTTCACCGAAGCCACCGATGCTTTCATTGCGCAGAACTGGACCGGTATCCCCGTGATTGGAACAGGGCCTTTCATGGGAACGGCGTCGTTGTCGAGCGAGCTGATTGCCAAGGAATCTATCACGCTCACGAAGAACCCCTGGTGGAACTTTACTGATAATGGTGTAAGTAAAGGGCTTGGGGGCGTCTACAATCGGACCATCCAGATCGACAAGCTGGTAATGAAGTTCTACGCAGAGGAGCAGACTCTTGTCGTCGATCTCAAGACGCAGAAACTTGACGCGTCTGAGGTGAGTCCCTCAAATTACTTCGCCATAAAGGCTGATGCCAATAGGCCCAAGGGATTGAGCTTGGTGAATTTTTACAGCTCCACCGTGTATTCCAAGATATCCCACTTCAATGTGTGGAAAGGAGCGTCTGCCTCACTGAATCCGACGAGGCTCGACCCTGCCCTGCTCAGAGCGACCGCAGTCGCGACGAACAAGAGCTACATCGTCGACGCGATCTACAAAGGACTTGCAACCCCTGGCGTAGGCATCTATACCCCTGTCTGGCCGCAATATTACTGGACCCCGCCGCACGACGAGACATCTACTTTCAACATTACAGACGGCGCTGGAATCGTCAAATGGAGCTACACGAAGCCGCTCGACGAGGTGATGTCG
>Ga0315293_10005025_pt1 | contig 12494 bp, 4 predicted proteins | sample YL17G13_20_MG_FD_203071 | JGI IMG/M metagenome (GOLD analysis project Ga0315293, IMG submission 203071) | Sediment microbial communities from Yellowstone Lake, YNP, Wyoming, USA - YL17G13_20 | ecosystem: Environmental > Aquatic > Freshwater > Lake > Sediment | place: USA: Wyoming | collected... | reverse complement strand
GAAATCGGCGGCGCGAAGAACCTTTACACGGGCGTCTACCTCACCTCCGACCCGGCGGCGCCAAAGGTCCCCCTGACAATCTGGCAGGTGGGCAACTACAAGATCGCACCGCTGACACTCTACCAGCCGGACGGCACGCCGACGGAGAAACCGATCGCGCAGGGCCAACTCGAGGTGCCCGAGATGGGCGTCTATCAAGTGCATTGCGGTTCCGGCGAGAACTCCTACAACGTGATGGAACTCGATGGAAAGCAGGTCTACCGCAGGGAGGCGGGCGGCGAGCCGGTCAAGCAGGACGCGACCCTCCAGGCCGGCAAGCGCTACGCGCTGAAGATCTCCGGCTTCAAGGGCGAACCGCCGAGGTTCTGGATGCAGAAGATGGACCTGCTGGGCAACGGCGATCTCGAGGCGGTGGCCAAGCGGGATGGAAAGTTCCCGTGGCTGATCGACGACAAGGGCAACTGGACCGTACGCAATGACGTCTACTTCCAGGAGGCGCGGCTTGCGGAGGGCGGCAGAGGCTGTCCTCTAAGCGCAACATCGAACGGGAAAACCATCGGCCCGGAACTCGGCTTCGGCTACGTCATGGGAACCTACCACGATGAGCAGGTCCTGCTGATCAAGACCGCGCAGGGCAACCGCTCGCTGGGCTTTGATTTCCGCCCGCCTTCGAGCGGCCGGACGGACCCCAACAGCCAGTGGGAAGGGCTGGAATATAAGCTTATGATAGAAGGCGTCCGCAAGACGCTGGAGAAGATCGACAAGATCGTGCCGGGCTACAAGGGCCAGGGCTACGAGATCGCCGGATTCGTGTGGTGGCAGGGGCACAAGGACAAGGGCTCAACCAAGGAAGATTACGAGAAGAACCTGGTCAACCTGATCAACGACCTCCGCAAGGAGTTCAAGGCGCCGAAGATGCCGGCCGTGGTGGCCACGGTCGGTTTTGGCGGGTACGAGTTGCTGAACGGACCATGGAAGGGAGTCTGGGAAGCGCAGATGGCGGTGGGCGATCCCAAGCAGCATCCGGAGTTTGCCGGGACAGTGGCTTCGATTGACACCCGTGATTTCTGGCGCGAGGTCGACGAATCGCCGACGAGCCAGGACTACCACTACAACCGCAATGCCGAGACGTACATGCTGACCGGCGATGCCCTCGGGCGGGCGATGGTCAAGCTGCTCGGCGGAAAAGCGGAAGCCCTTCCGCAAGCCGCCAGGCAGAAACCGGCCGGGCAACAGGCGACTTCCGAACCGACGGCTCAAGAGAAGGCCGCCGCGCAGGCAGCGCTGGCCCCGATCATCCTGGACGGCATTGCGGCGTCCTACATCGCCAACCCGCGGTACCACGAGGCACTCTTGAGCGAGGCCAACGAGGAAAAGCCGCAGCGGGTTTCCCAGTTCCTGCAGGGCGCGATGTTCGGGCTGGTCAACTGCTACAAAGCGGCCGGGATCCGCGACTACGACTGGCACACGCTTGGGCCGGACCTGCGGGACCTGAAGTGGGATTACTTCAGCTTCGACCCCAAGGAAACCCTGCCCAAGGACAAGGGAAATCGCTATCGCAAGGTGACGTATCCCGAAGGCATGGAGAACTGGTTCGCGCCCGACTTCGACGCCGCCAAAGCGGGTTGGAAGAAGGGGTTGCAGCCGTTCGGTCAGCTCGACGGCAAGCTGGAGCCGCTCGGGCAGTGCGAGCGAGAAGCAGAGGGCTGCGGCTGCGGCGAAAAACCGAAGACCCTTTGGGAGAAGGAAGTTCTGCTGGTGCGCGGCACGTTTGACGTCCCGCCGTTGAAAGAGGGCTATCGCTACCGGTTCGTCCTCGGCGGCAGCAACCACGTCATGAGCGGCGAAGGTTATGCCATCTACGTCAACGGCAAGCTTCTGGCCGAGTCGAAGTCCGGTGTGCCCAACCGCGCGGGCGGACAGCCGCGCGGCGGCCATGTCTACAAAGACTTCCGCGACGAATTCAAGGGCGGCAAGGTGACCCTTGCGGCCACCAGCTTCCTTCAACTCAATAAGAAGGGCGCTGTGGTCCCGCCGCGCGGGCACCTGACACTGTGGCTGGAGGAGGCGAAGATTCCACCGGTGGGGCATGCGGAGACGGTGAAGTCGGCGAAGTGAGTCAAGCGACTGCGGATGCAAAGAATACCTATGTCCTGAACGGAAAACTATTCACAAAGGGAGACAAAGTCATGAACAGAAGAACCTTGTTTGGTGTGGTGTGTGTGCTGGCAGTAACGCTCACGGGCGTCGCCAACGTCTCGGCAGCCAAGGGAAAAAAGGCGGAGCCGGAAACTCCGCTCACCGCGGCCGGGGAGAAGCTTCAGGCACGCTACTCCGAGATGCTCACGGCCTTGCAGGCGGAGATCGCCAAGGCCCTGCCGGCAATGGATGAGCAGAAGAAATCCGCCTATCTGAAAACACGCGAGGCCGAACTGGCCGCAGCGGCGGAGTTGGCGAAGCGACAGAAGGCTTTGGATACCTGCCGGGGGGCGGCGGGACTGTTGGAACACAGGAAGAACTGGGTCAGCAAAGCGACCGCGGCGGTGGCGGCGGCGGAAGAGAAGGTCAAGCAGGCGGCCACGGACGACGCCCGCAAGGCAGCGCAGGCTACGTTGGAGAAGGAGCAGAAGAACAAGGCCACCGGGGAAGACGAACTCAAGAAGTCTCTGGAAGCGGTGGAAAAGGCGAAAACCGAGGAGCCGCAGTTGGCCGAAGACCTCAAGGTGGCCCAAGCGGCGTTGGCCAAGGCGCAAGCCAACACGCTGCACGCGGTCAACGATCTCAATCTGAATGCGTTCCTGTCGAGCGACAAGATGGACGCGCCACTGGTGAAGTTTGTTGTCTTGTCCCAAGCCACGCCCCGCGGCCTCGCCGAGTTCGCCCAGCAGGGCGCGGAACAGGCGGCGTTGGTGGACAAGCTGCTGGCCGATGACGTCTTGATGGTGCAGATGGTCAGCGCGGACGGTGCCAAGGCGGGCAAGTATGGCCAAGCCATGCAGATTTACACCGGCATCCAGAAGGCGAGCCCGAAGGCCGGCGAGGGTCTTTTCCAGCGCCTGGCGCTGGCCGTCAGCCTGGCGCATGCGACGCCGATCGCGCAGAGCAACCCCAAGGCCCAGACCGATGCCCCGGCCACCGTGGACCCGGTGAAGCGGTATCTGCATTTCGAGAAGGCGTACCTGGATGGCGAATTGGACCCGGGCTTCAAGGACCTGACCGTTTGGGAGTACAGGAATGTGGTCAACGGCGATGAACCAGCTGAGGCGTTGGCCTGGGGGCGCGAGATGCTCCGGAACTACCGGCCGGACCACATCCAGACTTCGGACTATCGCTGGCGCTATGTGGAAGCCGTCCGGACCGAAGTCCGCTACGGGTCGCAGGACGTGAAGAACGACCTGCCTACGCTCCAGAACTATCAGAACATCATCGCCAACGGCGGGGTCTGCGGCCGGCGGGCGTTCTTCGGACGCTTCATCCTGCGGAGCTTCGGCATCCCGACGGTGGCCCGCCCGCAGCCCGGCCATGCCACGCTGGCGCACTGGACGCCCGCTGGCTGGGTGATCTGCCTTGGCGCCACCTGGGGACACGGCTCGATCGAGGGTAAATCGGACCTCGACTTCCTGGCGATGACGCAGGCCAGGAAGGTCGAGGCGGCCTATCTTGAGGTGCTGCGCGCCCAATGGGCAGGCGACGCCCTGGGAGAGAAGCGGACCTTCGGGTTCCACTCCGGCACTCCCGACTTCTGGAACGGCGTGGCGCTCTACCGGCAGCAGGCGATTATTGAAAAGGCCAAGGCGGTGGCGCTGGCCGCGGTCGGTACGGACATCGGCGAGGCGAATGAATCCAAGGTGAAGGAGGTCGTTAAGGCACTGACCCTGACCGAGGCGGACAGGAAGATCGTCGTCGGTCCCCGCGGGGTGATCACGATTCCGGCCGTGGCCTGCAGCAAACCGGCGAACAGCACGGGGAAAATTCGCTTCATGCAGAGTTCTCTGGGCGGGATGCAGTTGCACTACAACCGGCTCGGTGGGGCCGAGGTGTTCGAATACACGTTCGAGGCGCCGGCAGCCGGGAAATACGCGCTGGTGGCGCGGGTGGCGACGACCAGCGCCGACCAGCACCTCCTGGTCGCGGCCAACGATGCCAAGCAACCGGCCGACATCGCCGTGCCGTTCACCGTCGGCATGTGGGGCAAGACTCCACCGGTCGAGGTCTCGCTGGTCAAGGGCCGGAACGTCCTGCGCTTCTCGCGCACCGAGCCGGTCAAGGGCTTGACCATCAAGGATTTCACTCTGACGCCGGTGAAGTAACAGAAAGGAGAAAACAAAGAAAACAGAACATCGAAACTGAGTGCGCAACGCATTATCGAATTGGCAACCTTAAACAAGAGGAGACAGAGTGATGAAACGAAGAACATTGTGTGCGGTGGTGTGTCTGCTGGCGGTTCTGGCAATGGGGCTTTCCGGCGGATGGGCGGCCGAGACGATCGCGCGGCCCGACGGCAAGCCGGCGGACATGTCGAAGCCGGTCCAGGTGTTCATCCTGCTGGGCCAGTCCAACATGGTGGGCATGGGGAATGTCGTCGGCAAGGAAGGATCTCTGGAGTACGCCGTGAAGGAGAAGAAGAAATATCCCTACCTGGTGGACGATGCGGGTGCATGGATCGAGCGCAAGGATGTCCGTTTCGTGCAGTACATGTCCGGCCAGGGTCCGCTCAGAAACGAATTCCTGGTCGTCAAGGGTGGCAAGATGGGCGTGGAATATGCCGTCGGTCATTGTCTGGGGAATGCCATCGATGCGCCCGTCATGATCCTCAAGTGCTGCATCGGCAACCGTAGCTTGGCTTGGGATCTTCTGCCGCCCGGCAGCGAACGGTTTGTAGAAGGCGGCAAAGTGTATGCCGGCTACAAGGATCGTCCGGATTCCTGGGCGGCGGACCCGGCCAAAGGCAAGGCGACGGAGCCGCCGGCGTGGCTGGACAAGGCCGGCAAGCCCATTCAATGGTGGGCCGGCCTGCAGTATGACGCCGACGTCGGGGATGCGAAGAAGGCCCTTGCGGAGCTTGACAAGCACTACCCCGGCGCGACGAAGTACGAGGTCGCGGGATTCTTCTTCTGGCAGGGCGAAAAGGATGCCGGAAACCCCGTGCATGCGGCGCACTACGAGCAGAATCTCGTCGCGTTCATCAAGTCGCTGCGCAAGGACTTCAATGCCCCGAACGCGAAGTTCGTCCTCGCCACCATCGGCGAGGCCACCAAAGGGATGACCGGCAACACAGGAAAAGTGCTCGAAGGCCATCTCGCGGTGGACGGCGCCAGCGGCAAGTATCCGGAGTTCAAAGGCAACGTGGCCACGGTCTATTCCCACCCCATGGCGCAAGGCGGCGGCGGGAACGGTCACTACGGCGGCAACGCTGAAGTCTACATGGACGTCGGCGAAGCCATGGGCAAGGCCATGGCCGACTTGTTGGGCAAGCAGAAATAGGAGCCGTTTCGTTCCGTGACAACCCGTTCCGACACGCAGCGGGGGCGCGACCCTTCGGCCGCACTCGGCGCGCGGAGTGCCTGCGCTCCCGATGCGTGATCGGTTCCTTCCGAAACAAAGACCAAAAGACAACATCATGAAACCGCGACAATCCGTCGTCCTCGTCCTCTCGATGCTTTTCATCTGTGCAGTCGGCACGGCCGCCGGACAGGCGAAGACCGAGAGTTTCTACAAGTCGCCGCCGCTTTTCTCCACCGCGCCCTCGGAAACGGCGTCGTTGCAGACGATCACGCGCTTCGGCCCGGTGGGGATCGGCATCGACCTCGTCCAACCGGCGTTCACGATGCAGATCCGCAACGTCGAGGACGGCTCGCCCGCCGCGGCGGCCGGCAAGCTGAAGAAGGGCCAGATCATCGAGACGATCAACGGGCAGAAGCTCGCGGACATCGACCCGCGGATCCAGTTGGGCAACATCATCACGGACGCCGAGGCCACGGACGGCGTGGTCAAGCTGGTGCTCAAGGACGCGCCGATGGCCGCGCCGCAAGAAGTGATCGTCAAGATTCCCGTGCTCGGCGCCTACAGCAAGACCTGGCCGATCAACTGCCCGAAGTCCGATAAGATCGTGCGCAACTACGCCGACTACCTGGCCAAGCCGGATTCTAACAAGGGCTTTAGCGGGATCGGGATGCTCTTTCTGCTCTCGACCGGCGAGGAGAAGGACCTCGCGACCGTGCGCGAATGGGTTCATGGCTTCGCCAACAAGCCCGCGCCGGACTACGCCTGGCACCTCGGCTACGGCGGCATCCCACTGACCGAATACTACCTGCGCACCGGCGACGCCGCGGCGCTGCCGATCATCCAGAAGTGGGTCGAGTCGGCGGCGAAGGCGGAATACCTCGACGCCTGGGCCGGCCGCGGCGGCGTGACGGGGATTAACTACGGCAACGGGCATCTCAACGCCGGCGGCACCGCCGTCGTCACTTTCCTGCAACTCGCCAAGGAGTGCGGTGCGAACGTGGACGAGGGCCTGCTCCGCCGCACGCTGGTCCACTTCTTCCGCTACGCCGGCCGCGGCAACAACCCCTACGGCGACGACCGGCCGGAGACGAGTTTCGTCGACAACGGCAAGAACGGCAACCTTGCCTTCGCCATGGCGGCGGCCGCCTCGCTCACGCCCGACGGCGAGAAGTCGATCTACGCCCGGGCCCGCGACACCGCCGCGATGACCGGCTTCTACACCACCACCTTCATGCTCCACGGCCACACCGGCGGCGGCATCGGCGAGGGTTGGCGCAGCCCCGCGATGGGGCTGCTCTGCGAGAAGAAGCCGGCGCAGTACCGCGAGTTCATGGACAACCGGCGGTGGCACTACGAGCTGTCCCGCCGGTTCAACGGCGCGTTCGGCATCGTCGGTGGAGACGAGACCCCATCGCCATATTACGACAGCGAGGAGTGGGGCGCGGCTTACGCGCTCACCTACACGATCCCGCGCAAAACGCTGCGCATCACCGGGGCGCCGTCGAAGTTCGCCAAGCCTTACCGGCTGCCCGAGCGGCCGTGGGGCACTGCGGCCGACGACGCATTTCTCACGCTCGAGCCGGCGCCCGGCAAGGACGGCACGCGTCAGGACCTCTCCAAGGAGACTTTGGCCAAGGATTCGTCCAAGCCGCTCATCGAACGGCTGCTGGCGATGGGCGACGTGGGCGACGACGTGCTGCAACAGTACATCCGCCACCAGGATGCCCTGGTCCGCCAGCTCGCGGCGAACGACGCCATGGGCATCCAGTTCAACTACATGTGGATCAAACCCGGCGCCCGGGTCAGGCCCGCGCTCGTCCACGAGTGGATCCGCGATCCGGACCCGCGGGTGCGGCGGGCCGCGCTCTCGGCGCTGGCCCGGTTCCTGCCTGCCGACAAGGTGGGACAATTCCTGCCGCCGGAGGTCTTCGGCCTCGTGATCGGCATGCTGAAGGACCCCGCCGAGTCGTGGTGGGTGAAGGATGCCGCGCTGGCGCTGGTTTCCCGCGGCACGGCCGACCTGGTCGCCCCGCACGTTGATGTGCTGATACCCTACCTGAAGCACCAGGAACAGTGGCTCCAGAACGGAGCGGCCATGGCGCTCATGCCGGTGGTAGCCGACCAGCGATGTTACCGGAAGGTGCTGCCGGCGCTCGGCGAGTTGCTTCGTACCTGCCAGCGTATCAGCACGACCGGCGGGCTGAACTGGAACCTCCCCAAGCGGGTCGAGGCGGCGAGCGCGGACGTGCAGGAACTGGCCGCGGAGACGCTCGGTGGGGTCTACTCGGGCTATGCCGGCGTGAAGACGTGGGCCGGCGGCCAGGACATCACGACCGTCTATGACTCGCACCTCGAACTCCTGGCTAGCACGCTGGCCAACGTCCCTGGCGGCTATGATCTGCTCTACCAACTCGCCCGGGAACGCTTCCCGAAACAACCGTTGCCGTATGCCGCCATCTTCCTCGCCGCCGATCCGGAGAAATTCGGCCCGGAGCTGAAGAAGGCGATCGTCCCGATCATCCGCGACCAGTTGATCTATGAATTCATGGGCAGGAACCGGGCCAGGCTGCTCGCCGAGGTCCATCGCACGACGCAAAACGGCGCCGTCATGGGCATCCTCGACGACCTGACCGCCCTCTACCGCAAGATCGGCGTCCACGATTACGACTGGCATGCCTTCGGCCCGGACTTGAAGAATGCCAAGTGGGATTACTTCACCTTCGATCCGCCGGAGAAGCAAGCGTATGACCTTTCTCCCTGGCGCTACCGCCCGGTGACCTGTCTGCGGGGAATGGAGAACTGGTTTGCGCCGGATTTCAACGCGGCCGGAGCAGGTTGGAAAAAGGGGCTGCCGCCCTTCGGGCAATACAAGGGCAAGCTCACGACCAACGCCAGTCCCACCACCCACACCGAGACCTGGCCGGAACCTCCGCGCACCCTGTGGGAAAAGGAAGTGCTTTTGGTGCGCGGCGCCTTCCAGTTCCCGCCGCTTCGGTCGGGACATCTCTACCGCCTCCGCGCGGGCACCGGCCAGGGGGTCGGTGCGGGCGACGGCTTCAAGATCTACCTCAATGGCAAATCGTTGGTGGAAACCAAGGAGGGCCTTGGAAGAGGCGCGGGCCACCTGTTGCGCGGCTGCTGGATCACCGACGACGTCGCCCCGGAATTCGCCAAAGGTCCGGTGACCCTCGCCGCCATCGCGTTCCTGCGGTATGGCGACCGGGCCATCGTCCAGTTGCCGCCGGCGCCGCAGGGGATCTTCAGCCTATGGCTCGAGGAAATGAAGCTCCCGCCGCTGGACGACGCGTCGTTCCGCAAGTCCGCCACCGTGATTCCGATGCTCTCGTCCGCATGGCAAGACAAGCAGGACCCGAACAACAAGGAACTGAAGGCCGACGACCGCTTCCACTACGACGGGAAGTTCGTCGCCAACCCCAAGGTATTGGGTGCCTGGACGCCCGTCGCGGCGGTCGCGTCGATCGCCGCGTTCGACCCGGCCAAGCCGGCCAATCCCGCCGGCGTCCCGTTCAAGGAGATCACCTTCAAGGACGGCGGACTGACCGCCGATCCGCTGTGGATCTGGTCGGGCGACACCCTGATGGACCTCGACCGTTACCAAGCGCTCAAGATGACGCCGAGGTCACTTGGCGGGACGGACTACTTGTTCATCGAAGCCGGGGGGTTCAGCGCAGCGAATCCCGCCGGCTGGAAGTCGCCGCTGTGGGTTATGAAACGGAGCGCCGGCACCCCGTAACCAGTCGTGATCGCGCATGAATGTCGCGCGTTCCAACAGGACAAACACAACGGCAGTATGAACAAAAGGGAGCAACTAACATGAATGTGGTCATGATCATCCCGACGGGGATCGGGTGTGAAATCGGCGGGCACTGCGGAGACGGAAACGCCCCGGCCAGGCTGCTGGGCGCCTGCTGTGACAACCTGGTGCTGCATCCCAACGTGGTGAACGCTTCGGATCTCAACGAAATGCCCGCGAACGCTCTCTACGTGGAAGGCAACCACCTGGACAGGTTCCTGCAGGGGAAGCTCTTCCTGCAGAAGGTCAAGTCGAACAGGGTCCTGGTTGTCGTCAACAAGGCTGACTACCAATCCATCAACGCGGTATCTGCCGCACGCGCGACCATCGGACTGGATGCCGAAATCCTTGAGCTGCGCGTACCGCTGAAACTGATCGCCCGCATGGAAAATGGAGTGGCCGGCGGCGAAGTCCTGAACTGGAAGGAGTTGGTGGCGCAGGTCAGGGAACGGGAGTATGACGCCCTTGGCATTGCCACGCCGATTACGATCGACAGCGATACGCTGGCCGCCTACTGGCGCCATGGCGGGGTCAACCCCGTCGGCGGAGTGGAGGCCATCGCCACCCGGCTCATCGGCGAAGCCCTGGACAAACCGTGTGCCCATGGTCCGGTTGATTACGCCCTGACGGGATTCAAGGAAGTTGTGGATCCCCGGATCGCCGTTGAAATCATCACCGAGAACTTCATCCACTGTCTTCTGAAGGGACTGCACAAGGCCCCGCGCCTCAGCACCACAAGCGGCATGAGCAACAGGGATGTGGACTGCATGGTGTCGCCGTACGGGTGTTTTGGCGCGCCGCACCAAGCCTGCCTGGATGCCGGCATTCCGGTGATCGTGGTGCGGGAAAACAAGAGCTGCCTGAACCATCCTGAGCACCCCAAGTTCATCTATGTGGAGAACTACCTCGAAGCCGCGGGGATGATCATGGCCATGCGGGCCGGTGTCCATCCCACGACGGTTCGCCGGCCTTTGGCCCAAACGGTCGTGCGTAAGGCGTGAGCCCTCGTCGGATTTGAAGATTAGAGCCACGCAGCCATTGCGAAATGAAGAATCAAACCACCCCCATGACTCAACCAAGACACTTCAAGGCACTCGGCTGTGAACGTTTGCTTGGCCGGTACGTTCTGCACGGGCTGATGTTTATTGCGCTGGTGGGCATGCCGAATGTTTTCGGTGCGACCGTTGGCCAACAGGAGAATATGACCTCCCTTGCCGGGACCTGGCGGTTCCGGCTCGACCCGGAGAACATTAGTGTCGGAAGAAGATGGTTTGCCGAAAAGCTGGACGACTCGGTGACGCTGCCCGGCACGACCGACACCAACCAGAAAGGCGTGTTCAAGGACGAACAGGCCGTGGATCGCCTCTCACGCGTCTGGTATTGGAAAGGTCCCGCCTGGTATCAGCGCGAGGCAGTCATTCCCGAGTCTTGGAAGGGCAAGCGGATCACCCTGCTACTGGAGCGGACCAAGAACACTCGGGTGTGGATTGACGATAAGGACTGCGGCGCCGAGGACACCCTCAGCGCCCCGCAAGTGTTTGACCTGACCCGCGCCCTCACGCCCGGTCGTCACACAATCACGGTGCTGGTGGATAATGCCAAGCTCCCGCCGGTCGGCCCGGCCCACGCGGTGGACGAGCGCACGCAGTCCAATTGGAACGGCATTCTCGGCAAGATCGAACTGCGTGCCACCGATCCGGTGTGGCTCGACGACGTGCAGATTTATCCGGACGTTGACAAGAAGCAGGCGACAATCCGCGCGGTGGTCGGCAACATCACCGGCCAGGCGGCATCGGGTCGGATCGAAATTACAGGCCGAAGCTGGAATGTGCCAACCTCCGTCACGTTCCCTGTCCAGGCGACCCATTTCAGCGCCCCCAAGGAAAAGAACGAGATCACGTTCACCTACAAATTGGGCGACGCGGTTCCCCTCTGGGACGAGTTTAGTCCGGCCTTGATCCGCTTGACGGTTTCCTTGGCCGCGAACGCGCCAGCGAGGAACTTCCGCGACGAGTGGACCGTGAACTTCGGCATGCGCAAGTTCGTCCGGGACGGCCAGCGCCTGACCATCAACGGGCGGACGGTGTTTCTGCGCGGTCGACTGGATTGCGCCAATTATCCGCTGACGGGTCATCCGCCCATGGACAAGGCCGAGTGGCTTCGGCTGCTGAAGATCGCGAAATCCTATGGGCTGAATCACTGTCGTTTTCACTCGTGGTTCCCGCCGGAAGCGGCATTGGAGGCAGCCGACGAACTGGGCATGTACCTGGCGCCGGAGCTGCCCAATAAGAGCGGCCGTTTCGGTTCGTTGAAGGAACGAGAGCCGGGGGAGCGTTACAACTTGGACTACCTCGAAGTCGAGAGCTCCTCCTCGCACACGCCGCTGGCGAAGTATCTGCTCCGCGAGGCAACGCTGATTTTCAATGCCTACGGCAATCATCCTTCGTTTACCATGTTCACGCTGGGGAACGAACTGGGGCGCACACCGGCCATGTATCAGATGGTGGCCTATTTCAAGGAGATTGATCCCCGCCACCTCTACGCCCAGGGGGCCAACAATATGCATTGGGCGCCCAGTTTTGCCGAAGGCGACGACTTCTGGGTCACCGGCAAGACGGGCAAGATGCTCCCGGTCCGCGGATCTTTCTTTCCGGCGGATTATCCCGACGCCCACATCGAGCACCACCCGCCTTCGACTCTAACCAACTACAGCAGATCCATCGCCGATGTGCCCGCGCCCGTCATCGGCCACGAAGTCGGGCAATATGAAGTGGCCCCTGACTTCCGTGAACTTCCCCATTACACCGGCGTGCTGAAGGCGCGCAACCTGGAGATCTTTCGCGAGCGGCTGGAGACCGCCCACATGCTGGACCGGTCACAAGATTTCGTGCGGGCCTCGGGCGCGCTGTCGGCGATCTGCTACCGGGAGGACATTGAAGCGGCCCTGCGCACGCCGGGGTTCGGCGGCTTCCAACTGCTGGACCTGCAGGACTTCCCCGGCCAGGGCACGGCGCTGGTGGGGATGCTGAACGTGTTCATGGAGTCCAAGGGGATCATCGCGCCCGAAAAATGGCGGCAGTTCTGTTCCGAAACCGTGCCGCTGCTGCTGATGGAGAAATACACCTGGACCATCGAGGAAACCTTCACGGGCGAGATCAAGATCGCGCATTACGGC
>Ga0315293_10005023_pt1 | contig 12494 bp, 10 predicted proteins | sample YL17G13_20_MG_FD_203071 | JGI IMG/M metagenome (GOLD analysis project Ga0315293, IMG submission 203071) | Sediment microbial communities from Yellowstone Lake, YNP, Wyoming, USA - YL17G13_20 | ecosystem: Environmental > Aquatic > Freshwater > Lake > Sediment | place: USA: Wyoming | collected... | reverse complement strand
CCACAGTTCGAAAAAGGCGGACACTGCAAGAAGACCGAAAGCCGACACGAGGCCTAAAATTGCCCCCAAATCACAAAAGGCGAATTAAGACCATTTTTAACCATTTTCGGAACAGGCATGCGCGCTACACTACGTGCTCATTTCAGACCCACAAGACTATAGCTCACGTACGTCCTATTTGACATTCAGTGTCTTCTTGAGGTAGTTCACACCTGTTGTAACGTCTCTTTTGAGCGCGTCCACTCGACCAGATACGTGTCCTTCTTTTTCTTCTACAATGAACTCATGTGGGCGCTTCATTTCTTCGAGTCTTTTGACGAATTTTTCTATCGGTTGGATATGGCAGCCTGGGTCATTTCGTCCAGCCTTAATCAAGACTGGTGCTCTGATATTTGAGACAAAGTTGATTGGTGACCTATCACGGTAGAGTTCTCCCTTTTTCTCAGGGGGTCCTCCAAAAAGCTCCTCATCGCTTTTACGAAGAGCGGCATCATCCAACTCGTACAATTCCAGCCAATCGGTTACTGGCACAAGTGCGACGCCTGCGGCGAAGACTTCAGGTCTCTTTGTAAGTGCCATCAGTGTCATGTAGCCTCCATAGGATTGGCCGAAGATCGCAATCTTTGACTTGTCGATCTCACGTCGTTTGGCGAGCCATTTGGCGCCTGCAACTACGTCTTCTAGGTCTCCACCACCGGGATCAGACAGGTTCATATTGCGGAATTCCGCTCCATATCCTGTCGATCCCCTGAAGTTCGGAGCCAAAACGGCAAACCCGCTTTGCGAAATCGACTGCAAGTATGCTGGCCACGCGTCATAGGTTTGCGATCCAGGACCGCCATGAGGCCAAACCACCGCTGGCCGTGGAGACGGTCCATGTCCTGCTGGCAAATACCACGCGTGGATTTTTAACCCGTCAGACGATTCGTACCACACAGACCTAGGCTTGGCAAGTTTGGCCAGATTCACCTTGTATTTCCGCGATGTGAGGGGTCTGATGGTTTTGGAACCAACCTTGTGCAGGTAGATACAGTGGGGTGACGACAGAGAGGAGTGGAGAGCAACTACAGTTTTGCCGTCTTTGCTGACTTTGAAAAACAGAATAGTTCCATCTGGGAACGGGAGTGAAGTTCTCTCTCCGTTTAGTGGATGCTTGTGGAGATGTGTTCGACTGAGCTTGCTTACTGCGTAATACACTGCATTGCTCTTGGCATTCCAGCATGGCCTTTGACTTTGCCATGCGTCGTCCGCTTCTTCTCCTTTTTTCAGTGGCAAGAAATGACGGTCGCTATCTCTGAAATCTTGAATTACGACTTGATTTTTCCCCTTTGAATCTGTGAAAAAGGCTAGTTTCTTGCCATCAGGAGACCATGATGGAACGGCCTCTCTTGATCCTTCTTTGATCTTGAAGTGAATGACGTCTTTTGGGTTGTTTCTTTTGAAAACAGTCACTTGCATGTTCTTCGGATCTTTGCCTCCGCCGTATTCGGTGCACGCAATCCACTTGCTATCGTGAGAGTAAGTAACATTGAAGAGCGGGTTTTCCTGCTCTACAAGGACATTATTCTCGCCTGTTTCTACATTGAAAACCTCGATCCCACAAAACTTTTTGGTCGAGTAACTGCGAGCAATCTCATTTCCGCTTGGATCCCAACAAGCATCCCATGTACTGCAGGGTTTCTTGGTGATTCGCTTGGTCTTTGTCCCGTCTGTTGACGTCAAGAACAGATGGTACAATCCGTTCCCGTCCCTGTCCTGGAGATACAACACTCGGGTCCCAGAAGGCGACAGAAATCCCCGCGTGATAGGGTCATTTCCACGCGTAATCTGTTTCGGTTTGGAGCTGTGCTTCATCTGTGAAATGTAAAGATGAGCTGCTCCTGAGGCGTTCGAAGAGTAGAGTAACGTTCTTCCATCTGGAGAAAGATCGATCCAATAGATCCTCGGAACGCCAAACAATTCATCGATTGAGATCGGCATGTTTCAGCCACAAAGAATATCCTTTCCTTTTTTTAGTTCATATGCTTTGCGTACGCAACAATTCTAGGGAAAATTCGCATGGGCTACAACTTGATTTCTTTTGAGCTAACGACCGTTCGATCAATGTGCAGAGTTGTGCCTGTTTTCAGGATTTCTTTGGTTAGGACTAGTCTGTCAACGGTGTCAAGGTCGTCTATTTTGAGGGATTCAGCTTCTTTCAATGCTTGGGAATACAGCTTCGCATCAAAGTCAACTATTTTCGGGTCTAGCGCATTATACCCAGCGTCTTTTCTCACAAATAAGCCAATGCCAATATGGGGAATGTACTCGATGTCTCTCCTCAGATAAGGTGATAGAATGCCAGTGTACAGCTCATCATGCAGAGCAATAGCTTTTTCATTTCCTTCTCTTAACAGAAGAAGCAACAAGTGGTCCCAAGATTTTGCAAAACCTCCTATATGAATGGGGAAAGGTTTCCATCTCTTCAATACTGTTTCAACGTGTTCTGTGAATTTTTCTTCTTCAATCTCATCGCAGGGGACTGGGAATATGAAGGGCATGTGTGGTTTCCAGGAATCTGCAAAAGGGTCATATTTTCTACGAAAATCCTCGATATCTTCTCCAGTTTTCCTGTCAAACTTCGGATAATAAAGCAACACGTAATACATAGCGCTCTCTCTTTTCGCCATACGAGCTGTCTCCTTATGCACTATATCTTCTCCCTAGGTTCTTATCACTTATGGCATGTCCAACCGTGATAGGTCTCACATGATTCAGTCTTAATACTAACTTAGTGTGATACAATAGATTCAGGTGTCAAGAGTGGTTGACATTCAGACAATATCGATAGCAATTGCTTCTGCAAGTGTTGTGGCTGGAGTTATCTATTATGCCTTTCAGATCAGACATCAATCCAGAATAAGGAAGACAGACTTGCTCACAAGACTATATGCAACTGGTACCAGCAGCGAATTTATGGATGCATTTTTCAAAATCAGCAATTTGGAGGTCAAGGACTACTCAGACTACGTCAGGCAGCATGGTCCATTGTCGAATCTTGAAGACCCTGTGAATAGAGCATTCTTTACGGTGGTCTGTTACTATGACCTAGCAGGTACTCTCCTTTACAGAAAGCTCATAGACCTTATCACAGTCTACGATGTCTGGGGTAGCAGCAATCCCATAAAGCTCTTTGAAAATCTCAAGCCAGTAATGTTTGGATTTAGAAGGGAATATGGTGAACCTCTTGCCTTTGTGGGATTTGAATATCTCTTTGATGAACTCAAAAGAGAGGAACAACAGCTAAGGAAAACTTGGGGAAAGTACACTTCCCAGAGTAGCCTGAACACCCAGCAAAGAGGCGTCAAAAATGCTTGATGTACAGACTGTCTCTGTAGCTATTGCTTCTGCTGGTGTATTTGGTGCTGCAGTTTACTATATCCTTCAGATTAGACATCAGACTAAATCAAGAAAAACAGATGCGTTTTGGAGAGTCTATCAGAGTTTCAATAGCAAAGAGTTTCTTGAAGCTTCCTTTAAGGTGTGGAATCTGGAATTTGAGGACTACGATGATTTTCTGAAGAAGTATGGTCCACCATTTGCTGAAAACCCTGTTGCCGTAGCAATTTGCCTAGTTGGCAACTTGTATGAAGGAGCTGGAGAACTTCTATACAGAGGTCTGGCAGACTACAAAACTGTCTCAAACATACCAACCAGCATGATGTGGGAAAAACTGAAACCTATTGCTGAAGGAGCCAGAAAGCAATACAACTTTCCATCATTTTGGAACAGATTTGAATACCTCTACAATGAAGGCAAGAAGAGAGAACAGAAAGGTGTCAGGAATGGTTAACGTATCAGCATTTACTACTTTGATTGCAGGCGTGATTATTGTACTTGGTTTGCTAGGCATGATTATCTTCTTGAGGAAGAGGAAGACTGCAGAAGCAATTTCCATCCTAAATACAGCCCTTCTCACAATAGTAATATTGTTCTTGATATTTCCACCTCAGATCTAATCGCAGAAGCCTAGGCAATCAAAAGCTTGGTGCCTGCTCTAGCTGTGTTAAAGCTTTCATCGCATTAGTTTTAGAAGAAGGAGCCTTTGGCCGCCGGTTTCCAAGGAGTCCAAGCCTTAGAACGAGTCCGGCAGCCCAAGGCTCCAGCACAATGGTATGCGTTGCCAAGTTGCTTAAGTTTTGTCTTTTTGCTTGATGGATATTTCTCCGTTTCTAGCCATTTTTGCCAGCAGTTTGAGGGTTTCCAGGTCTTCTTGGCTATGGTTTTTGCTTCGATTTCTTCTCTGAGTTTTCGGATCGTCTTTTCCTGGTCTTCCAGCTTCATAAGTTTTGCTTCAAGATCTTCTGTAGTGACTACTGCGCCTATGGGGTCTAGGTGTTCCATTGCTTTTGCTTGCATGAAAGTCTGTTGCCATTTCTGCAGCAGCTGCATCACGTAGCCTTGGTCGTAGGCGCAAACGTGTCCCAGGTACAGGTCGCGTAGCTGCTTTTCTATTCCTCTTGTTGCAAGTATGCTGTTGGCCCAGGTTCTGAGCAGGTGCGGATATGTGTTTACGCCTGTTTTTATTCTCACGTTTCGAAAGATGCAGATGATGTCTCTTTGGCCTATTGGCGTGATGTGTCTCTTGCCTTTGATGTTTTTTGGTGTGTGAAAATGGGTTCTTCCGGACTCAGCTTTCTTCCCAGAGCTTTCTCTTTGAAGTCTCGATAAGCGTTTAGGCCGCTAGCAGCGGTTTCCGTGAGGTAACAGACTTGCATGAGACCGTCTGGATACTTGTTGTTTTCATGGCCCTTCTGCGGTTTCATTATCACTGAACTGTAGGCGTGAATGCTTGGGTACGTGCGTATGTGGCTCCATTGCGGATAGAAGTCTCTTTTGCAGTAAGGACAGTGCTGGAACTGTCCGTCTCTTAAGGGGGCGGAGAGGAGAAAGTCGAAGAGGATCTTGCCGAACCAGTTGAAGCCTTCCCGGAATATTCGGATATCCTCATCTGTTAATGGCTTCTTCTGGCGTGGCTTGTATGTGCATGTAACTTGGACCAGCGGGATCCTGTTATGTTTGAAGAAGCTGCGAACCGCATCTAATCTTCTTTTTATCAACGCGTCTGCGAGGCCTTCCTTTCTGGCTTTAACCTGCCACGTTTCCACAAGTTTCTCCGCGGGAAAGAACCTACGCTTGATGCTTTCGTATCCCTTGAGATCCAGCAGCTTCGCCGGGTCTGACACGTTCACGCATTTTAGAAAGTGACATATACTTATCAGGTAGCCAGGCGCGGTAGCTCTTCCGATCTTCGCCAACCAGATTATGACTTCACTGTTTTTCTCAACCGTTTCCTTGAGTTCCCGCGGTACTGCGCCATAATCTATGATTTTGATTTCCTGCAAAAGTTGTTGATACTGTTCAGTGAAGCTTCTGGTCATTTGAATGCTAATCCTAAAAACTTGACTATCTGATATTCAAGATTCATGAAAACTAGGCGCGCGCTTATGAGTTTTAGCAGAGGGTTGATATCAGAGAAATCACTGAGGTTTTGAGGCGGTCTATATGAGATCTCACTTCAAGATTGCAATCGCACTGGCGATTATCGGAACCATTCTTTTTTCAGCTGTTTTCCTTACCATTCGAATATCCATTCTTGAATCAGAAGTCTCCTCAATGAAAAGTGCACTTGAAGATCTTGAAAACAGAATGCGGAGTGTCGAAAGACTGCTCTCGCAATCATATGTTGTTCTGGCTCCTTATGAGTGGAACGTGAACGAAGACGGAACTTTGTTCAGCTTGAAATCAAGCCAGACCGACAAGAACTACACGGCCTTTTTGGGCTTATTAGATAAAGCGAAGGAGATCGGTTTCAAAGGCATCGCATTGCACGGCGTTTCCTTCTTCTACGACGACGGACTTTTGGCTCAAGCATTAAATGACATAGAGGGAAAAGGATTGGATGCAATGTTGTATGTGTGTTGGAGAGACAAGACGATTGCTTGCAGTTTCGAGAAGGGAAACACGCCTGGATCCTATTGGAGCGTTGATTTTCCCCTAAACGATACACAAAACATCGCCTTTGCCGGGTATCTAGAAAATGTGACCATGATAGCTTCAAAGTTTGCGTGTGTTAAAGGATACGCCATGTTCTACCCGTTCATCAATACAAGTGACTACATTGAAACCAACATGAAAAGTGAAAATTACTCAAAGCAATTACAGGAGTACGTTGACGTATTCAAACAGCACGACACAAAACCAGTATACCTGGTCAGCGACATGATTGAAGACTACACGGATGCCTTACCATACGAAATCAGCAACATAGACGGCTACGGATTCACGTTCTATAGCAAGCAAGCCAACAGTACTGACGATGTACGAAGGGAATGGTATTGGAGCCATTATCAAAACAAATCAAAAAACATCCCGGATGGAAAAGTGCTTGTAGCTGAATGGGGCTGGAAAACGCAAGGACCAAGCGACTTTGCCTATGCTTCTTCTGAGGAAGTGAAAAGTGACTGTATAGAAAACATGGTTGACTGGGCTTCTCACGAGAAGGCTTACTTTGCATACTTTTGCCTGCATGACCTTCCACAGCGCGTTGACAGCGGGTGGGATTGGGGGCTGATTTCCAATGATCTCAGACTCAAGCAGTCGGGAGAGCGAATGAAGCAGCTTCTGACTGACGATCGTCCTCCATAATGCTTAATTCCACATGGCGTTCCAGGGTATATATCAACTCAATAGAGACGCAGAAGAGAAAGGTGGAAGATTGTGGGTCCTGGAAATCCTGTCACAGGTCTTGAGGGAATAATCGTCATAGCTTTCTTCGTCTTCCTAGGTGTAGTCTTCTATTTCTGGAACCGCAAAATTCGAAACAGACAGAATAGCAAAACCTCTTAATACTCATCGTAGTTTGTAGAAGCCAGACACGATCTCTTTTTTGTCCAAGCTTGAAAGTTTTCTCTTCAGGTTTCGCTTTAGCGGGTGAGGGGGCTCTCAGCCATCCACCTTCGGCAGAATCCTCTCTTAGCTCAGTTTGAACGCGCACCACCTTGCATTCCCGATCACCTCCCAGCGTAAGCCCAACTTTTATCATTTTTTATCATCGGTACACACTTTTACACGCAATTTTTGCTGGGAGGGGGGAGCTCTTGCACCCCAATAGTAGTGACTTTTGCAGTACCTTTCAGAAGCTACGCCCCCAAAACCTTGCCTTCCAGCGCAGAAGTTGGCAGCCTTCTTCGGGTTCATCAAGGTGAAACGATTCCCAATTCTCTGATTCCCTTCCGTCTTGCTCGTGCTTCAACATTCGACTTGCCTGTTCCTTGCAGACCTTTTTCCTCAAACGTAGCCCTAGGGTTTCCTTCGATCTACTGAGGGGGAACTTTAATGGATTTTAATGATCACCATTAACTTTCCCGATTGATTTTTCGGGGGAGGGAGGAGCTATTGCACCCCAATAGTTACGACTTTTTCACCCCATTCGGAAGCAACTTTCGCGAAAAGCCTTGGCTTCGCATCGCCAAAGGTTCAATGTTTCTCCAGGCTCATAACGATCCGGAACCGTGCGACTACGTCTAGCCTTGTTCTTGCAATTTCCTTCCCTTCTACGCGGGCTTTTATCTGCGCAATGATTGAAGCTTCTCGACTGTTCCTCTTTCAGTGGCTCTTGTTTCCTCGCAAACGCAGACGTTCTTCATACCCTAATAATGAGTTGGAAAACGGCGGAGGAGGACCTCACAACTCAATCATAGAGTGCAGAAACCGATAGGTGAATGTTGCCTTCGCCGATTTGCGCAAGTTTCGCCTGAAGTGCCCTGCTGAAACGAGCAGCAGATTCGCAAACTAAAAACCTATATTTGCGTACTTAACGCTCAGTTTTCCAGTTAAATACCTATACTTAGCGTTCTTAGCGCGCAAGGTTTCGGTTGGTTCCCCAAGAAGCGGTTAAGAACCAATATATTGGCGTCCAACGAATTCCCTAGACAAATATACCACTATATTGGCTTCCGACTATTCTTTGCGGTCGCTATGCGTCGATTCCGCCGTATTCTGCCGGTCAGTGCACATTTTTCCGTCTTGTTTTTCGGAAGAGGAGGAAGCGTTTGCACCTCAATTAGAGAGAGTATTTTCCTCACCTTCACGAACGATTCTCCTAGAACTGAAGGTTTTACGCGCGGTATTCATCCTTCCCTAATGTCACCATCGCGTCGTTCTCTTGCCAACACTACTTGCTGCTGCTTACATAGGGTCCTCATGATGCTCCTCGTTTTTCCCAGAAAATCCTGATGCTAGGAGGCCAAAATAGCAGCTGAACCCCAAGCTAATTGTACAATTTTGAACAAGTAGCACTCAACCATCCAGCTGTTTCTGCAATTTTGTCAATTTAATGCTTGTTGCCCCAGAGATTCAGCACTCGAGCCTGAAGGCGGGCAATTGCAGCTCAACGCATCCTTCGCAATGCTTGTGCAAGCCTCTGAATCCGAGTTCACAAACCTGCCCTCACTCTATTCCACGGCCGCTTCAGTCTCCCCGGCCTGCCGCTCTCGGATGAATCCTCTCTAATTTCAGTCTAAACGTTCACCCCACGGGCTACTGATTAACTCCCAGCGTAAGCCTGAGCTTTTATCAACTTTTATCATCAGCACAAACTTTTACGCACACTTTCTGCCAGGAGGAGGAAGCTCATCCACCCCAATAGTAACCATTTTTCCAACTTGTTCAGAAGCAGTTCTCACAAGAAACCCCGGTCTTCGGGTGTCATGGCTGAATGGTTTCTAAAGTTTCACAATGGTCCAGAACGGCGCGATATCGTCCAGCCACATTCTCCCAACTTTCCTCCACCCGTGCCTAGCTAGGTCGAAACGCACAGCATTTAGGTCGACCGGCTAACCAGATTGCTATTCATCAAGCTATGCGTCAACTTTCCCGGACTTTCCCGGTTAGTACCTCACTTTCCCGACTCATTTTTCAGAGGAGGGGAGAACCTTTGCACCCCAATATACGAGGTTTTTCCACGCGCTCTCTCGCGTATCCGAGATTCTAAGAGAAACTTACTCTGGAAACTTGAAGCTCGTATGTCTGTGTCGCCGTCCGCGAGGATCAATCCTAATCGCTAAGTCTTCCGCACTAGGGTTTGTCTTCTTGATCAATTCAAGCGTGTACATCCTTCTTTCTAGGTCATGTCTCAGCATACTCATGAGGTTCTGCCTACTTCTGCCTACTTCTACACCTTCTTACGCCATACTTTTGGGGAGAGGGGGGAGCGTCTACACCCAAAATATAGAGACTTTTACACCGCACAAAACCAGCTTCCGCAAAACCCTCGTGGCTTCACAGTGCCGACATTAAGCGACTCTCAATCTTCGTTGCGGCGATGCCTCTGCGGGATGTCGTTGTTCTTCCTTACTGCTTCTTTGCTTTCGCACAGAGTCTGATGCCCGCCATAGATGATCGAAGCTAATCGAATTAGTTTTTGCCAGCGATGAGCCTTTCTTCTTGTCAGAGAGGAAGACTGCCCAACGCGGGAAATGAGGATGCCGCCCTGTTCTAAACCTAGAACGCGTTGTTCTAAGACATAGGATTTTTTGTCGGGCGAGCGCTTTTTTCTATCGGAGGCTGTTGATGATGAGGTTGACGAGAAGAGTGAGAATAATCATAATATCAGCCACTGCATCATTTGTGTTCTTATCTGCATTTGTTCTGCCACAGTGCTTTCCAGTTTACCGCTACGCTTTCGGCCACAAAGAAAACCTGCTGCTTACCCTGAAGACTTATCAGCATGCTGTAAGAATGAACGGTTCAATCGATGTCACTCTAACACTGAGAAACCTTGCTCTGGAAGAGGCTGGATTTGGCTATTCAGATTCCCACATAATGGACCTATTCCTCTATTCCCTAGATGGGAAACTAGTGACCTACTTCACGAAAGGCTACTTGTTCCTACAAGTTTTATCAGGCTTCAAACTAGCTCCGGACGAAGCGAAAGAGTGGCGAATAAGCTGGAACAGGTTCAGCGAAACCGGAGTAACAATCGCCGGCCCATACCTTCTCGAAGGATTAGTCCTCTACTTCGGAACAAACAAACTGCCAATACTGATCCTGCCATAAACACATTTCCGCCACCCTTTGCTAAGGTTGTGGAGTAAAGTTTTATCCCAAAACTCAAAACACAGGTGCGCGCTATATAGACCGCAGAGGATAAGGTGAAGCCACTATCTTCCTACAGTTTCAATTCTAGCTTTCGTTCTTGAATAGCTTTCGAAACCAAATCAACAAACTCCTTCATATCTGGCACGTTCGTCGTAATCTCGTGCCTCTTCGCCCTAATCAAAACAAGATTCTTGCCACCAAAGACAGACTCGACTACCGTTTTACCCCTAGAATGCGTAACACTAGACCCATAAAACTTAAAGCGCCCGCCCTTAAATTCGCCCGCCCCAGTTTCCCTATACTTCACATCCACGCTCTTACCAAACGATGGATTAATCTTTCCAGCATCAGTTTCAATCTCGACAATCTCTTCCAAAGGAACCCTAACACGAAAAGGAGGAATAGAAACGATGAACTCCCTATCCGTAAGTTCATGGTAATTGAAGAAAATGCATTTAACTGTATAAAGAACAGCCACGAACGAAGCAATGGGTAACCCGACCCCGATTATCAGTAATGAAGCAACGCTCATGGGGGGATTGGTTTGGATTCGCCCAGTCCACAACAGAACACCGCCAGCCACCAAAGCAACAGTTGCAGCCAAAAAGACGACCATTAAAACATACATCATGCGACTGACAGGCAACCTGAACTTAAGACTCATTTCTCCCACACACCCGCCAACCAAACAGTACTATGCCACCCTCAGCTTTAAAAGAGCGTATTATACCATGTCGCACGTGCGGCGCTACTTCGACTCCTTCTGACGTGTATGCAGCCTGAATATGGCTTCAGTAGCAGAAGTAGAAGCTATTCTAAGAACCCAGGACAAATGAAGATGTCTCCCGCAGCTTCCTCTTTTTTTCTCGCTTGATGAATTTTCGGCATAAAGCATTCTAGAGCAACATAGAGCCTAGAGGAAAGTTTCACAAGTATTATAAACTTGCCAACTAGATAGACTACTGTGGGTGTTTTGCCAAATGGAAAAAAGAAAGGAGAAGAAAGCAAGGAACAAGATTTCGGTCCTTTGCATCACGTTAGTGCTGCTATTATTCTTAATCCTCGAAACCCGAAGCGGGATGCAGCTTTCCGAAAACCCTACATGGTACGTGGGTCCGCTAGATCCTCCCTCAATACCAGATTTCAACTCGATCCAAGAAGCCATAGATGACCCTCGCGTCCTGCCTGGACATGTGATTGAGGTCCTAGAGAACCGCACGAGTCTACTACCTGAAGCGCCCTACTATGAAAACGTGGTTTTGAACAAGTCACTTACGATTAGGAACAAACCTGGCCATCGGCCCATCATTGACGGCGGAGGAAGTGGGGTTGTTGTGCGCATAAATGCTTCAAACGTCAATTTCACCGGTTTCAATATTCAGAGGGGATATTACGGGATCTACGTTGACGATGGTTCTTCGCATGATAATATAACTGCCAACGTCGTTCGACTAACCGGCGTGGGCATTTACGTTAGTGGAGGAGGTAACAACTTTCTTAAGGGAAACAATGTAACAATAAGTGGAGGTAGTGGTGTTGAAATACATTCGCCGAATAACATTTTACGAAGCAATCTGATGAGCGGCTTCGATGGGCACAATTTTGGGATTTATGACTTCTATATCCAAGATGTCGATAATTCAAGCAAGATAAACGGCAAGCCTGTCTACTACCTGAACAAGTCGAATCTGGTTATCGACCCATCTACATTTCCAAGTATAGGGTATCTTGGACTAATAAACTCGGAGAATGTCACAGTGAGAAACCTAACATTGGAAAACAACGGACAAGGCTTGTTGATCGTGGATTCAGTGGGCATGAACGTAGAGAATCTGACTCTGACAGACAACGGACAAGGCTTGTTGATCGTGGATTCAGTGGACATACACGTAGAGAATCTGACTCTGACAGGAAATGAAGTAGGAGTAGAACTCGTCAGAACAAACACGTCGACAGTAAAAAACGTTAAAGCTTATGGGGGCTATGGTGTCACATTGCAATATTCCAATGACAGCACCATAGTGGGCAACACTATCATTAGCGATCGGCCACTAGGTGCGGGGTCTTTTGGTATAATCATGTGTTATTCCCATAATAGCACCATTGTCAGAAACGATATACTCGGAAACCTATATGGCATCACGCTGCAGAATTCGACTGGAAGCAAAATCTATCAGAACAACTTCATCAACAATTCGGAACAGATTTGGTCCTCCGGAGGATCAAACGAATGGGATAACGGAAGAGAAGGCAATTTTTGGAGTGACTATGAAGGCGAAGACTCTAATGGTGATGGAATCGGAGATCAACCGTACCTTGTGGACCAGAATCCCTTGATGGAGAAGTGGGTCTTC
>Ga0315293_10005020_pt1 | contig 12497 bp, 7 predicted proteins | sample YL17G13_20_MG_FD_203071 | JGI IMG/M metagenome (GOLD analysis project Ga0315293, IMG submission 203071) | Sediment microbial communities from Yellowstone Lake, YNP, Wyoming, USA - YL17G13_20 | ecosystem: Environmental > Aquatic > Freshwater > Lake > Sediment | place: USA: Wyoming | collected... | reverse complement strand
AACTTGGGGTGGCAACAGAAATCGTTGACGATATAGGTAAGAGCGTTTCCGGGGCCGACATCGTTATCCTGGCTACTCCTATATCAACATTTGAAAGAGTCTTTAGTGAGGCTGCCGGGGCACTGCCAGGCGGCTGCATTGTTACAGATGTTGGGTCAACAAAGGCTTGGCCTCACCAGTGTGCAGCGAGAACATTGCCAAAGAATGTCTATTACGTTGGGTCTCACCCAATCGCCGGCTCAGAACAAAGAGGCGTTGAATTTGCCAGAGACGACTTGTTTGACCGGGCGCTTTGCATCCTGACAACGACAAAAAAAACAAATCGCCAGGCAGTGCAGGTTCTTAAGAATTTCTGGGCCAAACTTGGCTGCTTTGTGAAACTGATGGGGCCGGCAGAACATGATAGAATCTTTGCATACGTAAGTCACTTGCCGCACATAACAGCAGCATCGCTGATAAATGCCAATAATAGTGAGGAATTGAAATTTGCAGGCAAAGGTTTTATAGATACATCGAGAATTGCATCGGGACCGGAAAATATATGGGCTGACGTTCTGATGACAAACGCAAGTAACGTTGCCAGAGGAATTGATAGAATTACAAAGGAGTTAGCCAACCTAAAGATGGCAATTAAGAGCAAAGATAAAAAACAAATCGAAGCTATCCTGAAGGCAGCAAGGAGAAAACGAGCCACACTAATAGATTACAAAATGAAAAGGAGGGAATTGATACCGTGAGACAATGGAGGTTTGAGGTATTTAATCGCCGGGGCTTTTCCGACGTGCACGGCAAGAGCGTGCTGGAAGACATAAGAGAACTTGGTATCCGCACGGTCGAAGCAGTTCAGTCAGCTAAGGTCTTTCTGATTGAGGCGGACTTCGACAAAGATTTTGCCGAGCATGTGGCAAAAGAGCTTCTGAGCGACCCTGTATGCGAGGAGTATTATACAGGCAGGAGCGGTGCGCCGGCAGGGCTGGCAAAAGCCACACTAATCGAGGTGCACCTTAAAAGCGGCGTTACCGACCCGGTAGCCGAATCAGTTATGGCAGCAATTGCAGATATGGGCGGCAAGGCCAACAATGTCAGAACGGCACGGAAGTATGTGCTGCTGGGCGATATTACACCGAAACAGACGGATTTAATCGCAAGGAAAATTTTAGCAAACGACTGTATCGAAGTTTTTTTAGTCGGCAACGAAACTGAGCCGCCAAGTCCGCATCTGAAACCATACGAATTGAAGATAACCCACTGGCCCATACGCGAGCTTGATGATGAGGGGCTGGTAGCTTTGAGCAAGAAGCGAGATTTATTTTTGAATCTGGTCGAGATGCAGACGATTCAAAAATATTACAGAGAGCTTGATAGAGAGCCTACCGATATCGAGCTGGAGACACTGGCCCAGACCTGGAGCGAGCACTGTGTGCACAAAACGCTTAAAAGTTCCGTAGATATGTCGGTTGATGGCAAACATATACATTTTGACAATTTACTAAAAGATACGGTTTTCAAGGCAACCAAAGAACTTAATAAAAAATGGTGTATATCCGTTTTTTCCGATAATGCCGGCGTAGTGGAATTTGACGATGATTCAGCGGTTTGTTTTAAGGTCGAAACACACAACCGGCCATCTGCACTGGACCCTTACGGTGGTGCGACTACCGGCATTGGCGGAGTGATTCGAGACCCGATGGGGACAGGGCTGGGTGCGAGACCCATCGCCAACACGGATATATTCTGTTTTGGGCCGCCCGATAAGAAACACGATGAGCTTCCCAAAGGAGTTCTGCACCCGCGAAGAATTATGAAAGGCGTGGTGGCAGGGGTGCGTGATTACGGCAACAGGATGGGAATACCAACGGTCAACGGGGCAATTTACTTTGATGAAAGATATTTAGGCAATCCGATAGTTTATTGCGGGAACATCGGCATCATCGACAGAAAAAAATGTTTCAAAAATCCACAGAGCGGCAATTTGATTGTTGTTGTTGGAGGCAAAACAGGCAGAGACGGGATACACGGAGCGACATTTTCGAGCGGCGAGATAACTCACGAATATGAAACAATCTTTTCGCACGCGGTCCAGATTGGAAATGCAATAACGGAAAAGAAGATGCTCGATGTCCTGCTTGCGGCAAACCAGGCCGGTTTATATGAGGCGCTTACAGACTGCGGGGCCGGCGGGCTGAGCAGCGCTGTGGGAGAGATGGGCAAAAACTTAGGCGCAGAGGTCGAGTTAGAGAATGTCCCTTTGAAATATGCCGGACTTAACTATGCTGAAATCTGGATTAGTGAAGCGCAGGAGAGAATGGTTTTAGCCGTTAAGCCCGAAAACCTCACAGCGATAAAAAGAATCTTCGACAGCGAAAACGTTGAATCGACGGTGATAGGCAAATTCACCAGCGATAGAAAGCTGCGGCTGCGATACAACGGACAATTAGTAGGCGAGCTCGATATGGAGTTCCTGCATGAGGGTGTGCCAAAATACTCTCGCAAAGCGGTCTGGGATGTGCCTAAAATCAGTGAGCCGAGCATAGCTGAAAAAGATAATTACAATGACGAGCTTTTGCAGATTCTTTCATCTTATAATGTCGCCAGCAAGGAATGGGTAATCCGTCAATATGACCACGAGGTTCAGGGCACATCGATAATCAAGCCGCTGACAGGTATCACCAATGATGGCCCAAGTGATGGGGCTGTGATAAGGCCAAAGTATAACTCGGACAAAGGCCTTGCGATTAGCTGCGGGATGAATCCGCTATATGGTGACATTGACCCATACTGGATGGCGCTATCGGGAATCGATGAAGCGGTCAGGAATATAGTGTGCGTGGGTGGGCGATTCGACAGGATTGCCCTACTGGATAATTTTAGCTGGGGCAACTGCACAAAGCCCGAAACATTTGGGGCATTAGTGCGAGCGGCTCAGGCGTGCTATGACGGGTCGATTGCTTTCGAGTCACCGTTTATTTCGGGCAAGGATTCATTGAATAACGAATTTGCGTGCGAGGATGGAACGACAATCTGTATTCCACCAACACTTTTGATAAGTGCGATATCGATAGTAGATGATGTCAATAGATGCGTAACGATGGATGCCAAGAGGGCATCTAATCTACTGTTTATTGTGGGTGAAACGAAAAACGAATTAGGCGGCTCGCACTATTACAAAACTAATGGCTGCCTCGGCGTCAATGTTCCGAAGGTTGACGTCAAAACGGCCCCGAAAATTGCTCAAAGGATTTCTGCGGCGATAGCAGAAGGTCTTGTTGTCAGCTGCCATGATTGCTCTGAAGGCGGTTTGGCTGTTTCGCTGGCAGAAATGGCATTTGCAGGAGGACTGGGTATAGAAGCAGACCTGCGAGGGCTGCCAAAAAGCAAAGACTGCTGGCGGACAGACACGCAACTATTTAGCGAATCCAATTCGCGCTATATTGTGGAGGTAGAGCCGGAGAAATATGGTGCGTTTGTAAAGATGATGCTCAACTTGCCATTTGGACAAATCGGAAAGGTAACAGAGGAGAAAACGCTTATCATAAAAGCAGAAAGTGGCAAAACAGTTATCGAAACAAACATAGATTCGCTAAAACGGGCCTGGCAGAAGGCGCTCGATTGGTAGTCGGGAAAAGAACGAAATACGAAACAAATTCAAATGATAAAAGCACGAAATTCCAAACTTAATAAGTATGAATGAGTGCAGAGTGAAAAGGTAAGAAATGGCACAGGTTAGGGCGGTAGTATTGAGGGCGGCGGGGATAAATTGCGATATGGAGACCGAGTATGCGCTACAGTTGGCGGGGGCGAAGGCGGAACGAGTGCATATAAACAGATTGATTGAAAACAAGAGCGCACTTGACCAATACCAGATAATTGTTTTTCCCGGCGGATTCAGCTATGGCGATGACGTTGCTGCAGGCAAGATTCTGGCAAATCAAGTTGTGCATCATCTTTATGAGCCGATGCAAAAATTTATCGACGACGGCAAGTTGGTGCTCGGGATTTGTAACGGGTTCCAGGTGCTGGTTAAAGCGGGAATTCTGCCTGGTTTTGAAGAAAGAATAGCCACAGAGGACCCTTCGACTGCGCTCAGGGCAGGCACAGAGAACACAGAGAAATCCAGAATCTTTGCAGCCACAGAGGGCACAGTCCTCGGGACTCCTTACGGAGAGAGCACAGAGGTAAAAGAGAAAAATAAAGCGTCAAAGATTACGGGGCAGACAGTAACGATAACTTATAACGATAGCGGCAAGTTTGAGGACAGGTGGGTGTATTTATCACCGCAGACCGACAGGTGTATTTTTATCGAAAAAGGCAGGCAAATATATCTGCCGGTTGCGCACGGCGAAGGTAAGGTCGTTACCCAAAATGCAAAGGTGTTGGAGCAATTAAAAAGCGATGGATATGTTGCATTTAAGTATGTCGATGAAAACGGCAAAGAAGGCGACTATCCTATTAATCCAAATGGGTCGGTTGATTCGATAGCAGGATTGACGGACGCAACAGGGCGGGTCTTGGGACTTATGCCGCATCCGGAAAGGTTCGTTCGACTGACGCAGCATCCGCACTGGCCTCGTCTGAAAAAAAGGCAGGATGGCGATGGGATGACGATATTCAATAATGCAGTCAGACATATACAGCAGAACGTTTAGCTGCATACGTGGAATGCAACCCGAAGAATAAAAGATGAAGGAGTGCGATATGGAAGCAATGTTACCATCCTGGTTAAAAAAATATTTTGTGACTGATTTAATTATTGCACTCTGCTTTTTGCATACAACATTGGTTGCACAATCGAGAGAAGGAACAGGGATTTTGCGAGCCGGGATTTCAAAAGTGGATATAACACCACAGAAGCACGTTAAGCTATCAGGTTATGCCAGCAGGACAGGATATTCCGAAGGCGTTCACGACCCATTATCTGCGAGAGTAATTGTATTTGAAAATAATGGCAAGCGGGTTGTGCTGGTTTCAACGGACATTATCGGTTTCTACGATGGGACGGCTGATTACCTGCGGAAAGCCATTTTAGAGGAATTCAAATTGGAGCCATCTGAGTTATTTCTTTGCGGGACGCATACGCATAGCGCCCCAACTCTGACCGTAGATAAAGAAAAAGGCGACCCGAATAATCTTGAATATACGGAAACTCTAAAGAATAAGCTGATAGAAGCGATTCGCCAGGCATCTGGCAATACAAGTCCTGTTCAGATAGGCGTGGGGACAGGTTACTGCCCGGTTGGCGCAAATAGGCGGGAGCTGAAATTCGATGGTTCCGGAGGCAGCTCAATACAACTCGGACGTAATCCATACGGGACAACCGATAAAGAGGTTCTGGTTATGAAAGTTGCGAAACCCGACGGTAAAACGATAGCAGCGCTATTTGATTATGCGACTCATTCGACCTGTCTGGGCCCAAAGAATTATACAATTAGCGGGGATGTGATGGGGCTGGCAGAACAGTTTGTGGAGAAGATTCTGGGAGAAAACATAATGGCTCCTGGATTTGCGGGGGCATCAGGTGACATCGACCCGTGGTTTAGGGTGCTGCCAGGATTTAACACTGAAGATGGATGGGTTCCAGAGCCGGTGCTGTTAGGCACGATTTTAGGTGAGGAAGTGGTTCATACTTTTCGAGGTATCGTAAGTATGCCGGTCGGCGGAGAAATCAAAACGGCGTTTATAACACTTGAGCTTCCGGGCAAGCCGCTGAATGAAGTTTCTGCCAAGAAAGACAGCCCCCCTGCCACTCTGAATCTTACAGTCGCGAAGATTGGAGAGATTGGTTTTGTGGGAATCGGCTGTGAGGTGCTGACTGAAATCGGGATGAAGATCAAGGCGGGTTCGCCGTCCAAGCGAACGTTTGTGATTACACACTGCAACGGGGCAGCCGGCTATCTTCCGCCGGCAAATCTTTATGTTGAGGGCGGGTATGAGATTAAAAGCAGTCCATTCGCACCAGAGGCGGCTGATATGGTTGTGAAACAGGCGGTCAAGATGCTTCACGAATTATAATCCAGCCACAGAGAACACAGAGAAAATTAACCACGAATTTACACGAATAGACACAAATTATTTAGACGCAGATTTACATAGATTTTTATAAATCTGGTTTCCCGCCTCCGCGGGAATGACACCCGGAATTTTTGACAAAATGAGATTGCTTCACCTGTGATGGAATAGTCGTTTGCCGATTACCGACGGTTTTCTGCGGGGATTATGTGTATCTGCAAGCGGTCTTGCGTCCAGCCAAGTTGTTGAATAACAGTCTGGGGAAATTGCCACTGGAAATCATCTTTTTGATAAAGATGTATCTGGGTGTGTTCGGCAGCCATAGCGAGGGCCTGCGGTATGTCGAGGAAGCGCAGGACATTGAGAAAGTCCGGGCCGTCACTGTGAGAGTGCGGCAGATTCCAGAGGTCAAGCCGGGCGATGCCGTGCTCGAAGAGTGAAGCATAGAGGATTATGCCGGCCATTTGACTTCTTGCTTTAAGTCCGATGGGGACATTATCAATTGGTTTGAGCGAGCGGAGGGCTTGAATTGCGCGCCGAACATCCCAGGTCCGCATACCATCAAGCGTCTGGCCAAGGAGCATAAAACGCCGCCGAATTTGCGTTAGTTTTTTTTCGTCAATCTTCCACGCGTTTGGCCCGATGCCGCGCGGGGCAAAATATGCGAGCACACAATTTGTATTACTAATTACTTTTTGGATTTGTTTGAAAGCAACCTCGTTCGGCTCGGGTCCGCCGAAGGCGGGGTCGTTAAGCTCGGTTGGGAAACCTGCGCGCATAGCAGACAACCATTGGGTCCATTGCTGCTCATCAAGGACGTTGAGGGTAATCATATCCGGTTTTTTGAGGCCGACCGGCTGTGTCACATATAAGCGCAGGCGCACATAATGCTGACTTGTAAAATCAAACGCAGAAAAGCGGATACCGTGACGCTTAACAGAAAATACTTGTTTTACTCCGAGGGGGCCGGCCTCGGATTCGGTAGGCCAGCCGCGAAACGATTTTTCCTTAAGGATAGTCATCCAAGAATCGCACTGCTTTGCCCAATCTTCGGCTGACTGAGGAATCGGTGGCTGCGGAGCCTGGGGGACAAATGATTCGTGAATTTTTGTATTTATCTGGTCGGCGGGAAGCTCGCTAAAAACTTTGAGCTGCTCCGGCTCAAAGAAAGGTATTGCTGTTTTATCAATAATCGGATTTTCACCTTTAAGGAAGCGATTGAACCAGACAAAGGCGTGGATGCGAAGCTCCTGAGTGTCAGAATGCGGGCCTTCGGTGATTTGCAGGCCGAGGTTTTTCTCGGCATTGTAGAGTTTGTAGATGTTCCGCACCTTTTCGTGGACGCGAAGAACACCATCGAGCGGGAAGATATTGTCTTTGTCGCTATTGGATATCAAAAGCGGCCTCGGCGCCACAAGCGCTGCGACAAGCGGATAGTCCCAGCGGTAAGTATGGACGATGAACATACAATCGCAGTGGCCTTCGACCGTCCCATCGACAACGTGGTTTTGCAGGTCTGTAATGCCGGCGACAGGGACGGCGGCTTTGATACGTTCATCGAGGGCGGACAGCCACCAGCTATAAGCACCGCCGCCGGAGCGGCCTGTTACTCCTATGCGTTCTTTATCCACTTCTGGCCGAGATTGGAGGTAATCGAGAGAGCGGATGCAGTTCCAGGCCTCGACGCCTGCGGGCGTGTAGCCGCGGCTGTTCCACCACCACATTTTGTAACGGTATGTGCCGTGATGGATGCCTTCGATTTCTCCCAGTTGCAGCGAGTCGATAACCAGACATACGTAGCCATTGCGGGCAAACCAGGCAGCGTGGTGCTGGTAGGCGGTCTTATTGCCGAAGCTGATGTCATTTTTCTTGACGAGGGAATGGCCACAAACATACAAAATAGCAGGCGCAGGTTTTTCCAGATTCTTAGGGATATAGAGATTGCCCGTAACGTAAAGGCCGGGCATAGATTGGTAGTGAATCTTCTCGACGGTAAAGTCATTGTGGTCGAGCTTGCCGGTGACAACAGCTTTAAGGTCTGTTTTTTCGGGAAGCGGGTCGAGACCGAGCATCTCAAAGAGCTGCTTACGATAAAGCGACCGCTTTGATTCCCAATCAGAGAGTGTTTTGATGTCGGCTAAGCACTGCTCTTGTAGTTTAGCGGTTTCCGCACGAAAATACTCGGCGAGCGGACGGTTTGGGTCTGCAAGTTCTGCAGAAGACACTCCGGGCTGATTCTTGAGAGCTGTGCAGGAAAGGCAAAGACACAAAAGGGTCAAGGCAAATTTCAGATTGCAGATTTTAGATTTCAGATTTTTCATTTCCGATTGAACCTCTTATATTTCATATTTCAGATTTACCCCCAAGATAAACTTGGGGGCTTTTGGACGTTTTAACCTCATATCTGTTCGGGGACGACAAAGGGTTCACGATAATTACGCGTTGCAAGGGCGTTGGCCTGGTCGCTAAACTGTCCCACAAATCTTTCACTATCGGTGTCCATTGTAAGAGTTGGGCCGAGAATTCTCGGCGTAGATTTGAAGTCTGCGCCGTTGGCCAGCAAATGCTGCTCAAATCGCTCGAAGGAATCCAGCATTTCTTTATTGCCTTTGATAACTTCCATAATTTCCTCAGGTTCGGCTGTCCTGCCGAGGCGGTAAGAGATATTGCCTTGATGGCAAAGTGCGCTAGAAAGATGACCTTCAAGGATGTCGGCGTTGAGGTCGCTTGTTTTGCGGCTGCGAACAGCGTTTATGAAGTTGGCGTGATGGCCGCCGCTGCCTACGAACTGCTTAATTTTTTTGCCGGCGTTGTCATAAGCCCAGCCGCCGTCACCGCCCGCGAAGTAACCATTTTCGCACTGGACGACAAGACCATCGCGGATACCGCGGTAGTCGTCCATCACAGAATCGCCTTTTGCCCGAGGCAGGCCCCGCACTTCAAAGATTATGGGGACAGGCTGGTAATCCAAGAATACAATCTGGGTATTAGGAGTCCGGCCATCATCGATGTAGCCGAAACGTCCGCCGATGCTCATTACCTTTGGCGCCAGATGATTTTTGCCCAGGACCCAGCGGCAGATGTCTATAAAATGGATGCCGTTGTTGCCGAAGTCGCCGTTGCCGGTCGGCCAGACCCAGTGCCAGTCATAATGCAAATTTTTGCGCATCAAAGGTTCCATCGGGGCCGGGCCGCACCAGAGGTTATAGTCAACGGACGATGGGATTGGCTGCGGGCCGGAGACCTTCCCGATACTATCACGGCGGACATAAATAATGCCGCGGACAAATAGAATTTTGCCGAGATTGCCCTGCTGGATGTATTGAATGGCCTCGTGGAGTCCCTCATCAGAGCGGCGCTGGGTGCCTGATTGAACGATTCGGTTGTATTTGCGGGCTGCCTCGACCATTTTTCGGCCTTCCCGGATATTGTGCGAGACCGGCTTTTCGACATATACGTCCTTACCTGCCTGGCAGGCCCAGACAGTAACGAGGGCGTGCCAGTGGTTGGGGGCAGCAGTTATAATTGCGTCGATATTTTTATCTTCGAGCAGCTTGCGGTAATCGAGGTAGGTGTCAACCTTTTCGCTGCGGTCTGTAAATTTTTTCTGTTCGCGGTCAAGAAAACTTTTGTCGGCATCACAGATAGCTACGACACGAACGCCGGGGATTTGGCGAAACCAGTTGATATGATTACTGCCCTGGCTGCCAATACCCACGACAGCCACGCGAATATCATCGTTTGCTCCTCGCGCACGAGAAAAGGGAATCGCAAGAGCGGCACAGGAGGCGAGCGAAGCTTTCAAAAATCCGCCAAACGTCCGGCGGATAAAATTTCGGCGAGTAATACGTTTCATAAATATAGTCCTTCATATAAGTTTATTTTTCAACCAAGTTTCCAGGGTTTTCGGTATTCGTAATGTAACAGGTCATTGGCCTTCTTGTTATTAGTGATTTTTTCGTTTTTCGGGTCCCATTCGATTCGGGACTTTGCAGCCAGAGCTATATTAGCAAGGTGGGCGAACGTTGTCGAGCGATGACCTGTTTCCATATCGCAGTTGGTAGGTTTTCTTGTTTTGACGCAGTCAAGAAAATTTCGAATATGCTGAACCGTCAGGTCGCCATCCATACCTTTCGCTTCCAGCGGTTTAATTTTGGCGGCACTATCCTGGAATTGTCCTGCATCCGAAGGGATAATCTTGAATCCAGCGCCTTCTGAGGCGGCGTAAAGATTTCCGAGGGTGCCACGGAACTCAATTTCTCCATCTATTAAAACGGGGACTCCATTTGCTTCATACTGGCCGAAAATCAGTAGTGCACCGGATGGTAGCTCAAAGATAACCTCCATCGTGTCCGGAATTGTGCGGTCATCATCGACTGCGAACCTTCCACCGTGGGCAGATATCGACACAGGTGCCTGCTCTCCCATGACCCAGCGGATTGTGTCACAATAGTGCACGCCCCAGTTGGCCATTTGTGAGGAATACGCCTGCCACCAGCGGAATTTATATAAAGGGATGTTGTCTTTATATGGGCGCTGTGGGGCGGGGCCAAGCCACAAATCCCAATCCAGTCCCTGCGGTGGAGTCATATCAGGATACCTGCCTATGCCGGCGGGACACATATTGCTTACACGGTAGGCCCTGGCGATAGTTACTTTGCCAAGTTTGTTTGAGCAGACGAGCTCGACAATTTGTTTGTATAAATTTGATGAGCGGCGATGGAGGCCGACCTGCACAACGCGATTATATCGCTTTGCGGCCTCGACCATTTTTCGGCCTTCAACTATGGTCAAGGACAACGGCTTCTCGACATAGATATCTTTTTCGGCCTGGCAGGCCATAATGGTCTGGATGGCGTGCCAGTGGTCTGGGGTTGCAATAACTACAGCATCTATATTTTTGTTGTCGAGCAAGCGGCGAAAGTCCTTGTATCGCGCGACATCGGGGCTTAACTTCTCTGTCATTTTGGGGACTCTGTCCGTTAGAGAATCCAACAGTTTTTTGTCCACTTTAGAATAATCCCTCGCCAGGTATGGTTCATAGACATCACAAAGAGCGGTAACTTCAACATCGCTTTGCATCAGGAAACCTTGAAGAAGCTGTGTCCCACGGTTGCCCAGGCCGATAAAACCTACACGAATCTTTTCATTAGCGCCAATAACAGAGCGAGCCACGGGAACCGCCATAATGTTCAAGCCTAACGCTAATGAAGCTGTAGTGCTGGTTGATTTCTTTAAGAATTTGCGCCTTGTGATTTTTAGCTCGTTTGTATTCATTTGTTACCTCCGAAGTTAAATAACCCCCAGCATAAATCCTTCGACTGAGATCAGGACAGGGCTGGGGGCTAAACAACAATTGAATTATGCAAGTATGCGAATTCATTTATATTATTTTTTCACGTGCGAAGACATATTGCAAGTGTTTATTTGGGGATTTTTACGGGGAAGGAATATAAGCGACAGGATCCCCAGCATAAAGCTGGGGGCTTAAATTGTCATTCAACAAGGCAGGTGGTCAATAGTTTGTATGTTGCATAGCAGAGAGGGCGGCGGATTTGTCATCGGCAAAATCGAAGATGTCTTTGAGGCCGGCGACTACAAAAATGCACTTTGTTACCGGGGCTACGTTGCAAAGGATGAGCCGGCGCCCCTTCTGGTGTAGTAAGTTATACAAAATAATGAGGTTGCCTATGTTTGAAGAAGTGATTATTTCGACCTTGGAAAAGTCAATTATGACATCAAAATTGGGATTATCACTAACACGCTCGTTGACGGTTATAAGCTCATTAGCTATCTGCGGTTCTTTGAACGGCAGCTCAACGAGCAGCACGTCCTCAACAGATTTTTTAATCGCCATTTTTGCTCCTTTTGTCAATCAATAGAGTTTGAGCGATCAATGATAGTATCGGAATAAATCGCACACAGGTTAAATAAAATCTTAAGGTTGAAAGGGCATTGTTTGACGCCATCAATTGTATCGGGCAAGACACGAATCTGCCAGACAGATGGCGAATAGGAGGGCCTGTTCGCCTGATACAACGGCGGTAATCCCAAGAGACAGACACGCAAGTATTACAGGTAGTTTTGTTCGACTCATATTAACCTCCCATTTCCGGAACGATTGGTTCCCACCGGACTTTTGCTGCTCCGAGGAGTGTGCCGGTGGCATAGGCCAAATCTACAAGCGCTATTTGATACTCGGCCAATGCGAGGATTTCGGCGCTCTGGGCATCGGCAAAATTTGTCTGGGCCTCAAGGACATCGGTGGATGTCCCCAGGCCAAGCTCAAACTGACGCCTCTCGGCTTTGTAGAGGCGGCCATCCAATATGCTTCTTTGTCTGCTTGCCAGGATGCGCTGCCAGTTGGCCTCAAGCTGGTCGATGGCGTTGAGGACCTCAAGCTCAATAAGAGCAGCGCGATTTTCACGGGTGGCCAATCGCTGCCTGCGCTGATAGAACGCCTGTCGCAGCCGGCTTTTGGCGGCTTCGTT
>Ga0315293_10005018_pt1 | contig 12499 bp, 13 predicted proteins | sample YL17G13_20_MG_FD_203071 | JGI IMG/M metagenome (GOLD analysis project Ga0315293, IMG submission 203071) | Sediment microbial communities from Yellowstone Lake, YNP, Wyoming, USA - YL17G13_20 | ecosystem: Environmental > Aquatic > Freshwater > Lake > Sediment | place: USA: Wyoming | collected... | reverse complement strand
CGCACCGCCACCACTGTCGACCAGATACAGGCTGCGCCCGGCACGATAGACCACGACGTTGCAGAAGTCCGGCGCTCTACTCGCCGGCTCGGGCATATCGCCGTGGACGAACCACAACCCCTCGGCCAAGCGTTCGGTCATGCCCAATCGGGATTTTCGAGCGGCATTCACGGCCCCTCCTCTGATCACGCGACGTGCGCTGCGCTCCCGCCAGTATCGAGGATCCGGCCCGGCCCGTGGCTTCAACCCTCACCATTTGTGAAGGGATGGGAGGGTTCGGTCGCCGTGTCAAACGGCCCCGCTCCCGCCGGGCGGAATGGGACGAGTTGTGGGCAGACAGCGTGGGTGGATACGAACCGGCGTCGATCTGCTCCGTGCTCAGCGCGAGGGGCCATCGGGTTTGGAGCGCCGACAACATGCCCGCCTCGGCGCATTGGTGACGACGCACGGGCGGAATCCCCCTACTACCAAAGGCTCTACCGCAGCCTTCCGGAGGACGGCTGGAGTGTTCGGGACCTGCCCCCGGTGACCAAGCCGGACCTGATGCACTCATTCGACGACTGGGTCATCCGAGCAGGTCTGGGCGCAGGCTCGGGCAAACCTGCTCGATTATCTTGTCGTTCAGGGAGTTCGGATGTCGATATCATCCGCGCCGCCTGAGCGCAGTGCGACCAGCGGCACGTTCCGCCAAGTCATCGCCGCCGCGCCCTCGTGCCCAGTACCCGCGCCGGGGGCAACGCCAGAAGGGATTGCCGCGTACCCGCAAGCTCGGCGGCGAGGTCATGCTCGAGCGCGGGTACGGTGAGCCCCCGCCGACGCAGTTGGCGGTCCAGCGCTCGGATGAACAGTCCGTCCCCGGCGCGGCGACAACCCAGGACGGCCTGCTCATTCATGACGTCGCGAGTCAACGCAGCGGCCGGACATGCGGCGACAACCTCCAGCGAGGTGCGCAGATCCAGTGTGGTGGTGACTCCGCACGAGGGCGATACGCCGATCCCGACGATGCCTGCCACCGTGATCCCCGCTCGCTCGTAGTCGGCGATATCGCGAGCGACCTGCCGCGCCAGCCGCCAGTAGACGATCCGCGTCCACGCGACGAACCCCCGCAACAACAGACCGCGTACCTTGTACAGAGCTCCGTCCTTGGAGTCATAGAGCAGCAGGCTGTGGCCCTTGAGCACACCGCCCCAGGCGCGTCTCTCGGGGCAGGGCAACTGGTGAATCCCGTAGCCGGCGTCCATGAGTTCATCGACGGCCTCGGCCACCGCACCGGACCTGGTCGCCCCGCCTGCATAGCGGGTGTTCTCATTGAGCAAGCAGTGCGACACCAGGACCACGCACCTGCCGCGTTCATCGCGGAGCCGGTCGAGGAGTTGTCGATCCCGAGGTGGCTCTGACCCGCCGCGCATAAGGACAAACTATCTCGCGGTAGTACCCGCCGACACCTCTCTTGACGTCGATCAGGTCGTCTTCACCGCCCGGCCCACCGCGACCTCCGACACCGGCAGCGGCACCCACCCCGGGAACGTCCACTGGTGACGCGCCACGTCCACGAAGAAGCCTGCCCCGATGATCGACCGTTCGGTGTCGCGGTGGGTGTGGCAGTTGCCGGCGATCCGGGGCCACACGGTCGCATCGGCGAGCCGCTGCAGCGACCCACGCCAGCCCGAGCTGGCGACGTGCTCGAAGTACCGCAGCTCGCCGCCGGGCTTGAGCACCGAATTGAGTTGGCGCAGAACTCCTTCGGGATCATCAACCGAGCAGAGCACCAGCGAGCAGACGACCGCGTCGAACAACTCGGTATCCGGCATGCTCTCGATGGTGGACTCGATGACGGTGACCGGAACCGGCGCCTGCGCGGCCGCCTCTCGGGCCTTGGGCGCCAGCCTCGTCTCGGGCTCCAGTGCCATAACCTCCCGCACCGTGTCGGGGTAGTAGGCGAAGTTGGTCCCGGTGCCCGCTCCGACTTCCAGCACCCGCCCCGACAGCCCAGCCAGACTCTCACCCCGCAACCTGCGCAGCAACGGTGTCTCGTGGGCGGACATCACCGTCCACAGCCGAGCGAAGAAGGGATGGTCCAACGTCTTCTCTGCCATCGGACCCACCTTAATCACCGGCTCAGCCGCCTCCGCGTGTCCCCACCACAGAGCGGTGGCGTCCGCCGGACCACGGCCGTTCAGGCGGCTCCTCGGTCAGTCCGATGCGCTCGTGGAGCCGGACCAGCGGTCGCGGCGCCCACCAGTTTCGCTTGCCCATCAGCCGCATGAATGCCGGCAGCAATGTCATCCTGACCAACGTGGCGTCGACAATCACCGCCAGCGTCAACCCCAGGCCGAAGATCCGCATGAACGACACCTGCGCGGCGATCAGCGCAGCGAATGCGATCGCCATGATCAGCGCAGCCGCGGTCACCACCCGTCCGGTGAAGGCCAGCCCAAGGGCCACGCTCTCGTCGCTGTCGGCCCGGGTTTGTCCGGACTTCAGCCAGAATTCCCGGATTCGTGCGAGCAGGAACACCTCGTAGTCCATCGATAACCCGAACGCGACACAGAACATCAGCACCGGGACGTTGGCCTCCATGGTCCCGGTCGGTGTGGTGCCCAGGGCGCCGAGGTGGCCCTCCTGGAACACCCACACCAGGGCTCCGAAGGCCGCCGAGAGCGACAACACGTTGAGCACGAGAGCCTTGAGCGGCAGTACCAGGCTGCCGGTGAGCAGGAACAGCAGAAGGAAGGTGATCACGCCGATCAGGCTGAGCACCAACGGCAGCCGGGAAGTGACGGCCGAGACGATGTCCCGGCCCATCTGCGCTCCACCCGCGATCAGCACCTCTCGGCCGGCGGGTCCGGCGACGGCGTGCAACCGGTCGAGCTGATTCTTGGATGCGTCTGAGAACAGCGGCGCGGTGCTGCGGACGGACAGGAACGCACTACCCTCGGCGACACCGGCGGGCGCCGACGGCGGCCCCATCCTGTTGCCGGTGACGAAGGTTCCGCCCGGAGCAGACACCAGCCTCACATCCGGTACCCGGGACAGGTCGGCGGCGTAGCGGTCCAACTCCGGCCCGGTGGCCCCAGTCGCCTCGGGGACGACGATGATCAGACCGTTATCGAGGTTGCTTGCGAAGTCATTGCGCAACTGGTCGCCCACCTGGTGGGCGGACGCCGACTTGGGCAGCACCCGGTCGTCGGGGCTGCCGAACTGGATCCGCAGGAAGGGCGTACCGAGCAGGACCAGAAGGGCCACGATGACGGTTCCGATCGGGAGGGCCCGGCGCATGACGAACTTGGTGGACCGGTACCAGAACAGCTGCTCGACCGGTTTGGCGACGGGCTCGGGCCGGCCCAACAACCGGCGCACCCACCGCCGGACGTCGAAGGAGTTCAGCCGATCCCCCAGGACGACGATCGCGGCCGGGGTGACGATCACAGCGGCGGCCGCGGCGAACGCCACAGTGGCGACACCGGAGTAGGCGAAGGACTTAAGGAAGTACATCGGGAAGAGCATCAGCGCGGAAAGCGACAGAGCCACCGTCACCGCGGAGAACAGCACCGTGCGTCCAGCCGTGCACATGGTGCGAACCAGGGCGGCCTCCGGGGTTGCGCCGGATCCGACTTCGTCGCGGTAGCGGCTGACGATCAGCAAGGTGTAGTCGATGGCCAGCGCCAGGCCCAGGGCGGTGGTGATGTTGAGCGCGAAAATCGAGACCTCGGTGAAACTGGTGAGCACTCGCAGCACCGCCATCGCACCGAGGACCGCCATCAGGCCGACGACCATGGGCAGCGTCGAGGCGATCAGACCGCCGAACACCCACACCAGCACCAGGAAGCTGAGCGGGACGGCGATCGCCTCCATTCGAAGCAGGTCGTTCTTGGTCACCTGGTTGATCTGCTTGATGATCATCGCGCTGCCCCCGGCACGGATCGTCATCCCGTCCCGGTCCCCGACGACCTGCTCGGCCAGCGCGGACGCATATTCCTGCGCCTTGTTCTCACCGCCGGCCATCGTGGCGACGATCAGGCCGGTCTTGCCGTCAGTGCTGAGGAGTTCCGCGGCGGCGGCCGGCGGCGAGGTCCACGGCGAAGTCACATTCAGCACGTTCGGCGAGGCGTCGAGGCGGGTGACGATGTCGGTGCCTGCGGTCCTGGCCGGATCGCTGGTGGCGCCAGACGGGTTGGTGACTGTGAGAAGCAGTTGTTGATCGCTCTGCTCGAACTTTTCGCTGAGCAGAGAAGCGGCGCGGGCAGATTCCGACCCGGGGTCCTGGAACCCGCCTGCCGACAGGTGGTTGGCCACCGGAATTCCCAAGATGGCGGTGACGACGGCCAGCAGGCCGGCGATCGCCAGGATCCGCCGCGGGAAGCGAAGGGCCAGCCAGGCGATTCGGTGCAGCACAGCCCCCGCCCTTTCCGTTGGCCCGTTAACCAATGGCCACCCAAGTCTGATGCGGGGGCGGGGGCCGGTCAACCCGCCAGGGAGCCCGGTTACTCGGCGGTAAGAATTGCCACCATTTTCCGAAACGTGACTCACTGATTCCTTAATGGTGACCAATACAGTCCGGAGTTATGTGGATCGACGAAACCAGTGCCGACGTCATCAAAGTTGACTTCGAAGCCTTGTATCACGGCGACTTCCTCGTCGAGGGTGACACCTCCGAGCAGTTCGAGGACATGCCGCCACTGGCCAACGCCAGCTGATCGGCGCCCGTCACCGGCCGACGCCGGTTGATGGTTGTGTCGTTGGATCGCATCACTGCTCACAGACGCGACAGTGCCCGCCTGGTTCCCAGGCGGGCACTGTCGCGTCTGCGGTCCCGTTAGACGGTGGCGCCGGACCCGACCATGCCGGCCAGCCTGCCGATGATGATCTCCTCGGCCTCGCCGGCGATCCGGCTGACCAGCTCACCGCAGGTCGGGATGTCGTGGATCAGGCCCATCACGGTGCCCACGGTCCAGATCCCGGCGTCGGGATCGCCATCATCGAAGACCCGCCGCCCACGCGAACCGGCCACCAACTCCATCACGTCGCCGAACTGGCCGCCGTTCTTGAGGATCTCCACCACCTCGCGAGACACCGCGTTGCTAGCCACCCGGGCGGTGTTGTGCAGGCTGCGGAAGATCAGCTCGGTGCCGAGTTCGTTGCCGTCGACGATCGCCTGCTTGATGTTCTGGTGGATCGGCGACTCGACGGTGCACATGAACCGGGTGCCCATATTGACGCCGTCGGCACCCAGGGCCAGCGCTGCCACCAGGCCGCGGGCGTCGCCGAAGCCGCCGGAGGCGATCATCGGGATCTCGATCTGCTCGGCCGCAGCCGGAATCAGCACCAGGCCCGGTACGTCGTCCTCGCCGGGGTGACCGGCGCACTCGAACCCGTCGATGCTGATGCCGTCCACGCCAAGGCCCTGCGCCTTGATCGCATGGCGCACTGAGGTGCATTTGTGAAGCACCTTGATGCCGTTGTCGTGGAACATCGGCAGGTGCGGGGCGGGGTTCGAGCCGGCGGTCTCGACGATCTTGATACCGGCGTCGACGATGACCCGGCGGTACTCGTCATACGGCGGCGGCGTGATCGCCGGGAGGATCGTCAGGTTGACCCCGAACGGCTTGTCGGTCAACTCGCGGGTCCGGCCGATCTCCCGGGCCAGATCGGCCGGGGTCGGCTGGGTCAGTGCGGTGAGAAATCCCAGTGCGCCCGCATTGGCAACGGCCGCAACAAGTTCCGCACGACCCACCCACTGCATACCGCCCTGGGCGATCGGGTGCTCGACGCCGAACGTCTCGGTGAACTTGGTCTTCAGAGCCATGTTTTTGGGGCCTTTCTATCGCGGTGCCATGCGGATGGCGCCGTCGAGGCGGATAACCTCGCCGTTGAGCATCGGATTCTCCACGATGTGCACGGCCAGAGCGCCGTACTCCGACGGCTTGCCCAGCCGGGACGGGTGCGGAACCTGGGCGCCGAGGGAGGCCTTGGCCGGTTCCGGCAGCCCCGCCAGCAGTGGGGTGTCGAACAGGCCGGGCGCGATGGTCACCACGCGGATCATCTTGTCGGCGAGATCCCGGGCGATCGGCAGGGTCATTCCGACGACGCCGCCCTTGGAGGCCGAGTAGGCGGCCTGGCCGATCTGGCCGTCGAACGCCGCGACCGATGCGGTGTTGATGATGACGCCGCGCTCCTGGCTGTCCGGGCTGCCGATCGGCTGGGTCTTGACCATCCGCTCGGCACCGAGACGCAGCACGTTGAAAGTGCCGACCAGGTTGATGTTGACGATGCGGGCGAACTTGTTCAGCGGGTAGACCCCACTCTTGCCCAGCACCCGGATGGCGTCACCGGTGCCGGCGCAGTTGACCACGATACGGACCGGGCCGAGCGTCTCGGCCAGATCGAAGGCCTTTGTGACGGCCTCCTCGTCGGTGACGTCGGCGGGCGCGAAGCGGACCCGGTCGCCGAGTGCTGAGTTCAATTCGGAGGCGGCGTTCAATTCGGAGGCGGCGTTCAATTCGGAGGCGACGTCCTCGCCCTTGGACGTGGGCAGGTCCAGGATGACAACCTTGGCGCCCTCGCCCAGCAGTGCCTGGGCGGTGGCCAGGCCCAAACCGGAGGCGCCACCGGTGACGACTGCCACCGCGTCCTTGATCTCCACTGCGGTTCTTCCTTTCGGAGGGGCTTGCGGCCGACCACGGACGGGGGTCGACCTACTGGTTGGTTGGGGACTATACCCAGTCGCGCAAGACGGCTTCGGTGTCGGCCCCTGGAACACCCGGTGCGGTGGGCTTGTCGGGCTGGGTCCGGGAAAATCGCGGTGCCGGCATCGGGAAGATCGAGCCGCCCTCGGTATAGAAGCCGTCGCGCTCGGTGTTGTGCGGTTCGGTCTCGATCTCGGCGAAAGACAGCACCGGGGTGACGCATGCATCACTGCCGGCGAAAACCTTCGCCCAATGGTCGCGGTCATGCTTGAGAAAGGTCTCGGTGAGGAGCACCCGCAGTTCCGGCCAGCGGGTGACGTCGTTCTGGGCGGGCAGCGCGGCCGGATCCAGCGCCAGCTTCTCCAGGAGTTCGGCGTAGAACTGCGGCTCGATGGACCCCACCGAGACGTACCGGCCGTCGGCGCACTCGTAGACGTCGTAATAGGGCGCGCCGGTGTCGAGCATGTTGGAGCCGCGGGTGTCGCTCCACAGCCCGGTTCGGCGGAAGGCGAACATCATCTGCGCCAGCACCGACGAACCGTCCACCATCGCCGCGTCGACCACCTGCCCCTTGCCGGAATGCTCCCGCTCGTAGAGCGCCGAGAGGATGCCGACGAGCAGGAACATCGAGCCACCGCCGAAGTCCCCGACCAGGTTCAGCGGCGGGACGGGACGTTCCCCCGCCCGGCCGATCGCGTGCAATACCCCGTTGAGGGAGATGTAGTTGATGTCGTGACCCGACTGCTGGGCGCGCGGGCCGGTCTGCCCCCACCCGGTCATCCGGGCGTAGATCAGCCTCTCGTTGACTCCTGCGCAGTCCTCCGGTCCCAGGCCGAGGCGTTCGGTGACCCCGGGCCGGAAGCCTTCGATCAAGACATCGGCCTTGGCGATCAACCGCAGCACCAGTTCGCGGTCCTCGTCGCTCTTGAGATTGGCCGCCACCGAGCGCCGGTTGCGCATCAGATAGTCGCCGTTGGGTGCAGGGTTGGGAACCTTGCTCGGGCGTTCCACCCGCACCACGTCGGCTCCGAGATCGCCCAGGATCATTGCCGCGTGCGGGCCCGGGCCGATGCCGGCCAACTCGACGACGCGCAAGCCCTTCAAAGGTCCCGCCATAGCTACCGCCCTTCGTGAGTCGAGAACCCCCTTTGTACCGTGTTCACCTGTGCAGACCTACACCGGTATCGACGACCTCCAGATCTCCCTCGACGGGCATGTGCTGTCGGTGACCCTCAACCGGCCGGACAGCCTCAACTCGCTGACCACCGCCATGCTCGTGACGCTCACCGGAACCTTGGAGCAGGCTGCCGAGGACCCGCAGGTGAAGGTGGTCCGGCTCGGCGGGGCCGGCCGCGGATTCTGCTCGGGGGCGGGGATCAGCGCGGAAGAACAAGCGGCGCGAGCGGCTTCGCCGTCCATCGACGATCTTCTCGTCGCGGCGAACGGGGCAACTCAGGCGATAGTCGCCCTGCCCAAACCTGTCGTCGCTGTGGTGCACGGGCCGGCCGCCGGTGTCGGTGTGTCGCTCGCGCTGGCCAGTGATGTCGTGCTGGCTTCGGAGAACGCGTTCTTCATGCTGGCGTTCACCAAGATCGCACTGATGCCCGACGGTGGGGCGACGGCATTGGTGGCTGCAGCGGTCGGCCGTATCCGGGCGATGCGGATGGCGTTGCTTGCCGAGCGCATTCCGGCCACCGAGGCGTTGGAGTACGGACTTGTCAGCGCGGTCTATCCGCCCGATGATCTCGAGGCCGCTGTCGCCGGGGTCATCGAGACGCTCGCCTCCGGACCGGCGGTGGCGATGGGCAGGACCAAGCAGGCCATCAATGCCGCGACGCTGACCGAACTCGACGCCGCGATCGGGCGCGAGACCGAAGGCCAGTCGGTGCTGCTCAATTCACCGGATTTCCGCGAAGGCACCCGGGCGTTCCAGCAGCGCCGTAAGGCCAGTTTCACCGACGAGTGACCGCCTTCCCGGTCCTACCGCGCACATCCTGCTCACCGAGGGTTCGGGCGCGGTCCAGCCATTGGTCGCGCGCCTGATCAGACGAGCGGCGCACCGGACCGAAGGCAGTTGTACGCACCGGCTTGACCCCACTGAACCCGAGGATCGCACGCCGCATCATCTGGTGTCCCGGCTGGCGAACCACCCATCGGTAGTACCAGGGCGGCGAATCCATGGTGACGAGCAGGCGAGCGGTCCGCCCGGTGAGCAGCCGATCCCACAACGACGAGTTCTCCCGGTACTTGAATGCGAACCCGGGCAGGAACGTCCGATCGACGAACCCCTTGAGCACCGCCGGCACCGACCCCCACCAGGTGGGGTACACGAACACCAGCGTGTCGGCCCAACTGATCGTCTCCTGCGCCGCGACCAGGTCGGGTTCGAGTGCCTGGGCTTCGCGGTAACCATGCCGGAGCACCGGATCGAAGGTGAGATCGCCGAGGTTGATCTCGCGCACGGAGCCACCGGCGGCGCGGGCTCCTTCGGCGTAGGTGCGGGCAAGCGCCCCGCACAGGCTGGTGCTGTCCGGGTGACCGAGGATCACCGCGACGTTGCGGGCCCCAGGCTGGGCGTGGTCAGGCCGGGTATCCATCTGTGGATCCTCTCGTCGGTTGATCAGTACTGGTCGACGGGTGCGACGTCGTCCGGCCTTGCGCCCAACCGCGCCGCAGCGGTCTGCCGGCCGGCGCGCACGGGAACCGCCGCGGTCGCGGCCGCCAGACCGAAGATCGGCATGTTGGCGTAGACGGTCTCGATGTCGGCGGTGGAGAGCCGGTAGGTCTCGTGGAAGATACCCACCGATCCGTTGTCCCGGATCCGGCGGTTGAAGGCCCGCCAGGCCGGCAGGTGCTGCGCCTGCGGGTGGCGTGCGTAGCTTTCGAGGTGGTCGAACGACTCCTCTGATCACTTTCGACAAGCGACCATCTCCGATCTCAATGTGAACGATGTGCACATTATGCGTCTAGATGTGAGCGATGTCAACATTGTGAGAGACTGGCTTCGTGCCGACCGACACCTACCACCACGGCGCGCTGCACGAGGCCATCCTCGATGCCGCAGTAGCGGAGGCCCGGCGCAGCGGCCCGCAGGGCGTCCAGGTCCGGGCGCTGGCCAAGACCATCGGAGTTTCCGCCTCGGCGGTGTACCGGCATGTGGCCAGCATCGACGCGCTGCTCGCCGAGGTCGCCCAGATCGCCCGTGAGCAGCTCGCGGCGCAACTCGTCGAGCGGCGAGACCGCGCGCCCTCGCGGCGCACGCGGATAGCCAGGTCCCGGGAACGGTTCCGTGCAATCGGTGTGGGCTACGTGGATTTCGCGCTGAGCGAGCCGCATCTCTTCGACACCGCGTTCGCCCCGACTTCGGCCGGGCCGCCCGCGCCGGACGATCCGTCTGCATGGCAGGTGCTGATCGATGGTGTGGAGGAATTGGTCGACGCCGGACTCGTACCGCCTGCCGCCGGTGAGCAGGCGGCACTCATCGCGTGGGCCGGCGTCCACGGGATCGCCTCGATTCTGGTACGCCGGGCCCTTACCACGCCCATCGAATCCGATCTTGCGATCAACGTCGTGCTCGACGGGATCATGAGGTCACTGGAGACGCTCTGATTCATAGCCCGAAGATTCGGGGCGAGCTAGCGCCCGAAGATCGGCGGAAGCCCCAGCACCATGACGAGCCCCCACACCATATGGGTGAGCACCGGAGCCAGCACTCCCCCGGTGGCGCGGCGTTGCAGCCCGCACACCGTACCCAGGACGAGCGCGGCGAAGCCGAGCATCGGGTTGCCACTGGCGGCGACGGCGGCCGCGTAAAGCAGGGTCGAGATCGCCACCGGATACCAGCGGCCCAGCGCGGTATAGAGCGCTCCGCGGAAGAACAGTTCCTCGGCGACGCCGTTGACCACGGCGATGAGCACGATCAGCAGAAGCGGGCCGTGGTTGGTGTACTCCAACACCCGGGTGATCCGTTCGGCGACGACCGGGATGTCGCGAACCACCAGACCGCCGAGCAGGAAAACCCCGCCGAGCGCCACACCGGTGGCGGCGCCGGTGATCACCGGGCGCTTAGCGCGGTCCTCCCAGGTGATTCTTCCCAGATGCAGGGGGCCCGACAGCAGAGAACCCACCGTCCACACCGCGGCCAAGGACAGCGTCAACCAGTAGAACGCCGCCGCGCCTGGGCGCTGGTTGAGCGAGTAGGCCATCAGCATCGCGCCGGCCACCAGCACCACGCAGACCACCACCCGGCGGCGGCGCACCACTGTCGGCCCCTCCGCGTGAGGCACAGCCTCCTTGGTGGCGGCGGCGCGGATCTGGTCGATGCGCATCCGCTCCACGGTACGAAAAAACATCCTCCGAATCGATAACACAACCCTGACGTCGGCCCCGGAGTGATCTATTCGGAGTCGCGATGCAGGCCGACGAGGTGCTCGTAGACGGCGGCGTTCTCACGGTTGTGGGCCAATTCGGCATCGCTGAGTTCGCGGCGAACCCTTCCGGGCACCCCGGCCACCAGCGAACGCGGCGGAATCACAGCGCCTTGTGGGATCAGTGCGCCCGCAGCCACCAACGACCCCGCGCCGATCACCGCGCCGTTGAGCACGATCGCGCCCATTCCGATCAGGGCGCCGTCCTCGACCGTGCAGCCGTGCAGAACCGCGTTGTGGCCGACACTCACCCCGGCGCCGACCCGGACCGGGAACTCGGCGTCGACGTGCACCGTGACCCCGTCCTGGATGTTGGTACCGACGCCGATGTCGATCGGCTCCGCCTCGGCCCGCAGAGTCGCTGAGTACCAGACGCTGGCCCGGGCAGCCAGCCGCACCTGCCCGATCAAAGTGGCGTTCGGTGCCACCCAGGCCTCCGGGTCCACCTGAGGACGACGACCGCGGACGGTGACGATGAGCGGCTCAACCATAGCGAGCATCGTAAGGCTGATCACACCGATGCGGCAGCGACCTGGGGTTTCGGCCTGATCTCGTAGTTTTGGGTAACGAAAGGGCCCGCCCTTACGATGCCACAGACGTTGCGGCTTTTGACCGCACGAAGAACCAGGAGAACCCGTGAGCACTCGTACCAAGACCCTCGGCCTCGCCGCGGCGATCGCCGCGGTGGTCGTCGCCGTCCCGACCGCCGTGCAGGCCTACGCCGATCCGACGCCGCCCCCGGTGGACCCGCCTGCCCCCACGAGCACCGCGATCCCGGTGCCGACGTCCACCAAGGTGCCCGACCCGCAGGGCCCCGGTTGCGACGCCTACCGCAGCGCGAATCCGACCGGCCCGGCTTCCATCGCCTCGATGGCGCTGATGAGCGGTTCGCAGGCGATCGCCAGCAACCCGGAGCTGAGCACCTTCAGCGACGCGATCTCAGGCAAGCTGAACCCCGACGTCAACATCGTCAGCGTGCTCGATGGCGGCCCCTACGTGGTGTTCGCGCCGACCAACGCGGCGTTCGCCAAGCTCGACCCGGCGACCCTGCAGACGTTGACGACAGACCCGACGGTGCTGCTGCCGGTGCTCTTCTACCACATGGTTCTGGGTTACCTCGGGCCCAACGACGTCACCGGCAAGATGCCTACGCAGGACGGCCGGGCTGTGCTCGTCAGCGGCAAGGGTGGTGACATCAAGGTCAACGACAACCGCGTGAGCTGCGCCTTCGCCACGCGCGGTGCCTACATCTACATGATCGACACCGTGCTCACGCCGCCGACGCCGGCCGCTGAGGCCGGAGAGTCGACGACCGCGTCGACGAGCCCGACCGAGACCTCCACGTCGGCTTCGACATCAGCAGCGCCGACCGAGACCTCAGCGTCG
>Ga0315293_10005014_pt1 | contig 12505 bp, 5 predicted proteins | sample YL17G13_20_MG_FD_203071 | JGI IMG/M metagenome (GOLD analysis project Ga0315293, IMG submission 203071) | Sediment microbial communities from Yellowstone Lake, YNP, Wyoming, USA - YL17G13_20 | ecosystem: Environmental > Aquatic > Freshwater > Lake > Sediment | place: USA: Wyoming | collected... | reverse complement strand
AAAGGGTTTCCCAGAGAGGGCAGAGGGTATGGAAATATATCCTACGACCCACAAGATTAATATCATCGCAAGAACAACAGCTCCTCTAAAGACAGGAGGGGTCTTCATCTCAAAAGGTTCCCCATTTTTTCTTTTATCAATCCAGTGTCCAATCAAATCGGCAATGGCTGCGTTAGCAAGAACGATGATAAATGAAACTCCGTAGATCCCCGTAAAGGAAGCCATCTGAATCAAGGAAATGTTTTGGTGCTGTGTGTATCCGAGGAGTCCCATGGGTAGTGCTGCAAACCCAGCATGCGAGCGGAGATATTCTATGGCCACCCAGGAAACCGGGGTGATGGTGACCAATGGAAGTTTTGTTTTCCTGGAAATAAAGTAAAAAAAGAATCCAAAAAGGGGAAAATATAAGCCAAGATATAGGCCCAGAGCGGAGTAATGGAGCGGGGTAACTCCCTTGACAGAATTGATACAGAAAAAAACTCCCAGGAAGAAGCCAATTCCGGTGAGATAAGAAAGACCCAGGGTAACTTTTAAACTTTTATCTTTTATAGCCAGAAGTAAGGGAACCAACCCAATCCATGCTAAGAATCCAAGATCAAAGTTTGGGAAGGAGAGGATAAGCAGTATCGCAGAAAAGAATGCTAAACAAATTCTTATCATGAATAATGGTATCTCTTGTTTCACTTATTGAGGAGTCCGTAGTTGAAAGGACATATCTTCTGAAAATCTCCCCCTGCCTACCGGCAGGCAGGCTCACCCCTCTTTGCCAAATCCCGCGAATGGCGGGACCTTTTGCAAAGCCTGCCCGCCGGTAGGCAGGGGAGGGAAGGAGGGATTTAGTTTCCGATATCTATATAATTACGGACTCATTAGTAACTACCGTCGGGCCCGTCAAATCTTATGACCGAGAAGCCCATGGCTTTAGCGCTGGCCGCCATGATCCCATCGGCCGTCGCAAGAACATCTGTTTGGATTTCCTTCGCCATTGCCAAATGCATTGCATCGATCATCCGGAGCGGCAGATCGCAAAGAACCGATAAGAGATTGACGGCACCCCGCGCCAGGCCATCAGAAAGCGGGTGACAGATCAGAAACTTCTGCCGAATGTCCTCTTCGAAGGTGGCAAATACCTTTATCTCTGTGTTCGGGTCAAGGTTTCCCTCCCTACGATGTCTGGCGAGAAGGTTGCGCATCTCCACCACGGTAAGATCGCTGATCACAACTGGACCGTGTTCTTGAATATATTTCTCAACTTCGTTCGACTGTTCTTCTGGAAGGTACCATTTCGCCAGGGCACTCGTATCAAAATAGATGACCTGCTTCATCTTTCATCCCTGTCCTTGCGGAGAACGGTCTCGCTTCCCTTGTTCATCCGCTTCATCCCATCACGAAGATCGCGGTGTGATGGAATCGGTCTCTTCCTTCCAACTTGAACTACCTTGGCAATTGGGTCTCCGCGACGGGTGATCATGACTTCCTCCTCCACCGCAAGTAGGCGATCCAAATGCGAAAGTGACTGGCGGGCTTCCCGTATCGTCAGTTTCCTCATGTTTCTTCCTTTTTAGTCCAAGTGTCTTGTTATGTGTATATGTGGCACATCCGCTGAAAAAAATTTGTTCCTAATATGAAAATCGAACTTTTTTATACCCCACAACAGCTTGAGAACTAATCATGTCGCATCAGAGTTTCAGCAGGGGATAAAGATTCCCCGTGCTACCTATGAATTTTTAGTTTTTGGCGGCCTTCTCGACATAAGATAGCATGAATCGAGAAAGCCGCCATTGTTGAAATTAACAGGTCCGTTTTAATTAAAGAACCTTGTCATTTAGGAACAAGGAACAGTGCAACAACATGTGCGGTTATCACATTCCCTATTTTAGTAAAATGTGTGACGTTGTAAATAATTACCTGGGTTTCATATCCTCCTTTGCTTGGAGCACAATCCAAGGGGATTTGGATTCCTGCACTTCCAAGGATTTGACCTTCGAGAAGTTCCGGAGTTACAGCATCAAAGCCCCCACCGAACCAAGTGGGGCCAATGGTAAATTGTATACCGCTGCAATGCCCGGAGAACAAAGCCTGAATCCCATTGAATTCCCCCGGTGTAATCGTGATTGTGCCTACAACCGCTGGGCCGACGAATTTTTGGTCGGTGCCAGGAGGAGGCGGGTTCCCGGCAAAACCAATGGGTGCTGCAATCAACATCAACGAAAACAAGAAAACACTGACCAATAATATCTTCTTCATTGTCTCTTTCCTCCTTCTCTTAGTTAGATTAAGCTGACTTTCAAAATTCTAAACCTTATGTACTTTTCACCTCTCTCCAATTCGTAAATCGTAAAACGTTAGGCGTAGCCCAATATTCCATTTTTCCTACATTCCATCATTCCATGATCATAAATTCTTTATTTAAACTTAAAATCGGCTGTATGCTGGCTGCCATCCTTCAAAGTGAGCACCATCACCCTGCATGTACCTGCATAGCCTTTCGATGTTTTCCAGTTATATTGCCAGTTACCGCTCCCAAGGTACTGGAGACCTGATGCACCCGAGGCTTCTTCTGGGATGGAATCTGTCACACTCCCCCACTGACTGCAGTTAGCCTGGTATGATGTAAGGCCGGCGAAGCTACCCGGATCCGAGATCCCTACGCCACTCGCATCAGTAAGGCGCCATTTGACAGGGACAGCCTGACCACCCTTTGCTGCGTTCACGGTCGGGGGATTTTCAACCGGGCTGAAGAAGCCAGAGTAGATGTAAGAAACTTGGAACGACCGATCCACACTCGGCGAGGGATTATAATTTGAGTTACCCGCTTGCGATGCACGCACTGTCATCGTTCCTACGCCCGTAATCGTCACTATGTTGCCTGAAATAGTTGCGGGACCGGAGACGATGCTGAAGCTTACCGGGAGTGCTGAAGAAGTAGAGGCACTCACAGTAAACGGCGGATCGCCATAGGTCTTGTTGGGAAGTGGATTAAAAGTGATCGTCTGGCTGGCCTTTTGAGCAGTGACCGACCGAGTAACCTGCGGTGCAGCATTGTAGGTGGCATCGCCGGCCTGGTCAAAGGTGATAGAGCAGGTGCCAGTGCCGCTGGTTATGGTGATAGTATTGCCATTGATGGAGCAGGCGCCTGAGGCACCAACGGAGACTGTCAAACCAGAGCTGGCGGTGGCTCCAACAGTGAAAGACGTGTTGTAGATAGCATTAGCTGGGGGCGCCTGGGTCACCGTGATCGTCTGGTTAGCCTTGGCCAACAAGGTAAAACTGATTATGTTGGACTCGACGTAACCCGAGCTAGCAGATTCCAAGGGTGCATAAAATATACCTGAGCCGGGTGCTGTTTCGTAGATTTCAAGATAGTCGCTCATGTCAAATCTTGCTTTCACTGAGTAATTACCACTTTTTGTTAAAGTGTAATAATCAAGGGCATTGAAGGTCGTTGACAAAACCCAACTGGCCGGCACAGTCTCCACATACTCAATTGGAAGTAGCTGAACTTTGTTGTCGATGACAATAGGGGTGACTGACGGTGGAGGAGGAGTAAATCCTGTTTCGACGTTCGTAGTAATAAGTTTCCCATCCGGATCAGTAAACCAAAGGGTGAGATGAAAGTTCTTCTCCTTAAAACCTTTCGAGGTGATGATATCGCCACCTTGATTTTCTATGGTCATAGTGATCGAAATGGGTTCGCCGGGATAATAAGTAGTCTTGTCAGGGACCACAGGTACCACAGCCACTTTAGGTAGAAGGGTGGCCCCGTAGTTCATTATTAGACTAGAAGTCACGTTGCTGTAAATCTGGGAGGCTGGATGAATGGCGTATCCGATCTTCTCCGGTTTGACGGTTCCAGACCAGTTAGAGGGTACTGTTCCTAAATAATAACCATTGGCGTCCGTAGTTGGGGTTGGATTGCCCGGCAAACCAGTCATTGTTACTCCACCGATGCCTACACGCGAGTCAATAACCTGGCCTGAGATCGTGTAGGTCGTTTGGGCCGTTCCATCACCAATGGCTATCCCTCCCACCAGCATCAAGAAGCCTGCCATGCCAATCAGTATCTTTTTCATCTATTTCTCCCCTCCCTGTTTACCCCGTTAGAAAGTCGCGTCCTTATCTAACGGGGTTTATTCCTCTCGGTTATGGGTCCTAATCCGTTGGGCAGCAGTTGTGGATCCTGATCAGCCCCGCGGCACCACTGCTGAAGTGGTTGTCCCTGATCCAGTTAGTAGAATATTGATACATGACGCAGGTAGAGTCTGCGTTTTCTACACTAACACCCACAGCATGTCCAATTTCGTGCGTGGTTACGTGTTTTAAGACCTGCTCCCTGGTAAATTCAAAGGCGGGGTTGACATTGCCTGGATCACTGGCTACCGGAAGTTCTACAAGTGGTCTATTAGTGTCATTGTTGTAGAAATTTTTATTGATATTGAAGGGGGAAAGATCTTGATTATAAAGCCACGGTGGACCTGCATTTCCCGCAGTCACAGGCACTGGATAGTCACCGTCCAGTAATCCATTCCCGTTCTTATCTTCACCACTATTTTTCTTGCCATTATCGTTTGCATCTTCTACTTTGCTTATCGGGTCTAATCTTCCATTTGCTATGCCCCATGGACCGCTCAAAGTTGTACCCTGCAATGTTGTGCTGTCTTTATAAGGCCTGTCACTAAAATAGGCGTATAATACTTTTTGGTAGATGAAGGCTGACCCATAAGCGGTGCTATTTCCAAAGCCACTCTGTCCAAGGACTTTAAATGTCCAGTCTCTTATGTTCCGTTTATAGAGGTTAGGTGATTCATTATTAAAGGTGTTAGTTGAGTCATTGGTAATCAACAACGCATCGATTTTTCGCTCGCCTTGCCCAGTTCCGCCAAAGAATGCTATTGCTTTGCTTTCATCTATAGCATAGACATCAATTCCTTCTTTAAAGTACGCCTCGCCTATGGCAAAAGGATAATTCCCATCGTAGGTGCGGTACTTGACGAAGAGGTCTCGTTTATTGGGATTGGTTCTGAAATGGACTATTTTCGCCTTACCATCATTGGAGTCAAGCTCTGGGACATAGGCCACGGTTTGATAACCATATGGCACACATGTCTCGCCTGTGGGGCAGGGGGCGTTAGTGGAGCAGTTTCTTGAACTGGTTACCGAACACTGGCCATAACTCCCGTCGTTTATAACAAGTCTGCCCCACTTGAACCCTCGATACTCGTCAAAGTTTGTTAAACCATCCTTATCCAGGTTGTTTGCTGTAGCATCCGATGGTCCACCATCCAATGGTCCATAATTGAGCGTACCGAACTGTGCCATCTCCCATGCATCCGCTATACCATCGCCATCGGTATCCCTGGGCAGCTTGACCAACTGGTTTGTAAGGGTATAATTTTGCGCTCCATCGGTAAATTCCACGTCTGCATGGAAAGTGATGGTGCCTCCAAAATCATTGCAGGTTAAAGTTACCTGACCTCCACTATTACTTGTGACAGAGTAATCAGGGGCTGGACCGCCATTGGGGCCAGTATTATCGGTCACAGCAGTGGGATCGTTTGTGTACTTCCCGCGAAGGTGTGTGATGTCTGGTGACGGAGTAGTGGCTGTGTCAGGAGTGAATGTGAGGGTAATAGTGGTAGGCTCAATAATCGCCCCACCGGAAACTCTTCGCACCTTGGCTCTTGCGAAAATTTCTACCCCATCCTTCGGCAGCCAGGTGTCATAGTTTACCAAGACACCATTTTCAGACATTTCACCAAAAACGATTTCATAAGGTGAATCGGGGGTAGCAGGGTTGCAATCGTTATCAATACCATCACCCGGTTCTTCAATAGCCCCAGGATGGACATCCTTGTTGTTATCGTTGCAATCACCGCTGGTTGCAATCAGCTCGTTGGCTGCTTTATAAGCTAAGCCAGTCCCATACATATTCAAGTCAGTTGGCTGCAGGCATTGCGTTCGGGTAGATCCGTCGGAGTATCCGTCTCCATCATAATCCCTATACCATACTGGGATTCTTTGATCCGTGTTGGGAACCGTTGGACAGTTGTCACAGGCATCGCCTACACCGTCTTGATCGGTATCGAGTTGGTCGGCATTCGCAACACTTGGGCAGTTATCCTGGGTATCGCATTTTCCATCACCATCGCCGTCGGTGCAGATGCTCCCTGAAGGAGGTTTTGGCGCGGGGGAACCGCAATCATTACCAGTAGTCGACCCCGGATAGACAGTGACATCCATATCGTTGCAGTCATCGCCACCATAGAAAATAGATATGTATCCGTCTCCGTCAGCGTCGCGGTCACATACATCGCCGATGTCATCTTTATCCAGGTCTGCTTGATCGGGATTGTAAGCATTCGGGCAATTGTCGCAGGCATCGCCTATGCCATCGCCATCAGAATCTTCCTGGTTTGGGTTGGAGACATTTGGACAATTATCGACAGCGTCGGCGATTCCATCTCCATCCGCATCCACTGCAAACGTACCATAGATAGTGTGACTACTTGTTACACTGGTGAAATTATAAGAGGAAATGGCTCCCTGCGATATTGTCCCATCCACCATCACATCGAGAATACCATATCCAGAAAACGGTGTAATCGTACATATTGACCCCCCACCGTAATTTACTGTGGTTGGAACACATGTTATAGTTCCATTGGTCACTGGTAAGACAGTGATGGTGTAAGGCCCATTTGCTTGTTTTGGATTGGTTCCGTATTGGTATTCCTGAAGGTTCGTTAAACCATCGCCGTCATAATCTTCCGATGCTCCCTGGCTTAAATTCCCAAAGTTGGCCATTTCCCAACTATCGTCGAGACCGTCCAGATCGGTATCCATCTTAGTGATGACCACATTGTCAAACGCTGCTGAAACATAAGCCCATTCATTAGAGTTACTTATCTCGCTCACACGGGTACCAATGCCTTTACGGCCCTTGGGAGGCCCTGCAACGGGGGCAAGGGATGTAGGGTTGTAAGATATAGCAGAGCCATCGCAACCAAGAGTAATATCCACTCCATTCCAGGAGAGAGAAAATCTGTGAATTTCATTTAGTTGAACATTTTTGAAGATTCCCGACGTAAGAATCTCATATTCGCCTGGTAAGTTGCAGTTGGGTGCGGTGCATTTGAAAACAGCGTAGAATGCCTGCGGGCCGCTGCCTTGGCCATTGTCTAAAATCCCAACTGCGCCGGTGACATCGCCTTTCAAATCACCTGGTGTACTGCTTCCTGTACCATCGTTATACAAAGCAGCATAAAGTCTGCCCTGCGGACGAGCTCCACTGTTCTGAATATCAACGACTTTTAAATCTGCCTCAAATCCCAAAATAGCCTGGGAATTAACAAAACTCATGCTGTTGCTGCCGTTTGATCCGTAACGGGCAAGCGCAGATTCGAGCATTCCCTCATTGGATTGTCTTACGAACTCCCAGGGATTCCACCTATCCTTGCTAATCATGCCTGACGTGTCATTGAAATCGTCATAATCCACTCCATTTTTCAACACATTATCGAAGGTCGCTGAGATATATCCTGATTCGGTGGGACCCTGGAGCCAAACCCGCGTCCGGAGGCCTTTAAATGGGGTATTAGCATTTCCAGCCCAATTTGGGAGGCCATTTTCAACACCGAAAGTTTTTGTTATATCCCCAATCTTGAAAGTAAATTGATTAGATTGGTATTTTATATATAAAGTGTAGCTTTCTCCAAACGTAACAGGAACAGCAGGTACAAAATTCCCCTCTTCAATAAGTTGCCATGCGGTGCCTTCGGGATTCGTGAACCTATAAACTTCCCATCTCGCTTGAAGCCCCCCCGCAGGCGTTGCTCCAAGAAGAACAGCTGCCCAAATGTCTCCTCCTCCCAGCGTACCGTCGTTATACCAACGGCCCGTCAGCATTGCTCTTGTGCCTCCTTGTGGATTGGTATGGATAATTCGGAGAACAGAAACATCGGCTTGAATCGAAGTAACTTCTTCTGGTTCAGGGAAATTAAGGGAATTGTTAGCCCACCGAAAAGTAGAGCCTATGGAGTCATTGGTGTTTGGAGCTCTGACCTCAGACACCAATTTTTGGTTTACTATCTCTCTTACAAACTCCAGATCCTTCCACATAGTCCGGTCGATCATTTCCCCATCAAAACCATCGCCCGTTGAGGTGGGGAATGTATATTCACTGGAGACAGTGTTCTGGTTGTATTGGTTAGGATTTGTCACTGTTCCGATTCTGAAGAAATATTGGGTCCCTTGGGTCAAGCCAGTCACGGTAGCTGTCGTATCGCTCTTTGCCCCTGTAGTCGTGTAAAGGGTGTAAGGCCCTTCCAAAGCCGTACTGTAATAAACCTCATAGCCACCGGTATATTCAATGTAGGCAATGGGAGTCCATGTCAACTGCACTGAAGTGCTGGAAAGCACTGTAGCGGTTAGGTTGGTTGGTGCCACTGTCTGAGTGCTTTCCCAATCGCCCCCGTTTTGTTTGATGTTAAGGAACGTACGTAAAGTGTCATCCGTCGTGTATAACGCATTCCAGCGAAAATCACTTTCGTTAGCATTTAACTTCGTAAGGCTCTTGAGGGAAACAGGGATCGCTCCCGTCAGGCTGTTAGAGGCCAGCCGTAGCTGCAAGAGGTTCGTCAAGCTACCAAGTTGGGTTGGGATGCTCCCTGTAAGCTTGTTGTTGTACAGGTCGAGGTACTGGAGGTTTGTCAGGTTTCCAAGCTCTGGTGGGATGCTCCCCGTAAGCTGGTTGCCGAAAAGATATAGTACCTGGAGATTCGGCAGGTTTCCAAGGTTGGCCGGGATGTTCCCTGTAAGTTGGTTGCTCCATAGAGATAGAACCGTGAGGCTTGTCAGGTTTCCAAGCTCGGATGGGATAATCCCCGTAAGCTTGTTGCTGGACAGATCCAAATGCGAGAGGTTCGTCAGACTCTCAAGCGAAGTAGGGATACTACCCGTAAGCTGGTTGCCGAGCAGATTTAAATTCAGGAGGTTTGTCAGGTTTCCAAGGTCGGGTGGAATATCCCCCGTAAGCTTGTTGCTGGACAGAATTAGAGATTGGAGGCTCGTCAGGCTCCCAAGCTGGGTTGGGATGCTCCCCGTGAGCTGGTTGTTGTTAAGAGCAAGAAATTGGAGGTTCGTCAGGTTGCTAATGGACGAAGGAATTGTCCCAACGAGCATATTTGAATCTAGACCAAGGCTTGTGACATGATTCCCCGTCCCCGCACATGTTACTCCGTACCAACTGCACTCGCTAACACTGTAGTTCAGCCAATTCGTTCTAGTCGCCCAACCTGCACCGTTGGTGCTGGAATAAAGATCAACCAATGCTGAGCGCTCATTATCGGGAACACCCAAGTAAGAGTTTGGATCATTGGGAATAGTTCCCTGGGCAAACTCTCTTGCGTTACTGTAACCATCACCATCAGGATCGCCAGATGGTCCTTGGTTTAAATTCCCGAAGTTGGTCATCTCCCAGCCATCAGGTAAACCGTCACCATCTGAATCCCCAGCGGATAGAAGGAAAGTAGCTGTAACGGTTTTATTCGCGTCCATGGTGACAATACAGCTGCCTGTCCCCGAGCATCCGCCACCTGACCATTGATAGAAGAAATAGCCAGCGCCGGGGTTAGGAGTCAGGGTTACGGAAGTTCCAGAATTATAAGTACCCCCTGGCGGGTCGAGTGTGACAGAGTCTGCTCCTGATACTACTATAGTTAATGAATAAGTTTGAATCCCGGTACAAACAAGATTATCGGTTAGGGATGTGGAATTTACTGTTGCGCTGGTGGTATTGACATTAACAACAGTTGACGCCGCTGCTACGACCGTATTTTTTACAGTTATAATAGGATTGCCCGGTGTTGCATTGGAGTCCGCAATCACCAGCCCTGACGGACAGCCAAGGATATTACCATTCGGGTCCAATTTTAATACCAAAATATCATAGTCATACTGCCCTGCGCTGAAAGAATCGGACCTGCCACCAACGACATAACCGCCGTCTGGGGTCTGCTGGATAGAGAAAGCGTAGTCGTTATAGATGCCCCCATAGGTTTTCTGCCAGGTGACATTGCCAACGCTGTCGAGTTTCAGAACCCACATATTGTAATTACCAGCTCCAAAAGAATTCGTGTAACCCGCTACGATGTACCCCCCATCCGAGGTCTGCTGGATAGCGCCAGGATGTTCATTTTCTGCCCCTCCATAGGTTTTTTGCCAGGTGACATTGCCATTGCTGTCGAGTTTCAAAACCCAGATATCGTATTTATAGTTGCCTGAGTCTGAAGAATCATCAACGCCTGCCACGATGTACCCGCCATCCCAGGTCTGCTGGACCAAATAGGCGTTTTGATGGTATTGATTACCGTAATGTCTCTGCCAGGCGTCATCGCCATTGCTGGTGACTTTCACAACCCAGGCATCTCCACTTGATTCGGCAGATGTTGAAAGTCCTGCGGAGATGTATCCCCCCTCTGAAGTCTGTTGGATGGAATTAACATCTTCAGAAAAAGAACTGACGCCTCTTTTTGCCCAGACAGGATTTCCAGAAGGGTCAAGTTTCATGACAGAAAAATTCGTTCCCTCAGAGCCTCCCACGATGTAACCCCCATCAGAGGTCTGCTGAGCAGAAAAAATTCTATCATTACCTGATCCACCATATCTTTTCTCCCAGGTGACAGCGCCAACGCTATTCAGTTTGAGCATCCAGAGATCATTTAGAGTAGCCCCAAAGGAGAAAGTGTATCCTGCAATAATGTACCCCCCATCAGCGGTCTGGTGGATGGACTCAGCGAAATCACCATATAAGCCGCCATAGGATTTTTGCCAGGTGACATTACCAATGCTGTTGAGTTTCATAACCAGAATATCAGTACTTCCTGATATGGGCGTTATATTCCCGGCCACGATATAGCCCCCATCTGAGGTCTGCTCAATGAAGTAGGCCTCCTCGCCAAAGGTTGTTGGGGTTGTGCCAAAATTCCTTACCCATGTAGCAACCGGTGGTGGAGTTGTAGTAAATGCAGCGGTTACGGTTTTGGCGGCATTCATGGTCACTTTGCAGGTTAGGGCTTGGCTCACAATTACACTATCGACAGACCAGCCTGCAAAATATGAACCGGTATCTGGTGCGGCCGTTAAAGTAACAATTGTGTCAGGGTTGTAATACTCCATACAGTCAGAACCACAATTGATACCTTCAACCTGGCTCCGGACTGTTCCTGTACCTGTGCCGGCTTTCGTAACCGTAAGGGTTGGTCCTATTGGGTCGGATTGAAGGATCGTTCCATTATCGTCTACGGCATCGCCTACGGCAACGAAAGTGCCATTGCCAGGGGTAATGCCAAGTAACGTCGTGGAATAGGTCCCTGGAATCCGAGATGTCCATGTGGTCAAATCTGTTGAGGTTAATATTCTGCTATAAAAATCAACACAGCTCCCATCTCCATCGTACAACACACATTCGTCTCCTACTACAACAAAAGTGCCATAACCCTGGGTAACACCCCAAAAGGTATAAGTGTCATACGAGGAGGTTCTATGCATCCATGTTATCCCATCGGGCGAAGTAAGTATCTTTCCAGCATCTCCCACTGCAACAAAATTACCATTGCCATAGGTCACTCCATGGAGAGGGATAGCGTTAGGGTAAGGTACAGTCTGTTGTGTCCATGTAATACCGTCTGGTGAGGTAATGATTACGCTAAGATTGAACCAATGTCCTACTGCAACAAAGGTCCCATTGCCAAAGCTGACTCCATCGAGATAATCAAAGGGGTACGTTTTTCCTCGTTCTGTCCAAGTAACTCCATCAGGTGAAGTAAGTATGGTAATATGAAAGTCAGTCCAATCTCCTACAGCAACAAAAGTGCCATTTCCATAAGCCACTCCGTTTAGAAACTCAATAATTCCTGAAGTTTGTTGCGTCCATGAAGTTCCGTTTGTTGAAGTGAGTATCATGCCTCCACTTCCCACAACAGCAAATTTTTCATTGGCATAGGTGATCCCATATAGGTCGTAGCCAGTCCCTGAAGTTTGCAAAGCCCAAGTCATTCCATCGGGTGAGGTGAGTATTCTGCCACCAACCCCTACTGCAACGAAAATACCATTGCCAAAGGCGATTCCATTGAGGGAATTACCACCCGTATGCCTCGATATCCAAGTATCGAGTGGGCCTGCATTCCCAACTGCAGAAGTAAAGAATGTAGTAAGAAGACCTATGATGAAAAATATGAGGATCGATCGACTATTATAATATTTATTCATGGCAAGACCTCCGAATATGTTCCTTAAAATTCTTTTTTGGCCTTGGGAATTATTATTTGTCTTACCCATTTTGGAATCCTCCCGTCTCTCAGAAAAGACGCATAGCGCATAGAGCATGGCGCATAGCGTGTTGAAAGGAAATCTTCTTTAGAAACGAATAAAGCAAAGAGCAAAAAAACCATTAAACAAAAAACGCATAGCGCCCGCCTACGTTCAAAAGCCTAACTTGGGCGGGCAG
>Ga0315293_10005013_pt1 | contig 12506 bp, 17 predicted proteins | sample YL17G13_20_MG_FD_203071 | JGI IMG/M metagenome (GOLD analysis project Ga0315293, IMG submission 203071) | Sediment microbial communities from Yellowstone Lake, YNP, Wyoming, USA - YL17G13_20 | ecosystem: Environmental > Aquatic > Freshwater > Lake > Sediment | place: USA: Wyoming | collected... | reverse complement strand
CTATCATCTGCTCCTGTGCAGTTGAATACAACATTAGTTGCTGTTAGGTTTGCACTTGCTATTGGAGAGTTTAGAGTTATTGTTGGAGAGGCATCAAAAACATTTGTATAGGTTATTCCAGTTCCACTATTATATAGTTGAGTAATTTCTGCATCTGTAAGAGTTCTATTCCATAAACCAACTTCATCAATCAAACCATCATAATAAGATGATGCAACATCTTTTCCAAACCATGATGCTGTTGCACTTCCAATATATCCACCTGTTCCACTTGCAACTGAACTATTTAAAACTCCATCAACATACATCTTCAAAGCAGTTCCATTCCACAATCCAGTAGCCATATGCCAAACATCATTAGAACAAGTTACTGATGGAGGAGCTGTTACTTTATATCCACCAGTTACAAAAGTTACATGAATTTTTGGACAATAATCAAATCCTACACCTGAACCACCCATTTGAAATATATCTGAACCACCTGAACCTTTTCCATAGATACCACCATCATTCAAAATGCTTTCTGCTTTATACCACAAGTTCATTGTAAAACCTGTTGAACCTTTCAAATCTAAACTATTACTATCAACAAAAGCAATATTATCGCTATTAGCTCTTTCCAAATCATAACCATATTTTATTAATCCAGTTGCATTATCTGAACCATGATTTGTTCCATTATTTAATCCTAAACTATCATTAACTAATTGATGGTCTCCTGCTTCGTCTTCCATTTTCCAATAAGATAATAATCCAGTATTCAAGTCTGCTGTCCAACTGCTAAGTTCAGGTATTTCCCTTCCAAAGTATGTTGGAATATTTTCTACTCTATCTCCTTGCTTTGTTGTTGTCCAACCAGAAATAGTTATTTTTCCTTTCAATATATCTTTTCCAGTATATTCTTTCCAATCATCTCTATAAGTTGTTATGTTCCAACATTTAACTACATCATCTTTTCCATAATACTTCGTATAATCTTTTTCAGTATGATTGCATTCTTCAACGATAAAAGTGGTATTTACTTTATACTTGTAATCTACCTGAACATCAATAGACTTCATCTTATCATTAAGATTATAGTATTCTTCTTTCAATAAAGCATTAACATAATCACTATCAAATACTTCAAATGTTCTTTCCCAAACCATTACATAACCTACACCAACATAATTATTAATAGGAGTTTCTGATTTAATATCTGCAATCTTATCTCCTGTGCTTAAGCAAGTTCCTATCCATACATTGCAGTTATTGATTGTGATGGTTTTTGTTGTGCTGTCGTAGGATTTGATATTATCAAAATCCCAACTCGAGATTAAAGGTAAAACTAAAAGAAATAAAAATAAGCCGATTATTATTTTTTTATTCATGGTAATGTGCTCCCCTCTGTTCCAGTTCGAACCATATTTATAAACAAAAAAACTCCTCCAAGAATCCCGACTATTATTGTAACCAAAGGGAGATAAGCCAGGATAAAATTTGAAATAGTAAAATTAGCGAGTTCTCCTCCAAAAATTCCTGAAACCATAAGCTCCTGATAGGTGTTTGATATTGGAACTGCAAGTATTACTGCAAGGATTGTAACAAGAACATATGCAAAAAAGAACAAAGGATGAGCTTTAACCATGACATTAGTAATTATTATGCATGCTGCGAATCCAAGTATCCACATTCCAGCAACTAATCTCAAAGATTGAATTGAACGATAAACACTTCCAAAAGTCATTTCAGAAGCCAGAGACATGTTTGTGTATCCTGGCTGTCCCGCATTCACTTCATTTGCCAGCCCTATTTCAGTAAATTTATCATTCAGCAAACTATGGACATATATCATTCCAGCGCAGAAAATTACAAAAACAAATGCAAGAATTATAAACTGAAAAATAGAAAAACGTGAGGTTTCCATTTGGTTAAATTCAATCTGTCCTTTCTTGTTCATTTTTTATCCTCCAAGTTAGCATTAGCCAAATCATTCAGCAATTTCTCATGCCTGGAAATAGCAAGGCACAATCTCTTGTAAGGAGTTGGCTTTTTATCCAGGCCATTTTTTATTCTTTCAATTCTAACTTTGTCTAATTTATCTTTTAATGCAAGATGGGATTTGCAAATCCAATCATCTGATTTAACCATCTGTCTGCAACCCTCCAAGTAATGCGTCAGCTATTTTAGAATCTCTAACAAGATTCGCGATTGTAAGATAAACAAAGAATATAAATAATGGAAGAGTCAAATATGCCATAATATAAAATATAGTTTGCATTATAGTTGATACAAAATTCATATTCAAATATGCATAACTTAACATCCATGTTAGATAAGATAAGAACACTCCAAACACCCATGCTAATCCCAAGCATGTTAGCTTCAGGTATTTCAAATTGCTGACTGCAAGAATATACCCAGTCATTTCATCAGTTTGGTTTCCGCCTGGAAGATAGATTCCAATAGCTTGCAATCCAAGTATTAAAAGAAGAGAAGCAAACCATATCAAAGAGTATAATATGGATTTTCCTTCGGTTAAGTCATAACCAGAATAATTAACTGTAACTGATGTGCTATAAGATTCATTGCCTTCTGTGTCTGTTAAATAAACAAGATAAGTCCCCTCTTCCGAAGGGGTAAAAGAATAATTGGCATAATAATCTCCAACATCCATAGCTTCATTATTAACAAGTATTGTAGAATTTGGATTAAGAACTGTTATGTTCCAACCAAGAGAGCAGTTAATTTTATCACAGCCAGCTGTGAATTCCAATGGGATATCAACTTTATATATCGCACTTGCCATTGGAATTATAATTAAAAAAAGAAATATAACTAATGACAAGATTAGTAATAATTGTTTTTTCATTTAACTCCAAGTCCAAGGCTTGAGCCAGGAAGTTTTTTTAGATTGAGATTGTTGCATTGGCATTGAACCCATCAAAGGTTCATTTTGCTGGACTACCCTTGCTTGGTTCAAATCTTTTCTCTCCAATCCATTGATTGCCCTTTTGTATGCGTCTTCAATCAAGCTTCCAAGTGAAAGAACAATAAGAGAATAGTTGTTCATCTTATATTCATTATCTATGTCATACGCTTCATAATTATTATAAATCAGAGTTCTTATTTCATTCAGAATCATTTTAACTCTTGGGCTTATTTCTTCCACTCTGTAATTTGAAAGAACTTTTCCTTTGTTAATCAGAAGCAGAATTGTCCTAAGAACATCATTAACTCCTACGTCATTCATAAACACCTTTGAACTATCTGGATTTTTAATCCAAACCTGATTCCCATCCTTATCCTTTGAAATAATATCACATCTGAGAGTTCTTTCAATATCAATAAACTCTGATTTAAAATCCAGCTGCCATTCAACAAGATTTTGCTTTGCTGGTGCAGAATAAATAGAAGAAGGGTAATCCCCTTGTTTCATCTGTTCTAATTCAAGCGCCTTTAAAAGCCTTTCATCTTCTTGTGTTAATTGAACATCATTGCTCATGGAACCATCCCTGCAGCATCATCAATGTCTCTGAATATGCTATTCAAATCAACTTGTCCATAAGTGTCTGGAAATGTTTTCCTTTCTGGGTCTTGCCTTTGAACCATTTGTCTCTGCTGAATTACTCTTAATTGTTGTTCTTGCTGCGGGGTAACAGCCATTTTTCTCTGCTGTTCCAATCTCTGCATTCTTAACTGCGATGCTTGATATTTTCTCCAGCCATAGACTCCACCATAAGCAGCATATCTTTTATCAAGACTTCCTCTTGGTCTTCCTTTTCTTCCAGATTTAATTCCTTGAACTGTTCGCATGCTCTCTGGAATAGCAGCACTGCCATACATCTGCCTTGCAAATCCTCCTGGCTTCAGCATCTGCCTTTTTCTTTCAAGCCACTCACCAATCTTTCCTGCTCTTGTCTTCTTGTATTTCTCAACTCCCTTGACATACTTAACTTCTTTCTTCAATGTTTTTCCTTCTTCAACTCTTTTCTGAACTCTTCTTGCTCCTTCAAGCTTCTTAACTGCTTCAAGTTTTCTTAATCCAGATGCAGAAATCTTTCCATAATATTTTTGAAATGGCTTTTTTCTTCTTTCAACTTCAGCTTTTTTTCTCAGTTGTTGCAATCTAAAAAATAATTCTTTCTTTTTATTCAGCGCATTTACTCTTTGCGAATCAGGAATCTCATTGGGCATTGAGTTTACCAGATAAACTAACTATTTAAATTTTGTTATTGTTGCTTGATAATAATAGTAACAAATAGTATTACCCGCCATAAATGCTTTTATAAGCATGACTTGCCTTAGCTTCTTTTAATTCAAGAACTTTTTTCTTTCTTACCCATTTATCTAATTTCTTTTCATTTTCTGGATTTTTTTTTAAATTTTTGACATAGTAATCAACTTTCCGCTTTGCTTTTAACCATGATTTCATGTATCCCATTTTAAATAGAAAATCCAATTAGCTTTTTTAATCTTTTTGCTTCTGCTATGGAATATTTCTCTTCTTTTGACTGCAGATTTGCCATAGAACGCTGGATAAATTCATCCTGCAGTGGAATTTTTCTTCCTTTCCTAATCTTGTATCCCCTAAACTTTGAAGGTTCAGGCATTATCAATTCATCTATCCCAAAAATTTCTTTTGATTTTCCAGTTGGGATAATTTTAAAACTTCTTGCAAGATTTTTCAAGGTTATATCTGAACCCTTAACTAATGCTTCTGCTTTTGTTAGGTTCATTGCAACTGGGATATACTTCCCTCTTCTTTTGATAGCTAATCTATATGTAAGAACCTCTTTAATTCTTTTCATTTTCTTTTTTCTTTCATCCAAGGATGGCAATGGAGAAAGAATTGGCTGGATATTTATTAATGGAGAAGGAATTCTATATTCAGAGATAGTTGAATAAGTAGAAATAGATGGCTCATAAGAAATGATAGACGGTTCTGATGGTTCTTTCAAAATAGAAACTGAAGGTTTTTGAATCTTTGGTTCTGATGGAAGATATTTTGGAATGGAAATTGAAGTAGAAGTAAAAGAATATTCTTGTTCTGGACTTTGATATGAAAGCAAAGAACTTCCAATAATTCCAGATGGTGTAACTTCTTGAGAATAAATAGTTGGAGCAGATACTTCAGAAAATCCAATAGCGGTTTGAATTGATTGAGAAATACTTGGAGTAGGAACAAATTGATATAAAGTTCTAATATCTATTCCTGCTCCTTTCAAAAAGGTTCCACCAAACGCAAATCGTGGCGTATATAATTTTTCCCCTGCTGCTGCAAATACTTCAAATTCTTGCCCAGACAAACCTTTCCAAGTAAGTGGTAATTTTCCTTCTAAGACATAAATAGTTGGAGAACCAAAACCAAAACCCCATTTAGCTTCACTACCTATAGAAGGTGTTCCTAATCCTAAATAATCGAGCCCAATATATCCATATTCGCCTTTAATAGCTGGCTGAAAAAATAATCCTATCTGTTTCCCGCCTATTATTCCTCCCCCTCTTTGTGCAGGAAGAATTGTAATTTCTTTAGTTATTAATTCTTTTAACGAAGTTGGGAAATCAGCAGTTAATTTTGATGCAGTTCCAGAAATTAAAGTTTGTTCTCCAGATTTTAGATAAGCAGATATTACTTTATCTGAAACATCGTATCTTGACTGAAATCCTACAATAATTGGTGTGTTAGTTCCAATAATTATTGCTGGAGCTTTTCCAATAAACTCTTTTGGTAATGTTCCAGCTGCTTCTGATATGATATATCTCGCTCCTTGTGCTACCTTTTCACCAGCAGGGAAATCTATTGTTGGAAGTTTATATTCGGGAGAAATCCACATATAACCTCCAACCTCATGAAAACCAGATGTAGGAGCTAATCCTCCACCCGGAAGATTCTTTAAATTGAGAGTATAAACTCTTTGAATTTGCGGAGCATAATCAAAAGTTACATATCTCCCCTCATAAGATAAATCAGAAGCCCTAACTTTTATTCCAGCTTCTTCATACAATTCTCGAATAGCAGATTGCTCCCATGTTTTTCCAGGCATTTTTCCCCCACCTAAGGTGATATACTTTTCAGAAATAGGGTCATAATGAACTAAATATTTTTCTTTATATTTAACTACAACTGCGGCTCTTTCTCTTCCTACAGGAGTCCCTTTCAATAATTCTTCTTGTTCTAATAAAACTACTCTGCTTGGTTCCCCATATAACTTATAAGCTATGGCTTTAAGTTCTTGGTATGCTTTTGCTCCAAGATATATCCCTGAAACTGCGGCAGCTGTTCCAGCAATAATCCTTTCAACTTTTGGTTCAGTTGGTTCAGTAGCAGTAATCAACCCACCAGCCAGTATTGAACCAGCCCAAAGTGTATGAATCTCACTTGGAAGTGTTGCAAGAACATAAGGTAATGTAACAACTCCTGCAGCAATTCCTCCAGCAATCAAAACTCCTCTTGCAGCACCTCTAGCACCTCTATCTACATCTGAAGGAGCTAATATTTCTTGGCCATACTTAACATAAAGACGCTTCCCAGTCAGAGTAATATCTTCCCCCCAAGTAGTTTTCATTGCAACTTCTCCACCATAAATTTTAGCAAATTGCTTAAATAATGGTGATTCTTGATATTTTTGAACTGCTTCTTCAAAAGTATAAACCTTACCTGTTTCTTTTTCAACTATCTTATCTTCTTCAGCATAAGAAAATTGAGAAAGAAATAGTTGTTGCCCAATCTCCTCTCCTTCTAATCTTGATTTAATTTCTGTTTCTTTTGTTTTTATATATTCTTCATATCTTATCCTTCGTTCTTCTATTTCTGCTTGTTCTTCTGCTTTTCTTTGCTCATCTCCTGGGATATATTCCGCAATATTTGGAATTTTTTCAAATATTTTTGTCAAAACATCTTCGCTCTTTCCATAAACTTCTTTAGTTGTTCCCCACATTTCTTTACTGATATCCATTAAAGATTTTTTTGAAACTGAATAATCAGATTGTGCTAATCGTGCTTGGCTATTTAAAGTTTCAGATAAAGTTTCAGAAGGAATACTTTCTATATCTGGGATAAAAGGATAATCAATAACTTTTTGAACTGCTCCACCAACCCCTTCTTTTAATCCTTGCCAAATATCTACAATAGAAACTTTTTCTCCAATAGTTTTTGAAGGGATAAAATCTTTTCTAAGGATTTTTCCAAGCCAACTATATTGTTTTTCAGATTCAATTTGTTGAGCATATCCAGAAACAATTTGTTCTGATGGTTTGGAAGATTCCGGTGACTCTAAATAATAAACCCATTTTCCATCTTGAAGAGTGCTTTTAACGGTTAATCCTGCTTGTTCAAGTTGTTTATTATAAGTCTCTCTTTCAGCAAGAGTCAAAGTAGCATAATCAGAACTGAAACTTTCTGGGCGTATTAATTTTTGAGTTGTAATTGAAACAGGAATTCCTTTTTCATAAGTTGTTTTTTTCACAACTTTCCCTCCTTCATATTCTTCAAATGTTCCAGACCAATATTTCATCTCTTTTGCTTTTGCCTTCTGCTCTCTTACTGCCTTTCTGTAGGCTTCATACCTGTCCCTATATTGTTGCTTCTCTTTAACTCTTTGAAGCTCATACCCATAAGCTTGCTCCCCTAATTTTAATGCTTCTCCAACATCAACTCCAACTTCTGGCTGGCGTTCTGTTTGAATTGCTGACTCCAAAAAGTCTATTTGCTTGAATATTGCTTTTGCTCTGGCAAGCCCAGAAGTTCCAGAATGAAGTTTCTTCCCGTCTAAATAATAGCCATACCAACCGCCTTCATTGATTCTTCTTTCATATCCACCTTGCAATCTTGCTATTTCACTCTGCAGTTGATTTATTCTCTGTGTTTCTTCCAATCTCTGCTGCTGAATTGCAGCTTGCTGAGCTTTTGCTTGAGCAATGTATGGAACATTCTGAGAAGGAGGAAGGTTGGGATTTGTAAAGGGCGGGACGTATTGCTGAGGCATTAAGAACTTCATGAAAGCAAAGTTTATAATTTTTTGCTTTTTTAGTTTAATAAAGTATAAGAAATGTTATTACTATCAAATGATAAAGTTCCACCTATAAAAGAACAAGAACACTGAATGACTTCAGCATTCAATTTTGAAACTCCATAAGTCAATGGGCTTGTCATGCATTCATAACTCTCACTATGAACAAACCAGATGAGATACAATGAAAGCAGGACAATGATTATTATTATTAAATAAAAAAGTTTATCCCTGAGCTGCATCTTTCACCTTATCCTTTGGAATCCTTCCTGCCTTGGATTTATTAATTACTAAAAATCCTTCGGCGTTTGGTCTAACAAAATAAAGCATTCCTTTTTCTTTCTGTATGTTTGTTACTAAAACTTCTTCACTCATTTTCTTTTGAAGATTCTGCTGAGTCTGTTCCCAACGCTTTCACTACCAGCTTGTTTAACTCGTCCAGGCTCATCTTGATTGACATTACTGCTTGAACTAATTCCGCTCTGAACACTTTGTCCTCCCCCATGCTCTGCAGGTAATTCGAACTTCTCAACTGCTGGTTCTCCTGAACCAATCCCTTCAGCAATTCTGTTGTCTGCTCTGGTGTCAGTTTTGGAAGTGGATTCTGTTGCGGCTGTTCCTTTGGTGCTTGTTTCTCTGCCATCATTACCTCCTTTCATCTGTTCCTGAGAACGCAATTTCTTTATTTCCCATAATATTTCATAAGGGTCTTTGCTCCCATGAGATTCTTTCATCATCTTCTCAGCCAAATCAAAATCAGACATTACATCTTCTGGAATTAAAGGCATCTTCTTTTTAAACAATCTAAACAGCTTCGGAATAAAATAGATTCCACCAGCCAATAAAATAACCGCCAAGCAAATTAAGTAAATTATTAATCTCTCCATTTATGCAACAGGGATAAGCCCGCTACCCCCAGTATTATTAACCCATTCAACTCCAGCACTTCTAAGAAGAACATCCAGCTTGTCTATTGCATCTGTAAACTTGTCAGCGATTATGCCTTGCTGGACTGCGGTATCACCAAGAATCCTGGCGCTTTCTGTAACCTGCCCCATGATTGGAGAAATCTCCCTGAAGATAAGCCACGCGAATACTCCAACTATCATTATGAACCCAGCTCCTAAAACCCACATGCCATATTGTTCCATGAAAGTTTTCTTGCTGGAATGCAAAGTATCAATTTGCTTTTCAAGAGAAGTGTATTGAGCCCTCATGGAAGGATTTGTAGTAACAACAGGAACTATTCCCTTAGTCTTATCAATAAAATAGATATCCGCAGAGAGCAATCCATTATACCAAATGCCGTCATAACCAATAAAAAAGTAATAAGAATTCTTTCCTATCCTTCCACCATAACCTATTCTGAAAGTATTCATCTTTTTTAAATAAAGAATTTCAAAACCCCCCGTTCCTATCTTCACTGTCTTTGCAATATCTTTTCCAGTTGGATTATAATGCCCGCTGATTGGCTCCAAGATAGTAATCTCCTTATTAAACAGCTTCTTATTCTTCCAGTAAGTATATACCCAAAATCCACCGCCAACAGCAATAGCAATAAACAAAAGCCATCCAAGAACATTAAGCCAAGGAATATTTGTGATACTACTAATTATCTTTTGATTTACGTCGGCTATTACTTCTGTTGCCATTATTCTCTTTTTCTATCTTGGCTAATCCAAAGCCATGCAATTCCTATGGTAGAAACCAAAATAGCTCCAGCAATAAGCATCGCGTCTGCGCTTATCATCGTTTAAATAAATCCCCCAATTTATGAAAAAAGTTTTTACTTTCTAAAACAGGTTTCAAAGAAACCTCCCTGCATTCATCACATGAATCTTTGTAGTAATCAACAAGCAGTTTGGATATCCTCACTTCAAACTCTGTAGGTCTATATCCCTTTATTAATCTTACTGAATGCAGAATGAAATGCATTCTTTTTAATACCTCTTCAGAATTCATAATTCACCCAGATTATAAGCGACAAACCAGCCCAGCATAAAGAACTAAGACCAAGAAATATCGCTACAATATTATCACTAAGGAAACAAGGAGATAAAATTGAATGCAGCAGAATTGCAAGCGCAATAGCGTTTAACTGACTAATAATTATACAAGACCAAAATGAAATATAAAAAAAGTCTTCATTCATATTCGTCTCCCAATCCAATATCCAAATCATCTCCTAATAGATTATCATCTCCGAGGATATCAATGTCGCTGTCTGATTTTGGCGCTGGCTTTTGTTTTGGTTTTTGATTTGATTCTTTTGAATGCTTTCTAATCCAATCCTTTAAAAGATTGTTTATCAACGGGCTTAATTTTTTCCCAGAATACAAGAACTGAACTCTCTCGACAACATCTTCGTCAAGAGTGACGGAATAAACTTTTGCCTTTATATCCATTATACAATTTGGTTTTATGACTATTTAAAACTTATTCTATTCGAGGAGTTATATCCCCACGAGCAGCCAAACGGTTTGAGAGAAGATAAACAATCCGAGGGAAACAAGCGCCCAGACTATTGCTATCTTCAATGGCACTGACAAATCTGAAAATTTAACTTTCATTGTGAATATAAAGGTGCAGGAAATTGCTATGCTTTTAATTTAATTTTTGGTATGGTTTTTTTAAGAGACTTCCTGCACCAGTATCCATTTTGGATTATGAGAGGGAGGGTGTTTGAAAAAGATATAAAAATCAGGTCAGCTAACCCTTCCCTCATGCTGACTATCTAATAGGCCTTTATTGCCAGGAACTTGTTTTCATCAAGTTCTGTCTGTAATGTTTTTCCTTCGAGTTCATTCACATTCTTTACTTGATACTTGTCAAGCAAACAAGCAACAGTTGAACCCTTTTGGATATTCCCGTCTTCATCAGTATTTATCCATATTGTTGAAGATTTTACAGTCTTGCCTGAAATAAAGACTAGTGTTGAAATCTTGATTGGCTCTGTTCTATCAGGGTGCTTGCAGATTAAAACAAGTTTTTTTCCAACTTCTTTTCCTGCATTCTTCCCGTCTTTCTTGCCGAGAACTGGTTCAGCGGCTTTCCCCTGAACTACAATCGGCTTAGCTTCCAAAGATTTCATACCTTCTTTATTCCCAATTCCTTTTGAGAATATATCTTCTGCCATTTTTATTTACCTCCTGTTTGTTATTTAATTAATTATTACTTCTTCTTTCTCTTTCTTCCGCCTCGAGACATCTTTGCTCTGCAAACATTCCCTTTTCCATCTACATAATAAAGATAACCTACTTCACGAACTACAGCGTCTTTAATTAATATTTCTCCCATCTTTTTTACCTCCTTTCATTTCACTTTTAGCTAAAGCCAAAATAACCATTGCTTCTCCTCTTCTATTATCTCCCTTCGGAAAATGCCTGTCAAGATATTCTTCCGCACTTTCATATCTATACTTTGCGCTCCTTGTAAATCTAACCATAATTACCATTGGTATCCCCCGTATTTAAAACTTATTGTTCTGGATTTATCTTGGCACTTCTGGATTGCAGCTTGTCTAAGAACTGCATTTTAAGATTCTCCAAAGCAGCGATGGTGTCTGTAATCTTTTCCAGGCTTTCTTTTTCATAACCTTCATGAGTTATGATTGTTCCAATTCTTTTGTTTTCGTCGTCTATTCTTATATGAATGTCTATTGCTTTCATTTAAACCTCCTTCTAAATAATCTTTGAATCTTATTCTCAGGTTTCTTTTCTACACTATCTACATCTCTTTCTCTTTTCTTCTGATTATAATTCCTCATATAATTTCTCATGTAAGTATTGTAATGCTCTCTATTAGTTTTAATCCATTCATTCCATTTGCTTCTTGCTTTGGATTTATACTCTTGATTATCCTTTCTGTTATTATAAGAGTTTAAGGAATTAACCTTTACTCTATGATTAACTCGAGGACTATTGTGATAATACCACAAGCCAGCACAGAGACTATTACAATACTTTCTTTTAGAATACATTGGAGAATCTTCCAATTCTTTTTTGCAGTATAAACAATATTTTTTTTCTTTTATTTTTGTTGGTTCCATGTTATTCTTTAACACCAAAATTTGATTTTGTTAATTTTTGTTCATTTTTTATATTTTTATTTATATTTTTGTTTATATTTTTAAAAATAATATTTTTGTTCATTTTTTATAATTAAAGAATAACATGGTGTTCGTTAAAGAATAGCACGTTTTTTTGGTTTATCGTTAATAAATACACGTTATACAGGTTATACAGGTTACCCCACTCAGGTTTCCGTGTGTGTATTAAGCGGACATACCTGTAAAACCTGTAAAACCTGTAAATAGAATTATAAGCAATATTATTCTTTAACATCATTCTTTCCATTTCATTCCAAGCCATATTCTTGCTAGACCTCCCCTTCCATCATTCATCCATTCAAATTTTTTTGTGCCAGATTCTATCCCTAACTTTTTCATAACAATACCCAAAGAAGTTTCAGACATCTGCCTATGCTTGTTTTCAAAACACCATGCTGAAAACCTTT
>Ga0315293_10005012_pt1 | contig 12506 bp, 13 predicted proteins | sample YL17G13_20_MG_FD_203071 | JGI IMG/M metagenome (GOLD analysis project Ga0315293, IMG submission 203071) | Sediment microbial communities from Yellowstone Lake, YNP, Wyoming, USA - YL17G13_20 | ecosystem: Environmental > Aquatic > Freshwater > Lake > Sediment | place: USA: Wyoming | collected... | reverse complement strand
ACAGGGCAGACAGAAGGAGTCCCGGGAAAAGGGCCCCCGCAAAAAGTTTCGCCACCGACAGATTCGCCAGCGGTCCGTACATGACCAACATAACGCTCGGAGGGATGAGGATCCCTAAACTTCCTCCAGCGCAGACGACCCCGGTTGCCAATCCTTTGTCATATTTCCGCTTGAGCATGGATGGAATCGCTATTAGGGTCATGGTGGTCACGGTGGCGGCAATGACGCCCGTGCATGCGGCAAAAATCGTGCAGGTCACAATGGTGGCAATGGCGAGTCCGCCCCTCACCGGACCGAAGAATTCATAAAGACTTTGGTATACCTTCTCTGCGACCCCACTTCTCTCAAGGATGGTCCCCATAAAAACGAACAGAGGGACCGCGATGAGAATTTCACTTTCCATGACATCAAAAACCTGGAGCATGGACATGGGAAAAATGGCGGGGCCCTGAAATAGGATGCCAAAAACGACGCCGACAAACATCAATGAAAAGGCAAGATGCACTCCCCCGATCACCATGGCCAGGAGGAGGAAAAACATGACAATCGCAGCAATCTGATCAGTGCTCATAATTCTTTCCCCTTTACGAGAGTTGAAATATTCCGAATGAGTTCAGCCAGAGATTGGAGGCTCAGGAGAAAAAATGCAATGGGTATGACCGTTTTAATGGGACCGGAAGGGAAGAACCAGTTCGTTGTGGAGAGCTTTTCGTTAGTGGCCCATGCCTCGGAGGCAAATCTCACACCGGCCCAGGTGAATAATACCATGACGGAAAGGATCACCACGGCATAAACAATCGTATCGAAGATGAGCTTTCCCCGCGGCGATAGTGTATTGTAAACAATATCGATCCTGACGTGGCCCTTCTTAAGAAGGGTATAGGCCCCTCCGATCATGAACTGGAAACTATAAAGCATCCATAACGTGTCGTAACCCCATCCGGTGGGGGCATTAAAAAAGTGGCGCATCACGACCTCGTAAACGACCACAAATGTGAGAGGAATGATGATCCAGGCAGAAACAATTCCCGTCCATTCACTAATCTTATCAATATAATTCAGGACTTTCATTAATGCTCCTCCATCGAATGCCAAATTACCCCCCACGGGGGGGTAATTTGGCAAGGCAATATATCGTGGGAACAAATTTTAATCGAATTTGGTTAAGTCATAATAAGGTTTATATCTTTGAATAAACTCCCTCTGTGACTTCCATACCTTGGCAAAGAAGGGGTCTTGCTTTGATTTTTCATCCAGTATTTGCATACTGAGCTGCCTGGTTTTCGCCTGGTCCTTTGGCGAGAGCTTGGTTGTTATGACTCCATAGTCTCGAATCTTCTTGTCAAATTCAATGGTTTCTATCCACCATTTCGTATATCCCTGAAACGTCGCAGTCATCGCAGCTCCTTCAACGATGGCCTTCAGGTCAGCAGGTAGTTCCTTCCAGGACTTCGTCTTGATCATCAACTGGAATATATTGTTGGACATATGTACGGGCGGACCGAATCGATACTTACAAACCTCATGGAGGCCAATCGTATAATCGGCGGATGCCTCCAAAAATTCAGCCCCATCGATTAATCCCCTCTGGAGACCGGGCAGCACCTCCCCAGCGGCAAGCAAAACCACGGAGGCACCTAATTTCTCCCAAAGTTCCATGCTGAGGCCCGCTGCTCTGAGCTTCATACCCTTTATATCCGCCAGGGTTTTCACAGGCTTTTTGGACCAAACTTCTTCGGGAGGTGTCAACCCCAAAGGCAGGACGATGAGCTCTTCCTTATACATTTCCTGAGCCAGCTCCTTCCCTCCTCCAGCGTAGAGCCAGATAATCAGGTCATTAAACTCCAGCACCCCACCAGGAAGTGTGTAATAAAGGTCTCCTGCTGGATATTTGCCTTTCTGCCATGCGGGAGTATTCATCCCGAAATCAAGAAGACCGTCACGGATTGCGTCGTAGATTTTTGTGGGAGGGACGATCTCGCCAGCGTCATGAAGTTGAATGGCCATCCTTCCGCCGCTCATTTTTTCCACCTGTTCTTTCCAAAGTGCGATGGTCAGTTTGCCAAGTGGATTATTGAGTGGAAAGCAGCCTTGCCCTTTCCACTTGACCTGTTGTGCATGGCTCAGTCCAGCTGTGATTAAAAATCCCAACATAATAGCCAATACGATAAGAGCAACACCTTGTTTCTTCATCATTTCAGACCTCCTTTCAACTTTCACATTTGTTTAACCAAATTTACCTTTCGAGTCGTCATAATCAATTTCGTTTCCATTAGCGCTTTGCTCTCTCTTATCTTCTTAACCTTTTCTTCTATGAATCACCTCCTTCCTTGCCTGAAGAGTATTCCCCGATCCTGATAAGAATCTTCTTCTTTGGTATTGTCGTCGCCTTCATTTTCCATCGTAGATTGACCCATTCGGCGGCGCCAAACCCCGCCTTGAAGGCGGGGTAAAGAAGCGCCGCTTCCTTCGACAAGCTCAGGACACTGAGTCTATCGAAGTGCAGGGTCAACCCTGAGCCCTCGGCCTGAGCTCGGGCCGAAGGCAAGCCCCAACATTTATGCCGGGGAGTCGAAGGGTTGACTTCAGGCATTATACAAAAATTGTCTAAAAATGGATACATGGCGGTTTCCTGATTCTCTCTGTAAATGCCACTACGTTACTCAAACACCACCGCTCCCTTGATGAAGCCGGTTGGCGGCCTCTCGGTTTCGGCCAAGGCGCGCCCCAATTCCGACAGGTGATAATGAAAGTTGTTGATCTTATCAAAGGGGTACTTGCCGGAATTGATGAGACGCATGGCATCGACCACGTTTCCGGCCTGGCCTTTGCCGCATACCAACGTTATGTCCCGCCAGACGAGGTCGTCGAAAGCGACAGGGGTCTGTTTGCCGCCGGACAAGCCGATGGAAACCACTCGGCCGGAACGCCGCACCAACTTGATAGCGATCTGAATGGCTGTGGGCACGCCGGAAGTTTCGATTACCACATCGGGTGCCCCGCCGATAAGTTCTGGCACTACCTGAATGGGGTCCTGACGGTCCACTTCCACGATGTGATCCACCCCGATGTCCCTGGCGAGGGTAAATCGGGCATGGTCGGAAGATAGACCGAGCATGACGATGGGGCCCACACCAGCCTCTTGGGCCGCAGCCAGAGCACACAGGCCTTGGGAACCAGCCCCGCTGATCACCAGGCTCTGACCAAAGCTCATCTGCCCTAAAGTCTTAATCCAACGCACCCCGTTACCCACCACAGAGGAGAGGCTTCCGGCTAGATCAGGTGTAGCCGGCGCCAGCTTATGCAGCAGTGTCCCGGCTATCAAATACACATACTCCGAGTAGCCTCCTAGGAGGTACGGTGGCCGGTTGCAGACCAGAGAAATCCCGTAAAGTCCCACTGTGGGGCAGTTGTGATAGTGATGGTCCGTTCGACACCAGGAGCAGTGGCCGCATGGGATGTATGGTTCTGGTGTTACCCTGTCTCCCACCGTCACCGAATATTGTTTTGCTGCTTCAGACCCGATCTCCACCACTTCGCCAGTAAACTCATGTCCCATGATCACCGGATAATGCGCTGAACCCACTTGACCGTGAAAAACCTTGATATCCGTTGAACACACCGAGGTGATCCGGGTCTTGATCAGTATCTCTTCGGGGGCCGGTGGTCGCACCTCGAACTCTTGAAGCTCCAGACGCCCCGGCTCTACCAGCACCATGGCTTTGGCTTTCAAGGTTCTTCTCCTTTATCAAAAGTCTGATTGATGGAATACCCTACGATGAACTTTGAAACCGTTTCAATCAAACTTATCTTTATGTCTGGTACAGGAGTTTCTTCACGGCTGTAATAATATCTTCTTCATCAGGAATGACGGCCCTCTCGAGAGACTCAGAATAAGGAATGGGTACATTTAATGCTCCCACTCTCTCTATAGGGGCATCAAGATAATCGAAGGCCTCTTCCTGGATACAACAGGCAACCTCCGCGCCTATTCCATTTCTTCGGCACCCTTCATGAACGATCACAGCCCGATTGGTTTTACGAACGGATTGTAGAATGGTTTCAAGGTCTAAAGGAACAAGGGTTCTCAGATCGATGACTTCTGCCTCAATACCTTCTCCTGCCAATCGTTCAGCAGCTTTTAAGGCTTTCATGACCATATAAGAAATTGCAGCAATCGTGACATCCTTACCTTTTCTTTTTATATCGGACTGGCCAAAGGGAATAAGATATTCTCCATCGGGAACGGAGCCTTTTGTCGCATAAAGGAGTTTATGTTCAATGAACATAACAGGATTATCGTCTCGTATGGCAGTCTTTAGAAGACCTCTTGCGTCATAAGGCGTTGATGGCATGACAATTTTAAGACCGGGGATATGGAGAAAAAGTGCTTCAAGGCTCTGAGAATGCTGGGCAGCATTTCCCCTGCCACCCCCTCCCTGGGTACGAATCACCAGAGGGATCTTCGCCTTGCCACCTGACATGTATCGCATCTTCGCTACTTGGTTGACGATCTGATCCATAGCGCAGGTGGTAAAGTCAACATACATGATTTCAGCGACCGTCCGGATTCCGGTCATCGCTGCCCCCAATGCAGAACCAATGATCGCTGATTCTGAGATCGGGGTACTCCGAACCCGGTGAGGCCCGAATTCTTCGAGCAGACCTTTGGTTACGCCGAAGATGCTACCGTAGCGGCCAATGTCCTCCCCGATGAGCATAAGAGAGGGATCCCTTTCCATCTCCTCTTTGAGGGTCATTCTGAGGGATTCAACAAAGGTAACCTCTGGCACTCCACACTCCTTCAGCAGAAGAGATCTTGCATAGCCTCATCGGGTGAGGGAAAAGGGCTTTCATTGGCAAACTGAACAGCCTCTGCAATAGAAGCCTTCACATTTGCTTCTATCGCCTTTCCGGTTTCCTCCGTCATGATTTTCTCTTGAATGAGCCGTTCTTTAAATTGTTTGATCGGGCAACGATTCAGCCATTCATCCATCTCTTCCTTTGACCGATAGGTGATTCCTCTGCCAGGATCCCCTGTAAAATGGCCAAAAAAACGATAGGTGATGCAATCGAGAAGTATAGGTCCCTTTCCCGCTCTTGCCCTCTCCACAGCCTCCTTCGTTTTTGTATATACTTCGATGACATCATTCCCATTCAGGCTCATCCCGGGCATGCCGTAGGCGATGGCCCGATCTGAAATGCGGGATATGGAAATGGCTTCACGAATCGGGGTGGAAAGAGCATAAAGGTTGTTCTCGCAAACAAAAATGACCGGGAGCTTCCAGAGGGCAGCCAGGTTAAGGCTTTCGTGAAAGGTCCCTTGATTCGTTGCCCCATCTCCAAAAAAACAGGCGACCACTTGATCTGTGCCTCTATTCTGAATGCTGATTCCTGCCCCAACTGCAATAGGGATGCCTCCCCCCACAATGCCATTGGCGCCCAAATTTCCTCCCTCGAAGTCGGCAATGTGCATGGAGCCTCCCTTTCCTTTGCAATAGCCGGTCGACTTCCCGAGAAGCTCAGCCATCATCAATTTCAAATCGGCCCCTTTGGCAATACAGTTGCCGTGGCCCCGATGTGTGTTCAGCATATAGTCGTCTCGGCGAAGACTCGAGCACACGCCTACTGAAACGGCCTCTTGTCCGATACAGGGATGGACATTTCCCCGGATGAGGTTGTGCTCAAAGAGTTCGATGGCCTTTTCCTCGAACATGCGGATGGTCAACATCTGTTCGTATAGCTCCAGACATTGATTTTGGTCAAGCACGAATGCCATTCCTCCGCCTCACCGGTTTGACCTTGGGGTGATTACCCTCATCTCAATCTCAGGATCACACTCCCTCGACAGGGACATATTCTCATACTCGAAAATGACGACATCGAGAGTCAGGAGTGTTGGGTTCTGTCCAGGTAGAAAATGTCCACCCAATAACCTCCCTTCATCATCGCACAAGACTCCATGAAGGTGAATGAATAGGCCATTATCACTCTCAGAGTCTTCACTGATAAATCCCTTGGCTGATAAAATTTCCAGAGGACCCATGACCGTCTTAGGTTCGCTGTAACCCACCCCTTTCTTTGTTCCCTCTTTCTTGGCGGGGATGAGAAAAGTCGCCTTTTCAAGACTCCCTATCCCGCTGAGGGTCCCCGCTTTAATTCCATTTTCGATGCATATCTTCTCAACACCTGAGATGAAGTCGGATCCGGGTAAAATCCTGGCAGATACAATCCGTTTGATTTTTCCCTCCGCCCACTTTGTTCTTATCTCATCAAGCATGGCATTTCCTTAGAGAAGTAGTATTGAAGGGTTTTCAATTAATTTCCTGATATGATTCAGAAAAAGGGCGGCTATGGCCCCATCGACTATTCGATGGTCTGAAGATAGACTGAACCAAGCCATGGGCCTGACCTTAATTTCCCCTCCATGGAAAACAGGTTTTTCAACCGTTCTCCCAACTCCCAGAATGGAACATTCAGGAGGATTGATAATGGCATTAAATTTATCAATCCCGAGCATCCCCATGTTGGAAAGGGTAAAGGTTCCTCCTCCCACCTCTTCCAGAGAGAGCTTTCCTTCTCTGGCCTTGTGGGTAAGGTCTCGGAGCGTCAAGGCAATTTCAGTCAGTGATTTACGATCGGCGTGACGGACGACAGGAACGATCAATCCACCCTCGAGGGCAATGGCCACCCCGATATTGATCTCACCTAATAAATGGATTTGATCCCCTTCGATTCTGGAGTTGATCATGGGATGGTCTTTGAGGGTTGAGGCTGTTACTTTAACGAGGATATCTGTCAGGGTTAATCGCAACTTGTTGCGTCTCTCTACCTCTTCTCTCAACTGTTCGTGAAGTGCGAGACAGGAGGTCATGTCGATTTCTAAAGAGAGGTAGAAATGAGGGACATTCTGGAAACTTTCCGTCATCCGCTTGGCAATAATTCTTCGGATCCCTTTGAGGGGGATCAATTTTTCTGAAGGCTTCTGCATTGGAGGGGCAACCACTTTTTCGACTGCCTTCAAGACATCCATTTTGATGATCCTTCCCGTCGGGCCAGATCCTTTGATGGAAGAAAGGTCGATTCCTTTCTCTTGAGCCATCTTCCTGGCAATAGGAGAGACGAAGATCCTTTTGGAAGGCTCCTTACTTTCTCTTTGCACAGCAGCAGGCAAAGGTGCCTCCACAGGGATTTCGGGCTTGACTATTTCTACCTCCACCACAGCCTCTCCTTCTTCAGCGATGATGGCAATGGGGGTTGTCACCGGAACTGTCTCTCCTTCGTGATGGAGGATTTTCCGAAGGATGCCGGAAGCTGGTGATTCGTATTGAAAGTTAATCTTCTCTGTTATGATTTCAACGAGGGGTTCTCCCTTCTCAACACGATCCCCTTCCTGTTTCAACCACTTCTCGATGGTTCCTTCGGTCATGGTCAAGCCAAGTTTGGGCATGATGACGGTGGTAGCCATAGTCGATCTCCAAGTTATCCCTTCATAATTTGGATGTTTTCATCTCAACTGCAGCACCGCAGCACTGCAGAACAGGAACACTTCAGATTACCCTTTCGTCATGTGAATCGCTTCACCATGGGTATCCAAGGCTGCTTCAAAGAAGGCCTCCGAGAAGGTGGGGTGGGCAAAGATCATCTGCTTGATCTCCTCGACTCCAATTTCATGTTTCATCGCCATGGCACCCAGATGGATCAATTCTGTGGCATGGGGGCCGAGAATATGAACCCCCAAGATTTCACCATATTTTTTTTCCGAGATGATCTTCACCATCCCTTCCTGATTCCCTGTTGCAATCGATTGTCCACACGCCATAAACGGAAATTTTCCAATCGCCACATCTCCGCACTCGCTTTTCGCCTCTTCCTCCGTAAGACCAAGAGATGCGGCTTCGGGGTAGGCATAGAGACAGTTAGGAATCAGTCGGTAATTTATTTGGCTTTCCTTTCCTGTCATATTCTCAACTGCAGTCCTCCCCTCTTGGAAGGCCTTGTGAGCGAAGAACCCTTTTCCAACCACGTCCCCTGCTGCAAAGATACCAGAAGAAGATGTCCTCATATGGAGGTCAACAGGAATGAATCCTTCTTTCAATTGCAGGGAAGCCTTTTCAATATCGAGGCCATCAATATTTCCTCGCCTATTCCCCGTCACTAATACTTTCTGAAACTCCAGCTTTTCTTCTTTTCCCTTTTGGACGACCTTGAGATTGACGGATCTACCTTCCCTTGAAATTTCTGAAGTCACAGCCTCCGTCTCTGTTAATACTTTGATGTTATTTTTGGTTAGGAGGACTCTATATCGAATGGAAATCTCCCGATCCATTTCGGGGAGTACCCGATTCTCCTTTTCAATGAGAGTAACCTTTACTCCAAAGGTGTTGAAGAAAGTGACAAACTCCACCCCAAGCCTTCCTCCTCCAACAATGGCGAGACTTGTAGGAAGATCCCTCATTTTAAGGACATCATCGGTCCATATGATCCATTGTCCATCCCTCTTGAGTTCAGGTTTTTCTTTCCAAACCGCTCCTGAGGCAATGAGGATCCGATCTGACTTCACTCTCTCTGCAACCTTTCCATCCCATTTCACATCAATGGTTCGGGGATCGATAAATGAAGCCTCTCCGTTAATGACTGTGATGCGTTCTCGATTCAGAAGATTCCTCAATCCTGAAACCACTTGATTGACAGCCACATCCTTTTTCTCCATGGCCCTCCTAAAAAAATCAATCACCTCATTTTTATCTCTGACGCTTCCTGATTTTTTAATATCTTCCCAAAGCTGAGCCTCTTTTATGAGCGCTTTCGATGGGATACATCCTCGGTTTAAGCAGGTTCCTCCCAAATCACCCTTCTCGATGATGGCAACATTTAATCCTTTTTGAGCGGAGAGGATTGCTGGAAGATACCCACCTGGTCCGCTTCCGATAATGATCAAATCAAAAATCTTGGGTTGGATTTCCAATCGGTTGCTCCTCTTAAAGTCGGACTTTTGCTCCCCTCATCGATAGGTCACCTGTCGCACGGCTTTGATCACATCTTCCACCTTGGGTAAAACAAAGTTCTCTAGTGTTGGTGAGAAGGGCATGGGAACATCCTTTGCTGCCACGCGGATGACAGGGGCATCGAGATAATCGAAGAGCTCAGAACTGATCCTTGCTGCCACCTCGGCTCCGAACCCACCGGAGAGGCATGCTTCGTGGACCATTACAGCCCGGTTGGTCTTCTTGATTGATTGGGCAATGGCATTGAAATCGAGAGGTTTCAAAGTCCTGAGATCGATCACTTCAGCCTCGATGCCCATCTTAGAAAGCTCGTTGGAAGCCTCCATGCTCATATAGAAGCCTGAACCATAGGTTAAGAGGGTGACATGATCTCCTGACCGTTTCACCGCTGCCTTGCCCAAGGGCACAATGTGTTCCCCTTCAGGCACGGGGCCTTCCTTGGAAAAAAGTTTTTTATGTTGGAAGAAGATGACAGGATCATCATCGCGTATCGCAGCCTTTGCAAGCCCTTTTACATCAGCAGGCTCGCTGGGGACAACCACCTTTATTCCCGGAGTATGGACGAACCAACCCTCCAATGATTGGGAATGATGGGCTGCTGCGCGCAATCCTGCTCCGTCCGGTGCCCAGATGACTAAAGGAACTTTGACCTGTCCGCCAAACATATATCGTATTTTGGCTGTCTGGTTGACAATTTCATCCATGGCGCAGGTCACGAAATCAGCAAAATGCATATCCACCAATGGACGCATGCCGGTAAGGGCTGCACCCAGACCAGCTCCGACGATGCATGTTTCAGAGATGGGCGTGTCAATGACCCGGCCTGGAAACTTCTCGGGGAGGCCTTTAAATTGACCGAAGATACCTCCGTGGGCAATCAGGTCTTCACCAATTATGAAAACCGTTTCATCCCGTGACATCTCTTCATGGAGAGCCTCTGCTAAGGCGGCAGCACTACTCATCACTCTATCTGCCATCATTTCTCCTCCATCTGGCCGGCAAGGTGCTCCGTAAGCCCCGCCCTTGGGCGAGGAGCTTCATTAGGGGTTGATGAACATGTCCTCAAGAGCCTCTTCGGGTTTGGGGAATTCACTCTCTTCGGCGAATTTGACTGCTTCTTTTAATTCTATTTCTACCTTTTCCTGTATCTCCTTTTCCAATTCATTGGTCAGAATCTTTTTCTTCTTCAGGACGGTAGTGAAGCGGAACAGAGGATCATTTTTTTGTTCCCACTCCGCCACCTCTGTTTGGTCTCGGTACCTCTGGGGATCACCCTCGAAGTGACCGCGACGGCGGTAAGTCTTATTCTCAAGCAGAGTAGGGCCTTCACCTCGACGGGCCCGGCCAACTGCCTCAGTAGCGGCCTGCCGCACAGCGAAAATATCATTCCCATCCACACTGATGCCCGGAATGTTATAACCCTTTGCCCGAGAGGCAATATCTACAACAGAGCAGGCATAGGATGTCCGTGTGGTCGATGCGTAACAGTTGTTCTCGCAAACAAATAGGACAGGAAGCTTCCAGATGGCGGCCATGTTCAATGCCTCATGAAATGTTCCTCGATTAGAGGCCCCATCCCCAAAGAAACAAGCGGCTACTTGATCCGTGCGGCGGAGTTTAATAGATAAACCAGCCCCAACAGCAATAGGAAAGCCACCGGCAACCACCCCATTCGCTCCCAGGATTCCTATCGAAAAATCAGCGATATGCATGGATCCACCCTTGCCCTTACAATATCCTGTCTTGCGACCCATCAGTTCCGCAAACATTTTCTTCAGATCTGCTCCCTTTGCGATGACGTGGCCATGGCCCCGGTGGGTGGTGGTGATGTAATCGTCCGGCCGAAGGACTGAGCAAACACCGACTGAGGATGCCTCTTGGCCGATGGACAAGTGAATAAACCCAGGGATTTTACCAGCCGCAAACATCTCGCCAGCCAGGGTTTCAAATTTACGAATGGTCACCATGGTACAGTAGAGAGATAATAAAATTTTTGCGTCTTCAGGCATAACATTCCTCCTCACTAACCTTCCCTAGCCTAACTTGCTTCAAATCGCCTGCTCTCTGGAAAGCCAATGATCAGTTTGGAAAGAAAATCATCGCTATCCTGAAGCCTCGACAAGACAAACTTCTTTGTGAACTTGAGGTGTTTTTTCATCAAGGCCGCTGACTTGAGAGGATCAGCCTTTTCAAGAGCTTTATATATCTCCATGTGCTGCGTATGGGCATCAATTAAATGATCCGAGGTGAGGATGTTGACATTCTGGATCATCCAGATTCGGTCAAAGATACTTCCCAATATCTCTGTAAGGAACCAATTACCTGTAGCTTCCATGATCCTCATGTGAAATTCTTGTTCCAAGGCGAGGACTTGTGCCTTCTCCGCCCTTTTGATGAGGATATCGACCTTTTCGAGAAGGTGAAAGAGTCTCTTCCGGTCGGCGTCCTCCATTCGGGTAGCTGCCTCCTCTGCAGCTACAACCTCCAAGGCCATCCTCAGATCATATATGTCCGAAACATCCTTAAGATTTAGTGCCCGAACCACATATCCCTTTTGGGGATTGCGATCCACCAGGTGCTCGTGTTCCAGCTTGCTCAGGGCCTCTCGTATGGGCGTTTGGCTCATGCCCAAAGCGGTGGAGAGTTCATCAATCCTGAGTTGAACCCCTGGTTTGAGCTTGTAATGGATGATCCAATTTTTTATCTCTTTGTAAGCTCGGTCCGTTAAGGAATCCTTAACCACTGTCTTTTTTTGTAACAAAATTTACTCCTCATCTCCTCCCTCATCCCAGAGAAAGCCAGGGGAGATAAGCCTCATCAATGCTGGTTTCTAATTTTTATCCCCTACCAAGTATCAAAAAAAATGTCAAGAAAAAAAATATAAAAAAATATATTAAAAAATATATCTATAAACGGATTAACCTTATCTCTTAAACCTATGTTGGTCAAAATCTCATGGGCGGCCAATTCCGCCAATTCCAATGAGAAGAATTTGCCTTTGCCCCAGGGAAATCTTGAGGTTCTCCAACTGGTGCAGGATGGCTAGGGCATTGGAATCAATGAATTCCAGAGATCTTGAGCCGTCCTTCCAAATGGCATCTCACTCCACCAATCCACTCCTAAAGAAATGAGAAAGGAAATGGCGAACAGGACGAGAAGAATAAAGAGGACAATATCATGATAGTGATAGAACTTGCCGACCCACTGAATGGTTATATAAAAGGCAGTGTTTTCAAAAGGTGATTTGGAATCCCCCTTTCTTCCCTTCGAGTAGTAAGGGGAATCAATCCCTGAGAAGAGGATGAGAAGCCTCGAACCGAGGTAGAAAAGGAAGACAATGATGGCAGCGGAGAAGGCGAATTCGGATGGGAGGTCGAGAAAGATGGCAATCGTGTAAGTGAGGGCGCCGTAGAGGATTCCTCCTATGATGGCCAATGGTATCCGGATTGAAAGGGAATTGAAAAACCCCATTCCCACCTCACTCAATCACTTCTTCCC
>Ga0315293_10005010_pt1 | contig 12508 bp, 16 predicted proteins | sample YL17G13_20_MG_FD_203071 | JGI IMG/M metagenome (GOLD analysis project Ga0315293, IMG submission 203071) | Sediment microbial communities from Yellowstone Lake, YNP, Wyoming, USA - YL17G13_20 | ecosystem: Environmental > Aquatic > Freshwater > Lake > Sediment | place: USA: Wyoming | collected... | reverse complement strand
AACCGCGCTACAATCACCCGGCTCTGGTGAACGAGCACCTCGGTCGGGGCGTGGCGCAGCTTGGTAGCGCGCATCGTTCGGGACGATGAGGTCGGAGGTTCAAATCCTCTCGCCCCGACCAAACTCACCAATCTGGCTTCCGAGCTCGAAGACAGCCGGCAGCGCGGCGTCGAGACCGAGCTCGATCGCGTCTGAGGTGAGCTCGTATTCGAGCCGCTGGAATCCCAGGACGTCGGTCCGGGCGAAGATCGCCCCGACGAGCGCCTGACGGCCACTGGGACCCGCACCGGCCCACAGCGACGGCAGCGAGCGCAGGTAGTCGACGATCTCGGGCGGCGTGAGTCGCCGGGACTCGACGGGCTCACGGGCGAGGGCCTCCTCGGCGTCGAGCCGAGCCATCGTCGCCTGCCAGGCCACGAGGTCGCGCGTTTTCGCCAGCTGTCGTGCTGTCTCGTCGCGGGCCCGCTCGATCCGGGCGAGGGTGAGCTCGTCGGCCCGTGGCCGGTACTGGTCGTAGAGACGGACGACTTCGGTGATGGTCAGGTCGTCGACCCCGCCGATCTGGGCGAGAAGCTCGCCGATGGCATCCTCGTACCACGCTTGCGGATACGAGTGACCCTTGATCCGGCCGTCGTGGGTCGGCCTGCGACGGCGGCGGACGACCGGCCGCGCTGTCCGAAACGCCTCGCACGTCGGGGCCGGATGGCGGTAGCGCCCGATGTCACCGTGAAGGTAGCGGCCACAGCCGGCGCAGCGCAGCCGGAGCGCGTAGTCGCGCTTGACGATCCGGCCGGGGGTCCGCGTTCGACGCTGCTCCCTCGCGGTCTGGACGCGCGACCAGAGGCCGGGCTCGATAATGGCGGCGATGCCGGCCGGCTCGCCGGTCCGCAGGTGACCGGCGTAGAACGGGTTGGTGAGAACTTCGGCGACGTGGGTCTTGGCGAGCCCGACGTGGACCGCCACCTCCCAGTCGGTGCACCCGGCCGCGGCGAGCTCATAGGCCCGGCGCACGATCGCCGCCTTCGGTTCGTCGACCCGCAGGATCGAGGGGTGGCCCTCGCGGACGATCCCGAAGGGGGCCCGGTTGCCACCGGGGACACCGAGCCGACGGCGCTTGGCCGCGTAGCCCTCATGGACTCGCTTGCTGAGCTTCCGGCTGAAGCCCTCGGCCTCGTGGGCCTCGCGGACGAGCTGGTCCCAGTTGTCGGGATCGCTGGAGAGAAGCCGCTCGTCGGCGAAGAGGACGGCCACCCCTGCGGGCTGCAGGTGGTCCTCGATCGCGATGAGGGTCTGCTTGAGGTTGCGCAGGAAGCGGCTCACGTAGCCGACGACGAGGATGTCGAAGGCCCCGCTCTGAGCGGCCGCGATCATCGCCTCCCAGGCGGGGGTGCGCCAGGCCGACTTCCAGCCCGACGAGGCGACGGACCACTCGAGCCTGCTGTCCGCAAGGCCATAGCGTCCGATCGCCCGGTCCTGCTGGTCGCGCTGGGCATCGGGGCCGAAGTTGTCCCACTGGCCAGCACTCGACTCGCGGAACCAGCGAGCCGCCCGGAGACCCGTGACCGCATCGAGCGAGGCGGGCAGGCAGCGCCTCATGATGATCGTCTCCGGGTCATCGGAGTGACGACCTTACCTCGGGTGTCGGGTCGTTCAAGGTCCAGAAGGGCGACGACGAGGGCGAGGACGACCGAGTTGGCGGCGGCCTGATCGCAGGGGGCGCGCGGAGCGATCAGAGAGGCAACCCGGCTGTCGAGCGGATGGGGCGTCCGGGGACTGCTGAGCATGGCGCTCATGGCCGGGGCCGCTCCCGTTCGGCCTGGCGCAGGGTCTGCAGCCACTCGGACCTCGCGCCGCGGGCAAGGCGCTCGATCCCGAAGAGGTGCCCGAGGGGATCGTGACCTTCCGCGAGCCGGACGAGGTGCACCTCGATCCTCGCCAGGTATCGCTCGATGGCCTCGCTGGGCGCGGCCGGGGCGTGGGCGCCGTTCATGGCGACCCTCCACCGCTCGGCTCGATATCCGCGGTCACGAGCGGGTCAGCCTCGTCGGCGTCGGGATCCCAGGCGCTCCGCGGGTAGTCCTCGTCGATCGGGAGGCCATCCCCTCGATCACCACTGCAACCGTGCAACCGCTCCAGGTCTTCGACGGTCGGGAGGATCGTCACCTCGGCCGGGAGGGGGTCGCCGAGCGCCAGCCGGAACGGCCGACCGCGGCGCTCTTCGAGGTTCTTGAGATAACCGCGGTCGAGAGCGGCCCTCACCCGGCGCGATGCCGACGACTTGTCGATGGCGAGTCGCGCGGCGACCTGGACGACGGTGGTCTCGCCCCCCGCGAGCGTCAGTTCGGCGACCTTCTCGACCGTCGCCCGCATGGAATCCGACACCGTCTGCTCCGCGGCATCGGAGACGAGGTCGGCGACGAGGTCGCGGACGGCCGCGTAGTCGGCCATCGTGGCGATGACGACGCCGTCGACAAGGTCGCGGGTGGCACGGTGGAGGAGGGCATGGGCCCGGATCAGCGAGAGCACGGTCGCGAAGTCGCGACGGAGTCGAACGGCGACGGGCGGGATCGCCTCCGCGAGCGCCCGCGCATACGGGACCTCGACCGCGGTCGGTCCGCCGGCCAGCCAGTCCTGAAGTTCGTGCCAGGGCTCGACGTTCCCGCCTCGCCCGCAGCCGTCGGCGTGGGCGAGCAGGACGGCCTTCGTCTGGGCCGGCGAGTCGTTGACCGTGACCGAGAGGAGGCGCGTCTCGTTCTCGGGATGGAGGCGCACGGCCGTCGTCGTGACGATCAGGCCGGTCGGCCCCTCGCGCTCGATGAGCCTCGAGGTAAGGCCGGCCTTCGTCTTCTCGACCGTGACATAGCGGACCTTGCCCTCGGAGAGGAGCGACCGGATGAGGTAGCTCTGCATCTCGCCAGCCATGCCCGCCGCCTCATAGATGACGAGCATCCTCTGGTGCAGCGGCTCGCGGTCGTAGGCGAGGGCATGCTCGGACATCGCCGACAGCGCGTAGTACGCAGACGCTGGGAAGTAGCAGAGGACGGTTTCGGTGAGGAAGCTCTTCCCGCCTGCGCTCGGCCCCTTGACCGCGAGCGAGACGATCCGCGGCAGGAACCGGGAGACGACGACGAGGAAGATCAGCAGCCCGGCCTGGCGCTCTCCGGCGACGCCGGCAGCGGCGAGCTCGTCGGCGAACCGGGCCAGGATGTCCGGCTCATCGGCGAGCGGCGGACGGGGTCGGAGCTGCTGCACGGTTGCAGCGCTGTCGCAGGGGGCACCCACCACGACGGACGCCAGGTTGCCGACCAGCGGGCGCGCACGGTCGACGAGAGTGTTCACGTCCTCCCGGGTTCCACCAGCGGCGAGGGAGTCTGCTGCGTCGCCGTGCTCGGGGGCATCTGGCCAGTCGATGATCGACACGGCCGCGGCGATGCCGGCCAGGCCCGCGGCGACACGCTCCATGTGGGACCGGCCAACGTCGTCGTTGTCCGGCCAGAGGAATGCGTGCCGCCCGGTGAGCTCGGCCAGCGGGATGGCGCCCGGTGTCGCGCTGGCCCCTGTGACGGTTCCCACGGCCTGGACGCCGATCGTGAGCAGCGCCTCCGCCGCCTTCTCGCCCTCGACCAAGATCACGATGGGCGAGCCGTTCAGCCGTTCGATCCCATAGAGCGGCAAATCAGTCACCGAGAGCCCGCCGAGCCCGCGCGTCCCGTCCGGCTGCTCCCACCACATGCGCTTACCGTCCTGCCGATCCTGCCGGCAGTGCACGGCCACGAGCACGCCACTCGCGTCATGGATCCGGTAGCGCGTCACCCGCTCTCGACAGGCGGGCAAGGGGTTGGGCAGGCCGCTCATCGCCGCCCTCCTGGCCGCGCGCCAGACAGCGCGGCGGCGACCCAGCCCGGGGACACGCCTTCGGATGGCCCGGCGAGAGAAACCGCCCCGGCGAAGCCGGCCACGTGCTCCGCGACCGCGGTCATGTGCGTTATGTCGGCTCCCGCTAGCGAATGGGCGTTCCAAAGTCGCGGTGGCATATGGCTACCATGTGCCCATGGACCCGCGGGGGAACACTTGTGCGATTCGCGGTCGTCGGAAGCGACCCGGCAACCATCCAGAGTGGTATCGGAGCCTCTCGACGGCTGAGAGGCTCCATGACGCCGCGTTCGACCGCATTGCTCGACAGGAAGGCGTCCTCGCAGCCCTGTTTGTCGGCCGGCCGAGTTGCCCCGCGATGCGGCGACCGTGGTCCTGGGCGATCGCTCACTGCAGCGATTGGCGAGTCCAGGGAATGCGGGAAAACAACGTCGAGGCCCAAGAGCAGTGCCTCCGTGGCCTGGACCGCCTACGTCGAACGGCCGAGTGGGCGGCTGACGACCCACGCTATGTCAACCTCTCACGGCGGCTCCACGCTGAGGGCGTCCTGGCGGAGGTGTTGGCGCGCCAGCGCGCGGACGAGCAGTGCCGCGACTGGCTGCGGACGGTCGTGGAGCAGCTGCTCGTGAGCCTGGGGGGCGATCCAGAGCGGTACTCCTCAGACCCGTCCCTCGAACTTGCACTCGAATGCATCGAGCAAGCCGCGACTCGAGCCGAGTGGGGTGGGCCGTTCCGCCCCTACGCACTGTTCCATCGCCTCAAGACTGCTGAGGGGGCGCCTCGCCACGGCAACGCACGAAGCGGGGTGATTGATGCGCCGCACCGCGACGTGCTCCTGTATGCGTGGCAGCACGAACGCCGGACGGCCGGCGAGATAGCCAAACGGTGGGCGGAATTGACGCGGTCATGGGATCTCGGCGCACAGCCGTGTCGCGCTGCTGAAGAATGGCCGGCGTATCGCGAATGGGCAGCACGGCCGGCCAGGCGCCGCGGAGAGCTATCGTGTCGAGGGATCTCTGCCCTGCTTGCTCGCCACGAGGATCATCTCGGGAAGTTGGGGCGATAGAGGGTCGGCTTTGTGGATTCCGGCGCTCTGGAATTCCCATCCTCTGTGCTGACCGGAGGGCTGGACGAGCCCGTGCAGGCCGTCGATCGCGAAGTTGGTTGGCTGAGCGCCCAAAGGCTCCTCCGGGCGCGACATGCAACAGTTGATGGGTGCGCAAACCGGTGGCAGATAACGGCGAGCGCGTCAGATCGCCTACACTCCGATCGCAACCGCGACGTCCGGTCGACCTAGCCCTCGAGCCGTTCGAGTAGACGGTTGTCACCGCCAGCGAGGAGTGGTCGAGGAAGGCACCCACCGCCTTGACAGAGGCCCGGCGCACGGACGCATTCACGTTCCGGCGGGTTGGGGCAGGATGCGCCCCGACGCGGGGGCCCGGATTGAGCAACTGGGCGCATTCTCGCGGAGATAGTTGCGAGGCTGAGCGTGCCCAGCAAGCAAGCCAACCGCGAACGCAAGGCAGCGATTGAACGATCCCGGCGCATTGCACGCACTGATGCCGAGCTCGTAGAGCATCTGCGCAGTCAGATCCGCTTCCTTGCGCGATCCGCCGAAGCCTACGATCAGGGCGACGAGGCCGAGGCCCAGCGGTTGGCCGTAGTTGTGCGCACGCTGCTCCACGACACGCGCGTCAGCCCGTCGCTCTTCGGGCAACTGCGCCTCATAGGCCTGTTGGAGTTCGTGGACACGGCCCGGGTCGTGGATCCCGGCAACATCATGGCAACGTCCGGATTGGTCCAGGTCCAATTCTCGACGAACCCGCCCAGCGGACGATACGTGGCCGGCCTCGGAAATCTGCCCCCCGACAGGTTGGGTCAGCGATCGGCGTTCAGCGTCTGGTGGAATCGCGGGATCACGAAGCCCCGGAACGGAATGGAGTACAGCCGGGCCAGCATGGTGCTCGCTGTCGCCAACCGGGAGGGCGGAGCGCACGTCGACCCACTTCGGGACCCGATCTATCAGGCGCTTGTCGTCGAGAACGGCCTCGGGTGGCGCCACACCGCGGACGCTGACCACGTCGGGCTTATCTGGAGCCAGGTCGACGACGACGTGTCTGGGGAGCCGATGAAGGGCGATCCCCTGCTGGCGGCGGTTCGGCAGGTCGCGTACGAGGTCATTGAGACAGTGTCGGGTCAGCTGTCGGCGATCCTGCCGGATTGGAGCGAGGAACCGTAACCGCTGGACCCAGGGCCCGCGGCTGCCCAGATCACACGCCGATCGCTACCGCGACGTCCGGCCAGGTCCTGTCCGTCTCGCCCTCGAGCCGGCGGAGGTAGACGGTCGTGACCGCCAGCGACGAGTGGTCGAGGAAGCTCGACACAGCCTCGACCGAGGCGCCGGCATCCCGTCGGAGCTTCGCGGCGGTATGGCGGAGGACATGGAGCCCAGTTGGCGCCAGGCCGACAGCGCGGAGGTACCGGCGGAACCGTTCGTAGAACGTGCCGCTGCTGATCCCGCGTGGTCCCGCTCCCGCCTGCCAGAGCGACTCACCCGGGTCCATCGTCGAGAGCTCCGTGCCCGCATCTGCGAGCGTCCGCAGGATCGCCTCGTAGGCGGGTCGGGGGAGCTCGCGGCGGCCGCGCTTGCCGCCCTTGCCTCGGTAGCTGTAGAAGACCGTTTCGCCCTCGAGGCTGACGTCGCCAGCGGTGAGCCCGATCACCTCGGCCCGTCGGCGGCCGGTCAGGACGAGGACCAGCAGGAGCGCCCGGTCGCGCCGGCCACGGACGGTGTCGGGGATGACGGCGAGCAGGCGGCGGACCTCGTCGGCGCTGTACCCCCGGGCGACCGAGGGGACGGTCCGCGGGCGTTCGAGGGCGTCGCAGGGGTTGCCGACGAGGAGGCCCATGCGGATGGCGAAGCGGTAGAAGGAGGACAGACAGGCGATCCGGGCCCCGATCGTCGCCGACGAGGGTGTCCGACCCGACAGGCCGATCCCGTGGGCGTAGGCGAGAACCTCAGCGGACCTGACCTGATCCGGGGTCGTCACCCGGAAGAACGGCCAGAGCATCCGAGCGTAGCTCTCGACGGTCCGGGTCGAGCCCGAGCGAGCGCGCTTCTCGATGAGGAACGCGTAGACCGCCTCTTCCCAGGCGGAGGGGCGACCTGACGAGAGAGCCGGGAGCGGAGTAGATGGCATCCGTGGACCTCCTGGTGCGTGATGGACACCATGCATCACTCAGGTGGCCGCGAATAGCAACACGATGCCGGGATCGTGGCGACTCATAGCAACCCGAGCTCCTCGAGGAGGCCCGGGGCGAGGGGCGCGTCAAACGCCAGTGCGCACGGTCGCGAACTCGCGTCCATCGAAGTCGACCTCGCAGATCTGGCTGTTGCCAATCTCCGATCGAAGCCTCGCGACTTCAAGGCCACCGTGCTGACGAACGACGCGCTCGATGGTGCTCTGGAGGTAGACCCAACGATCCGAGCCGGTGGCGTCTGTGCTGAAATGTCGGTCATGACAAGAGCGGCGGCGACATACGCATGGCCCGAGACGCTCCGTCTCCCGGCGCGTCCCCCGAAGCTCGTATACCTCGACCTCAACCACTGGGTGTCACTCGCCAAGGCTCACACGGGCCACCGAGAGGGCGAACAGTTCAAGGACGCGCTAGCGGCGTGCATCGATGCCGTGGATCGCGGCGTGGCCGTGTTCCCGGTTTCCGACTCCATCTACATTGAGGTCTCGAAGATCGGGCAGTATCGCCAGCGCCGGGACCTGCGCGACGTCATCGAGCGTGTCTCCGGGTACAGGGTCGTCACGTCGCGCGTGGTCGTGGCGGAGCATGAGGTCGAGGGCCTGCTGGACCGTCTGGTCGGCCCGAGTCCCGACCCCATCAACGCGATGGACTATCTCGACTGGGGCGTTGCCCGGGCGTTCGGAAAAGTCGGCGGCTTCAGGATCAAGTCCAAGGACACCGACGAGGACATGACCGACGAGGACAGGTCGCGGCACCCCGAGGGCCCCGAGGCCTTCGACCGGAAGCTGGCGCGGGCTGAGCTGGAGCTCAACCGGAAGACCCTCGACGGCCCGACCGCCGAGGAGGAACCCCAGATGCGCAGCACCGGGTGGGACCCAATGGCCGCCTTCGAGGTCGCCTTGCGCCGGACAACGCAGGAGATGGAGCAGGTCGAGCGGTTCAACGCCGACCCGTCGTGGCGCCGCGGGCGGATCCGAGACGTCATCGCCGCGCGCGAGGTCATCATCGAGATCAACGACATGCTCTGGCGCGGTCTTTCGGCGCGCGGAACCGAGCTCGAAGCCGCCTTTCCTGAGCCGGAGGAGACGCTCCGCGCCTTCGACTCTATGCCCAGCTTCGACGTGTCGGTCAGCCTCAAGACCGCGTTCCACCGCGACCCGTCACACCGATGGAAGCCGAATGACATCCAGGACATCGACGCCCTCAGCTCGACGGTCCCCTACTGCGACATTGTCGTCACCGACAAGGAGGCGGCGTCGCACCTCGTGCGGACGGGAGTGGCGGACCGCCTCCAGACGACCGCCCTCTCGAGCATCTCAGACCTCGCGCGACACGTTTAGGTCGGCGACGACCGTCTGACTGCGCCTGGTCCGCTCCTCGCCCCTCCACGATGACCACATCGTGGCGGATGCGACCCACGAGGCGCCGGAACGTCGTCCAGGCACGCTCCTTCGCCGACCTCCTCGAACAGTCCCTCCGCCGCTACCAGAACCGGGCGATCGAGACCGCGCAGGTCATCGAGGAGCTGATCGCCCTGGCGGAAGACATGCGCGCGGCCAACGCGCGCGGGGCGTCGGCAAGGCAGCCGCTCGCGTTCTATCGAGCCGTTCTCAGGCGCACAATGAGTGCCGCGCCCAATGGCGGCTTCCTGAGTCATGAAGTGGAGGCATTCGCTTGGCAAAGTTCACCACGATCAAGGTCGGCCAGCCGCTCAGCCTTGATGACCTGAAGCGGAAGCCCGCGCCGCGCGGCCATCGGCTCAATCCTCGCGATGAGGACCTTGCCCGACTCGTCAACGAAGTGAGCGTTGGCGCAGCTTCGCAGGTCCTGCCCTGGCACTACGACGGCAAGGCGGCAACCGCCCGTGCGGCTGCCAACAAGGCGGCCAAGGCCGCTGGGGCGACGGTCTATGTCAGCAGTCGCCCAGACATGCCCGGGGTGTTGTTGTTCAGCCGGGTCCCGCTCAGCGGTCGGCAGGGCAAGAACAACGCCAAGGACCGCTGAGAGAGACGGACCGCTTCCTGGTAGAGACTGACCTGTCGACGACGTTGGATCTGCGCGCGACGCAGAGACGGTGCCGCGTCCGTCCGCTGCGCCTCGATCTCGTCTTGCCGAGCATGCGGGCTGCCCTGGCCCTGCGAACCGCTGAAACCGAGTCGCAGCACGCCTACACTTGAGGGCCGGTCGGGCGGCTCCAGTGCGCCGAACCGAACGACGAATCGGAGGAGCGGGTGATGGGCAAGAAGAAAGACAGGAAGACCGAGAAGAAGGACAAGAAGACCACGAAGGCCAAATCCGCCCAGGTCGCCCCGAGCGCAGCTGAGACGGCCGTCGCTCCGTCCGCAAGTCCGCGTCGCAAGAAGAGGTAGCCGGTCGCTCGCCCGCGTCGGGGACGCTCGCTCGCGCTCGCCGCTCGACTGCCAGTGGTAAGGGTTCCTACCCGGTCGACGTCGTCCGGTTGACCCCTCCGACTGTCCCATCCACGGTCAGAAGCAGCGCCGCGAGTTCGCCTCCCACGAGGGCCACCTGCGTGATGTTCTGCACGAGGCCCCAAACAGCCCGCGGCTCTCGCGGGTAGTGCGTGTAGAGCAAGTTGCCGCCGGCGGCGACGCCGAGCGTAGCGATGTCCTCGATCACCATGAACCGGTGTTTGATCTTGTTGTGCGCCTGGACGAGCAAGCCGCCGCGCCGCTCGGGCGCCTCGTCGCCAGGGGCGATGAGGCCCAAGACGATCGCTACGTGATCCTCCGGAACGCCCACGACATCGGTGACCACCCCCTGGGGGCCTGGGTTTCGGTACTGATCCGCGATCTGCGCCAGGCGCTCACCGAGCGCTTCGTAATCGTGGCGCAGTCCAGCGAGGGTGGCCCTATCGAAGCGCTCCTCGAGTGCGCTGAGGGGCGGAAGACGGAGGAGCCAATCGAGGCCCTTCTCGCCGCGTCCCATGAGCCGGTCGAGCACGTCTGCCGCTGCTGACACCGGAGCGTCGAGGTACCCGACCAGCACCCCGCGTCGCCGGCGATGACGGATCGCGTGCATGAGCGCGCCGAGATCCTCGATCGCTGAGGCGTACTCGCTGAGGAGCCTGGCGACGACCACAGTCTGGACACGAGCGCCGTCGTTCAGCCGGCTCGCGGTCGCCTCGGCCGTAGGCCTGTCCGTTCGGCCGATCTGCTGCCTCATGGCGATCGCAATCTCGTGAGAGCGCTCGTAGGCGCTGCGCAAGGCCTCTGCGGCGATCACGTGGTGCATGTAGCCGAACTGGATGTACTCGCGTAGGAAGGCACGATCGCGGCCGGTGAGGATGCGGCGCGCCGATCCGCTTCCGGCTCGTTGCTCCGCGTCCCGGGCGGCTTCTGGCAGCTCAGCGTCCAGTGTGGTCTCGAGGCAATCGCCGTCCTTGTCGCGGCGGATCATCTGCTCCCTCTTCTCGCTTGGCTGCGGCCGTATCCAGGTCCGCCTGGATTGCCGCGATCACGCGGTCGCGGCGACGGTGATACTCCTCCGCGTCGAAGTCCACGGGGTTCAGGCTGTCGTGATGTAGGCCCATGTTCATTAGCTGACGTTGAAGGACCGAAAGGCCAAAGCTGACCGAGAAGTCGTACAACGACTGTGCAGTCTCAGCGACGTCCGGCGCGAGAATGATGATTGTCTGAAGCGGCAGATTCGGGTCCGCGTACTGTTCGTCATCCTCGCGATCCGCCCCGGCCTGAGCGAGGTTCATCTTCCCGATCAGGTGCTCGATCTTGTCTTCCATCGTGGCGAGAAAGGCCGAATAGGCGATCACCTTCTCAGCCCGGTTGCGGTGCCGATCCTCCCTCGCCCAGCGATCGCGTTCGAGCGCTTTGGCCTCGTCTCGCCCTTCTCGCGCAATCCTGTAGCCGAGGTAGCCGAGGAACGCCGATAGGACAATGCCCGCTAGCGCTAGACCCTCGGTTGCGGTCACGACTGAAGTGACCGCAACTCGACACCGAGCACGTCCTGCGCAATCTCTGCGGCGGTGCGGAGCTCAGTCCACGCGGGCTCGGGATAGCCGGGCGGCTTCGCTGCGTAGCCGAAGGAGCCGTCGCTCCCTTCCTTCCAGCCCTTGCGAATGGAGTCGAACTGCGCCTTCCATTCTTGGACGAGTTGCCGGGCGTCGGCGTTGTCAACCTCATGCGCCGCGGTGCTGGCGACGTTGGCCGCCTCGATCGCGGTGCGCTGGTTCTCGTCAGAGCCGCGATCGCGGTCGTACTCAGCCTGAGTCATGGCGTCCCGTAGGGCTTGTTGAACAGTCCGAATGGCGTTGCGCTTCTCCTCGCGGATGTGCGTCTGAGCGGCGGTAATCACCGGGTCGAGTGTGACCTGCGATGGCTCAGCCGTGGGAAGGTGCGGCTTGACAGCGTCGGCGCCGCCAATCCTGACTCCTAGGCTGACGAGGCGCGTCCCGATCCAGCCTCGCCGCCAGTGAAGGAGCGCGACCAAGGCAACTCCGAAAATCAAGGCGACCCACACAGGCGCGGTGCTCGGGTTGGCGATCCCGAGGGCCGCGAAAGCAACACCCGCGAACAGGAGAAACACGTCCCATATCCGGTCCACAGACGAAGTATGGCGACAGCAGCCGTGCATACCGCAGCCACCCTGAGTGCATACCCTCTCTGACGACTGGACGGCTCCGGCCATCGAGCGGACGTTCGTCGTCCCGCTCGCCAACCCGCCGCGGATTGGCGTGGCTGCGTGGCATCGGCGCGGTGAGCATTGGTCCGCGCTGGTTCCACACGATGCGCGGATCGTGCGTGACTCCGCACTTGTCAAGGGGCAGCGGGACTTCCTCCTGGGCGGACAGCTGGGCTCGATCTCCGCGGACACGTGATTTCCACTCCGAAGGCCGGCTGATCTCCTCCGGTGGTCAGCCGAGCGGCACCACCCCCTTTCCCGCGGTCGCCTCGGCGCGCCGATAGGAGGTGCCTTCAGTGAGGACGACGTGGGCGTGGTGGAGGAGCTGATCGACGGTCGCGGTGGCGAGCGTCTTGGGCATGGCGTCGAGCGCGGCGCGCCCCTCGGCCACGCTCACCTGGTGGGTGCCGCTGCCGTGGCGGGCGACGAGGGCCCCGCCACGGCCCTGAGGTGGAATGTATCCGGCCTGCGCAGCTCGCGATTCCAGCGGATGCGCTCGACGTCGTGCATCGCGATGTCGCGCAGCGCCTTGGCCCGGCCCTGCAGGTTCCCGAGCGCCCCCGGGTCCATCGGGGCGCCGGCGATCGGGTCCGCCTTCATGCCATCGAGGGCGTGCCGCGCTGGACTACCATGCGCCTATGGGTGATTCGCTGATCGGCGTGCTCGTCGGCGGGTTCCTGACGCTCGCGGGTTTGTTCCTGACCGAACTCTTCCGGTATCT
>Ga0315293_10005009_pt1 | contig 12508 bp, 10 predicted proteins | sample YL17G13_20_MG_FD_203071 | JGI IMG/M metagenome (GOLD analysis project Ga0315293, IMG submission 203071) | Sediment microbial communities from Yellowstone Lake, YNP, Wyoming, USA - YL17G13_20 | ecosystem: Environmental > Aquatic > Freshwater > Lake > Sediment | place: USA: Wyoming | collected... | reverse complement strand
CAGGAGTACCAGATGGTCGCCATTTCCCAGGGTCTTTTCACGCTGGCGGGGACGCGCATGTACACGTGCATGCAGCACGACCAAGCGGCCATCGACCGCACCGTCCGGGCGTGGGAGTATCTGCTCGACCTCATCCCGAAGGGGTAGCCAGGCGGAGAGGAGCGTCCGGTGAGCAAATACGACCGCTACAAGGAAGAGGTGCTCCGCTGCAGCCAGCGGCTGTTCGCGGAGGGCTTCAACGTGGGGACCAGCGGCAACGTCTCGGTGCTGGTCGAGGGCGAGGAGGCCGTCGCCGTCACGCCTTCCGGCCGCCCCTACCTGGACCTTAGCCCCGCGGACATCTGCGTGGCGCGCTTTGACCTCGGGGTCATCGAAGGGCAGTGGCGGCCGTCGGTGGAAACGGGGATGCACGTGGAGGTCTACCGCGGCCGCCCCGACGCGGGGGCCGTCATCCACACCCACCAGCGCTACGCCAGCGTGCTGGCCATCATCGGCAAGCCCCTGCCGCCCCTCTTCGACGACCAGGCGCTGAACCTCGGCCCGGGCGCCCGGTTGGTTCCCTACGCCCCGTCGGGGACCCCCGACCTGGCCGCCAACGTGGCCGCCAAGCTCGCCGACCGAGCCAACGCCTACCTCCTCCAGAGCCACGGCGCCTTGGTCCTGGGGGCCGACCTGGCCGAGGCCTACCGGAACGCCACCCTCCTGGAGCACTGCTGCCGGGTCTACTGCGACGCCCTGGCCACGGGCAGCGAGGTCACCCCCCTCCCGGAGCAACTGGCGGCGGCGCTGGTTTTTGCCCTGCGGGCCAAGCAGGACGCGGCGGCCGCGCGGCGGAGCGGCGGGTAGAGCGAGATGAAGGTCATCACCCGCCTGAGGCACGCGGGCGTCCTCGAGGACGTCAGGCGCTGATGGTCGGCTTCTGGCCGGGAATGGTCGTCAGCCGCTTGGGCTCCGTGAGCCTCGTGGCCAAGGCCAGGATCTGCCCCACCATCAGCAGCAGGCCGTTGGAGGCCGCCTCCGGCGCCGGGTAAGTGAGCTCCGCCCCGTACTGGAATCCGAGCGGCCCAAGCCCGAGAAGGAAGAAGCCGAAGACGGCCGCGGAAACCAGGCACATGGCGTAGACCGTCCGCGCCTACCGCTCGGATTGGCGGGCCCGCGAGGGATGGGCCCGCGCCAACGGCCTGGCCGCCCTGCCGGCGGAACCGTCCGCCCTGGTCCTCTACGCCACGACCTTGGCCGAGGCCGGGAAGCGGTGTTCGACCATCTCCCGAGCCCTGGCCGCCGTGAACGACGCGCAGAAGACCGCCGGCCATAAGGGCGTATGCCTTGCGGGACGAACCCCTCCATAGCGTTTGGAGAGGTATCCGCCGCGCCAAGGGGACCGCGCCGGGCCAGAAGGCCCCTCTCCTCGTCGCCGACCTACGGGCCGCCGCCGAAGCCATGCCCTCGAACCTCCGGGGCCAGCGGGACAGGGCCCTCCTCCTGCTCGGGTTCGCCGGGGCCTTCCGACGTTCGGAACTCGTCGCCCTGGACGTGGCCGACCTGGAATTCAGCATCGAAGGGGCGGTCGCCCACCTGCGCCGCTCGAAGACGCCGCAACCTCCTGGCATGGCTGGAGAAGGCCGGGATCCTCGAGGGAGCCGTCTTCCGCCCCGTCAACAAGGCGGGCCGGGTTCTCCCGGGATGTTTGACGGATCGCTCCGTCGCCCTGGTGGTCAAGAGGGCCGCCCTGGCCGCCGGCCTGGATCCCACCCAGTACGCCGGACACTCCTTGAGGGCCAGCCTAGCTACGGCCGCCGCGTTGGAAGGCGTCCACGAGCGCGTGGTCATGGCCCAAACCCGCCACAAGGGGGTAGCCATGGTCCGGCGGTATATCCGGGAGGGGAGCCTGTTCAAGCACAACACAGCCAGCCGCCCAGGTGGGCCTGTGAGCTCCGGGGGCCTCTTTATGCGACGTCGAATAAAGGGCCGCGCCCATGGGAGTGGGGGCGAACCGCCCGGAACTGAACGCCCGCCTGGGCAAAAAGAACGGCCGGCGCCGGGAGTTTCCTTCCTGAACTTTCTTCTGCCCGGCCGCGACGATGAGGATGCGAGTCTGCCCTCCCGAGTCCCGGGGAACCCCGGGCCAACCGCCGAAGTCGCACGCAGATTCAGCCTCTTCGTGGTCTCAGTCGTGAGCTTGGCCTCTAGAGACTGGCCGCCGCTCAAAACGGGGCCAGGGTAAGCAGCAGCCGAGATATGGGCAGCGTGTTCAGCGCGCCCCGGCCATAGCGCCTACGCGACGACACTCTGCGAACCTTATGGACCCATGTCCGGCTGCCCTTGCACCTGGACCGGAGTCACGCGGCCGGTCATGGTCCCGTCGCCGAGCTCCCCGACGTAGTTGCTTCCCCAAGCCCAGATCGTCCCGTCACGGCCAAGCGCGAGCGTGTGGTACTCCCCCGCAGCGATGGCGACCACATCCGTCAGTCCCTGCACCTGGACCGGGGCCAGGCGGCTGGTCGTGGTCCCGTCGCCCAACTGGCCAAAGTCGTTGTCTCCCCAGGCCCAGACCGTCCCGTCACGGCGCAGGGCTATCCTGTCCCAATGCCCCCCAGCAATGGCCACCACGTCCGTCATCCCCTGCACCTGGACCGGGGTTAGACGGTTGGTCGAAGGCCCGGCAATCCAGCCCCAAGCCCAGACCGTCCCGTCAAGATGGAGGGCTACCGAGTGCCAACACCCACCAGAAATGGCGACCACGCCCGTCAGTCCCTGCACCTGGACCGGGGTCGAGCGGTTGGTCGTGCTCCCGTCGCCGAGCTGACCCAGGGGATAGTTGCTCCCCCAGGCCCCGACCGTCCCGTCACGGCGGAGGGCTAGCGTGTGCGAGGCCCCACGAGCAATGGCCACCACGTCTATCAGCCCCTGCACCTGGACCGGGGTCAGGCGGTCGGTCGTGGTCCCGTCGCCGAGCTGACCCTCGCCATTCCGCCCCCAGGCCCAGACCGTCCCGTCACGGCGGAGGGCGACCGTGTGATCCCACCCAGCGGCCACGGCGATCGCGTTGGTCAGCCCCTGAACCTGGACCGGGGTCGAGCGGTCGCGCGTGGTCCCGTCGCCGAGCTGACCCTGTTCGTTCTGCCCCCAGGCCCAGACCGTCCCGTCACGGCGGAGGGCGACCGTGTGGCTCGACCCGGCGGCCACGGCGATCGCGTTGGTCAGCCCAGCCACCTGGACGGGGGTCGTCGAGCGGTCGCGCGTGGTCCCGTCGCCGAGCTGACCCTCGCCATTCCACCCCCAGGCCCAGACCGTGCCGTCGGCCGCGATCGCGAGGCTATGCCCAGAACCTGCCGCCAATACCGGAAGCCCTGCGGGTGGCGTTTCGCTAGCAGTCGAGGGAGGAGAGGGCAATTCCCCCACGTATCCGGCCGAGGAGAGCTGCACCGCGGACGATGTTCCAGCCGGCGTAACCTCCGGGAACTGGCCCAGGATCACGTTGGCAAGGTCGGGGATGCGGATGCCTTGCCCTCCGGGGGTGAAGTGCAAGGCGCTGAGCTCCGGGTCCTGCGCTAGCGCCTTCCATATCGCATCGAGCAACTCCTGGGACGGCTTCGTCCCGGTGCCGAGCAGCTTGTTCAGCTTCCCGGCGTCATAGGTCAGCTTCATGGTCGAGACTAATAGCCCGCCGGCGCCCTTCTCGATAGTCACTACTCCGCCTTTGCTTATCGTGTCGAAGAGATAGTTGGCCGCAGCCGAGATGGCCTTCCACTTGGCCGCGTTGGCTACTGCGGTGGGGACGCCCTTGAACTCGGCGTCGAGCCACGCGTTCAGGACCGAGGACTCGACCGACAGGGCGAGCCCCAAGCGAGCTTCCACGGTGCCGAAGATGCCCAGCTTCTCGCCGGCGAACTTCAGGAACTGCCCGCCCAGGCCCACAAAGTCGTTGATGGTCTTGGCACACTGGTATTCGATGGCTTGAGCCGCCGCCAGGTTGCCCCGCCAGACCTCGTTGGCCAGCTGGTCGTAGTCAAGCGAGACGCTCCAGAGCGTCCTCGCTTCCGATATGTAGCTCTGCGCCCTGACGCTGTCGCCCTGGTCCAAGAAGACGTGGGCGCGGGCGAGGGCCTCCACACCCAGGTTGCGGTAGCTCCGGGCCGCGGCGTAGCATTCGATGTAGTCGCCCAGGTACTCCTGGCGGATAGCCACGGCCACCGTCCTGCGCAAGCCGTTGAGCCATGTGTCCGGTTCCTCGAGAAGAAAGTTGGGCGGGACCAGACTCTGGGCTATCATCGTCTGCAGGCTGGTTATCTGTTGCTCCAGATCCCCCGTCGCCGCCGACGCCCGGCCACCGACGGGCGGCGGCCCAAGAATCACGGCCGTCGTCAGGCAGACCACGGTGAGCATGATGCCGACAACCCTCGTCCACTTCCGTCGCGAGTTCATCGCCGGTCCTCCTTGGACGCCCCCTGGGGGGCAAAGGCCATGCGCTATGAGCCGAGAACCCACAACCACCCTCCGCTGCGGAACCAGATCGTGCCGTCGGAGTTTATCACCGGAGCGCTACCCAAGGCAGGTTGGGCAATGTAGGGTTGGCCGCACACCTCGGTCCAGGACGCAGGGAGGTTCTGGGGGTCGAAGGTCCACATCTGGGCGCCCGAGTTGGACAGGGCTTTGAGCTGCCCGCTGGCCGTCCCCACGTAGATGCACCCATCAGCCGCGATAGCCAGTCCCGTGGGGAAGTCCTTGAGGTCCGCCGAGAACAGCGTCTTGCCGTCGGTCGGCGCGAGGGCATAGACTCTGCGATCGGCGCAACCCACAACGATCGTGCCCGACGGGCCGACAGCCGGTCCGGCGCAGACCGCGGCATCGGTCGGCTTGCTCGTCCACTTCACGCCGCCGTCCTGGGGCCGCACCGCCGCCAGGGTCCCGTTGGTCGCGCCGACGTAGACCGTGCCATCCGTGCCCACTGCTGGGGGCCCGTTCATCTCGACCTGCAGGGCGGCATCCCAGAGCTTGCTCCCCGACGGGGCCACGGCCAGAAGATGGCCGCCCCCGGCGGCAACGTAGACAGTGCCGTCCGGAGCAAGCGCCGGAGGCCCGACCACACCCCCGAGCACGTCCGGTCCAACGACCCAGTTGACGCTCAGGTCGCCCTCCCTCAGGTCTACGGTCAGCGAGTAGAGGGAGCCGGGCGCGGTCACCGCGTACACGGTGCCGTCCGGCGCCACCACTGGAGAGCCGACAATCGTGCCCGCCAGCTTCAGGCTACAGGCGGGACTGTCGAGCCAACTTGACTCCGGGTCGGCCTCGGGTGAGCCGGCGAGGGAGAGGACCAGAAGGCTGGAATCGTCCCCGATTCCGCCATCGCTCTCGTTCGAGGCGAGGACGGCGACGCCCACGCGCTCCCCGTTCCCTCCGTCGACCATGGCTATCACCGGCGAGCTGACCGGCGCCGAGCCGCCGCGCCAGGCACGATACGATTCACCCTGCCTGATGACGGCGACCAAGCCGCCAACCGAACCCACATAGACCACCCCGCCGGCGGATGAACCGACGACCGGCTCTTCCGGCCACAGGCAGAGCTGGGCTGCCTCGCCCGTCCCGGCGATGACAGTGGACGGCGCGGGCGTGGCGAAGAGCACCGGCGGCGAGGCAGGCGACTTCTGCGAACTCTGGCTCCGGTTGGCCGTGTCACAGCCGGGTCTAGGCCACGGCGTCCCGGCGAGACCCGTGTCCGCATCCGAAGGCGCGGGCCAGGTCCGCGCGGCCCGGGCCAGGACCGTGGCCGCCTCCGCACGGCTGATGCTCGCCACGGGGCTGAAGCGGCCCTGCTGGTCACCCTTGAAGAGCCCGACACTGGCCGCCAGCCGGATGTGGGCGGAGGCCCAGTGCGTGGCGGCTACGTCCGGGAAGCCGATCGCGGGTGAACCCACCAGCTTGTAGAAGCGGCTCAGGAGAGTGGCCGCCGCCGCCCGGGCGATGGGGTCGTTGGGCGCGAAACGGCCGCCCCCGACTCCCTTGATCAGCCCCTTCGCGGCTGCGGCCTCGATGTAGCCCTTCTCCGGTATCCCGCCGAGGTCGGTGAAAGTGGAGGTCTCGACGGGCTCGATGCCAAGCATCCGGCACAGCCAGACAGCGAAATCACAACGGGTTATCGGGCGGTCGGGCTGGAAGCTCGGCAAGCCGCCCGCGCCTGTAGCCCATTGCAGCACGTTGAGATCATACAGGTAGAGAATGTCCGTCTTGGCCCAGTGGCTCGCGATGTCAGCGGGGACCGAACCCCCGGCTACCGATTGCGTGAATAGACCAAGCAGGAGGACAAGAACTGCAACCGCAGCCAATCGCCTTCGCGGTCGATCAAAGGACAGCCCCACCATGGCCGCACCACCTCATATGTTCTTGTCGCGTGGAAGCTCGAGACCACGGCCGTGGTTGGGGCGACTGCCAGCCACGCCCTGCTTACGCCTCGTTCTCACTCGCCACCGGACGCCACTCCCCGACCGACAGGCCTGGCCCGGGTGCCCAGGCGCCGGGGCCAGGGCATCACCTACTGCAAGAACGTGGTCTGCACCCGGTCCAGCAGCACCGCCGCTTGGGCCCGGGTCAGCAGCCCGGCGGGGACAAAGCTCCCGTCCTCCATGCCGCGGACGATCAGGTACTTGATGGATGTGGCGATCAACTGCCGCAAGGCGGGCGTGATCTCACCGGCGTCCGGGACTCCGGCAAGAATGGTATCCGCCTCGCCGGGAGGCACGATCTCCAGGAGACCCTGCTCGTCGAGTACCCGCACCAGCGCGGTCGCGGCGTCCTCCCGGTCACAGGCCACGCCGGCGCCGAACGTGTTCCCGGCAAGGGGAGGTATGTAGGTGGACGAGGCCTGCACATAGGAGTAGGCCCAGTGGCTCACGGGCACGTCGGAATAGGAGACCGGTTGGGCCGGCTGAGGGAGCTGGAACACACGCTGGAGGAGCGCGGCGACCTGGTCCCGAGTGAGTACGCCGCCAGGGTCGAACCGGCCACCGCCCATACCCCGCAGAATCTCCTGGCCAGCCAACGACTCGATGGCCGTACGGGCCCAGTCATAGCCTTTGAGGTCGGTGAAGACCGGGCCGGCGCTTCCCGTGTAGCACAGGATGATGCCACCCGTCCCCACCGCCCAGCCGTGTGAGACGTCGACGAAGCAGACATCTTTGAGCGTCTCGAGACCGTCCGGGGCCTCCTGAGCGACCCATGTCTGACCGCCGTCTGTCGTAGCCTCGATGGACCACCCGACAGCCCAGCCCTGGTTGACATCCACGAACGAGACACTGTTGAGGCTGTCCCCCGTGGCCGAGTCCTGCCTCACCCACGTGGCCCCCCCGTCGTTGGTGGCCGCGATGCTGCCGCTGTAGCCGACTGCCCAGCCGTGCGTGGAGTCGACGAAGTCCATGCCATTGAACTCACCGTAGACCCCAGCAGGAGCGGATTGGGACTCCCACGTCCGGCCGCCGTCGGTTGTAAAGAAGAGGGCCGGCTTGATGGCGCCACCGTCCACGCGATGCCACGAGCCGCACGCCCAGCCGTGGTCGGCGTCCGCGAATGAAACCGCCGAGATCAACGCCCAGTAGTCTCCCGTGCTGTCGCTGAATTCGGGGAACTCGCCGGAGAGGACCCAGGTCTTGCCGCCATCGACCGAGGGCCTGTAACCCGTCCAGCCCCGTTGGTTGTCAATGAAACACACTGACTCGCCCAGCATCTCCTCAACTGCCGTCCACGTCTTGCCGCCGTCGGTGGTGAAAGCCCCTCCGTAGTAACCGATGACCCAGCAATGTTGCCGGTCGGTGCAACTGAGCCCGCTTAGGTCAGTGAGGCCAAGGCCCGTCGCCTGCTGGGTCCAGGTCTGGCCCCCATCGGTGGTGGCCAGGATGACGCCGTCGCCTGCGGCCCAACCGCACTCTTCGTCCGCGAAGGCGACCGCGTAGAGGTCGCTGGTCGTGCCGGAAGTCTGCACGGTCCAGGGCGAGGTCGGTAGGGCCGCCGCCAGAGTCGGCCCTACCGAGAAGGCTATTGCCAGGCAGATGCCCATCAGGACGGCCGCGATCGCGGATCCGCCCTTCGAGACCCCAACCAATGAGCGTTTCACATCGAACCCCCCTAGAGTGAGACTGGCGTCACGTCGCCAGGCCACAACCGGAGACCGCCACGCGGCGGCTCAACGCAGCTACGGCCACCTTAGGGCGCGCCCGGAGGGGGTGGGGTCTCCCCCAGCCCCAGTCCGCGAGGGCGGACTCCGTCCTGGAATTGGATGAGCCTTCTGGGTATTCCTGCTGTGCGAGGGAATGTGCCCCTCTGATGGTGGTCCCTGGGGATAGATGGCCCTTCTTCCTCGGCGAGAGGGTTCCGGACCCAAGTCCGGCTAGCCCCTATCCCCTGCCCTCGGGCGGGCTCCCGAATGTGAGCCACGCGGTGAGCCACCAGCCCGAGCAATGGGGTTGCGAGGGGGGACGGCCTGGGACGACAAACGTTTCGTAGCAGCCATTTGGGGATGTAGGGGACGTGCCGGGATGGCCTTCTTGAGATTGACATGCAGGGGGTCACTGGTTCAAAGTCCAGTACCGCCCACCACTTCTAAAGTCATGAGCGGCAAGGCCGAGAGGCCTTGCCGTTCTTCTCATTTCGCCGTGTCCTCGCCGGCGGCCAGGAGGAGAGAAGCCGCGGTATGCCGCAGGTCATGGAAGCGGAGGCGCGCCAGCCGCAGCGGGCCACCCAGAAGCGGTTCCGGTCGGCCACGAGTTTGGCGGCCTCGGCAGGAGTGCAGACGTAGTGCATGTTCGGCGTACCGCCGGCTTCCGGCGTAGCGTGAGTCTCAGACACGGGCAGCACCCCTCTTGGAGGTCTCGCCCGCCAATTCCGCACCTTAGAACCGCCGGCCCTCCGGGGCGTAGGGGCACATCGGGTCCGGCCAGTCGGGGTGGTCGAGACCGTAGGCCTGCAAGGCTCGCTTGTAGCACCGGCCCTTCACGTGGTGACACTCCACAAACTCCGGGCACCGGGCGCAAGCGCTGCCGGCCGGCGCGGAATCCGGTGCCGGGAAGGCCAGGGCCAGCGCCTCAGGCGAATTCCACACCTCCGCGACGGTCTGCCGTCGAAGATCGCCGAGGATGAACCGGGGGTGGTGATAGAGCTCCTCGCACACGGTGACCTCCCCGTTGGGCAGCAGAACGAAGCCCCACCGGTTGCCGGAGCACAGGGCTCGCTCACGGTGTTTCTCGGACTTATCCTCCGGGGAGCGCTCGTAGAACGTGGGATCAGGCATGCCGCTGGCGTGGACTCTGACCTGCGGGTAACTCTGCTGATAGGTCTTGATCCGGTCCGTGAGGTCGGCGGCTTGGTCAGGGGTCAAGAACAAGTCGTCCCGGTGCCGGTATAGTGAGCGCCCGTACGGGGTCATCTGCATGCTGCGGAGGTTGTCATACCTCTCGGCCAAGAGGGGGATGAGTTCCAGAGCGCCGGGGTAGTTGCGTGGGGTGAGAACGGTGTTGGTCCGCAGCCCGAGTCCGGCCTTCGCTATGGCGTCAAGCCCAGGGAGTAGCGCCTCGAGATGGCCCGGCCGCCCGACCAGCCCGTCGTGTTCGGCCGCGTGAGGGCTGTCAAGACTCACCTGGATGCTTTCCACCCCCAGGTCGCGCAGCCCGCGCGCCCGGAGATCGTCTAGAGGGACCTTGGTGGCGATCTGCGGGATGATTCCGTGCTCGGCGTAGAGTTCGATGAGCTCCATCCCTCGCGGGTGGCAGAAGACATCGCCGCCGGAGAGGGAGGCTCTGTCGACGCCCAGGTCTCGGACCTCGTCCAAGATGACGTCGAGCCTGTCCAGGGACAGGTGGTCGGACGGCGCGTTCGGCGGCCTCGAATAGCAGTAGGCGCAATCGACGGCGCAGCGGTAGGTGGTCACGTGAACGAGACTGATCGGAGCGCTGCAACGGATCGCGGAGAGATCTACTTCCTGGCCGGGAACGATGAACGCGGCCGGGTCGTAGACCTTCCTCCGCTCAGGGGGCACAGACTCGGCCGTGACCAAGAGGGGGGTCGCGCCCCAGGTCGAGGCAAACTCAGAGAACTCCTCCCCCGCCCGGTCCGGGCTGCCCGATCCACCGACGTAGGCCCAGTCGGATACCACATCCCGCAGAGTCGGCTGGCCGTCGAATAGGGCCAAGAGAACCGCTAGACGAGGATGGACAGGCGAGACGAAGGCCGAGATACCACTCTCGACCTCGTCTCGGACATACACGATGGCCCGCCTGCCGTCCGGATGCAACACGAGGTCCGGGTTGAAGAGCAGGCGGGCCATGGGGTCGAACCGCCTTTGTGACAGCTGCTAGTCCTTCGCCGTGCTCGGCGCCGCTGCTACGTGGGCGTTGACACCGCCCGGCATGCACCCCGGCAGGCACCCGGCTTCGCATGATGACGTTTTCCGAGCAGCCATTGCCCTCAGCGTCTCGTGAATGCCAGAGAGCATGAGGTTGTTCCTCTCCATCAGTTCCCGAAGCTTCTCCAGTTCGGCCTCCGCCATGATTATTCCGCTCCCACTCTTGGGCGCCGGTAGCCACAGCGGGCGGCGCCTTGATTGTCAACCGCCACCACGCTTCGCTGCCTGCCTGGTGGCTCCTTCCATTCCCGTTAATTCCTCCCTCCGCGCATTATGACACATCACTGGGGAACCGACAGGGCAGGAGCGTAGGCGCCGGAACCATCCCCTTCGAAGTCGTATTCGTATAGGGGAGAATCTGCACGGAAGGAGCCTTAGCCATGGTTAGTGCGAGGGTAAGCAGACTGCGAAGGAAGGCCGTGGAGGTCGCCCAGACCCGCCAGGAGACGTGCCGACACACCCTTGCCTACGTGAGAGGGTCAGCACCGACGAGCGGGCCGCTACAGGGCACGGTATTATGGCCGCACACGAGAAAGCAATAGCCGCCTTCGCGGAGTCCCAGGCTTATGAACTCGTGGGCATCGTCGTCGACCCGGGTGTCTCGGGAACGACGCGGCCCGAGTCCCGGCCCGGCTTCACCCGAGTCCTGGCCCTTGCCAGCGAGGGCGCCTTCTCGGTCCTCCTGGTCTGGAAGTTCGACCGCCTGGCCCGACACCTTACCTTCGCCGTCACCACCGCGAACGCCCTGCGAGAACAGCACCGCGTAGGCTCCGTGACCGAACCCATAGACACCGCGATGGCCATGGGCGAGATGATCTTCGCCATCCTCTCGGGCATGGCTCAGCAGGAACACCGGGCGATCTCCGAGCGCACGATGGCGGGCAAACGGAAGAAGGCCGCGGCGGGAGGCTTCACCGGAGGCCCCGCGCCCTACGGCTACGCCACCGACCACCAAGGCGGTCTTGTTCTCGTTCCTGAGGAAGCGGACGTCGTCCGCCGTATCTTCAGTCTGCGCCAGGACGGGCAGAGCCTGCGCCGGATTGCCAACTGGGGACATGCCAGGATGGCCTTCTTGAGACTGTCGGACAGGATCCGGGCCCACGTGCTCCTCTGCTGGCTGGCCCTCCTTCTCATCCGGGTAGCCGAGAACGAGACCGGTCAGACCTAGCGCCAGCTCACCCAGGACCTCGGGTCACTCCAGGTGGGCATCCACGCCACGCCTTCCGGAGAGGTCTGGCAGACCAACCCCGTCAGCGCCAAGGGCAAGGGCATCTCCGACACCCTCGGGGTCAAGCCGCCGCCACGCTACTACGCGCTCCCGACACCGCGCCCCAACCGCGTGTAGGCAAAACGCCCGTCGCGCCCCGTACCCTCCGAACGCTTTCACCACAAGGGTTCAGACCGCCTTATTGTCACTACTCACTGTTCAAGACGTAGGAGATCGTGGACGACCTGGAAGCGGCCCTTGAGGTCTTCGGTGGCCTGGCTGAGGCACTTTGGTAGGGACGCCATCCTGGACCGACTCGTCCCCAATGGGTTCGCAGACTCAAGGTGAGTCTAGGCCAAGACGCCAGCCTGCTACCCTGCCGCCGCGGCCAGCCACGCCCCAAGAAGCAGGACGACCGTCTCCGTCACCTCGTTCAGGGCCCGTAGGTGTCGCCGGTCAAGCCCCCCAGCCGCCGCGAGATCAGAGCCGCGAGGCCGTGGGCCACGGCCAGCGCCCCCAGAACGGCGGCGACGACCGCGCGCGAGAGCGGCCACGGGCTCCGGGCTTCGAGGGCGCCGGGGAAGAAAACCACGGCCAGGACCGAGGCGGCGACAAGGGCGGCCCAGAGGGCGACGGAGGCGATCAGCGGGCCCGAACCGAGACGGCGGGCGAAGGCCCGTCCCAAACCGGAGCCCGGCTGAGCGGGAGGGAAGACAGCCATGGCCAGGACGATGGCCTGTCGCCCGGTCATGGGGGCGACCATGAGCCCCAAATAGCGCGGCGCACCGCTCAGCGAGGCAAGGAGCGTGAGTTTGAGAAGCAGCATGGACACCAGGGCCGCCACCCCCAGGGCCCCAAGCCGGGAATCCCTCATGATGGCCAAGGCCCTCTGCCGGTCGGCCCGGCTGAAGAGA
>Ga0315293_10005008_pt1 | contig 12508 bp, 16 predicted proteins | sample YL17G13_20_MG_FD_203071 | JGI IMG/M metagenome (GOLD analysis project Ga0315293, IMG submission 203071) | Sediment microbial communities from Yellowstone Lake, YNP, Wyoming, USA - YL17G13_20 | ecosystem: Environmental > Aquatic > Freshwater > Lake > Sediment | place: USA: Wyoming | collected... | reverse complement strand
CATTTTTATACACAACTCTAACAGAATTCATCCAATCATATTTTTTATTTTTTTCTTTTTCAACAACAAAACTTGGATTGCCTATCAACATGTCATAAACAGTAAAATTTCCTCCTCCTTTCATAAATTATACGAGAATATATTTTCTGGTAAATGATAAAAATTTTTAATCTTTTTGTATCTCTTCTTTAGTTTGAATTAATTTCAATATTTTTCTATAAATTATTTTGTAGCTTTATGAAGCATAAATATATTATATAATATATAATATATATTCAACAATTTGGAGGTAAAGATTCAAAACGCCATTTTACAGTTGTATTGGGAAACAAAGAGCACGGGCTTTATGTTAGTTCAACCCCATCTTCTGCTGCTAAAAAAGCGGTAACAAAGCTCTGCACCGCAAACAAAAGCAAAAAAGTAGAATTTTCTATCCGCGAAATAACCCAAGGTTCCAAAAAGAAGACTTATGGTCCTTATGAAGGATATATAGAGAAACTTACGGAGCCTATCGAATTGATGGGTCGGGTAATTAGGTATAAACCAGTTGCAAAATTGAGCGGGAAATCAGCTGCTAAAAAAGGAGGAATGTTTAGAAATCCTGCAGCAGGTCCCGCCCCTGAACCTAAAGAAGGTCCCGCCCCTGAAAATTCTAATAATAATAGTCCTTGGGGCAAAAATGAACAAATTGCATTTATTAATTTAAATACACCAGATGATAGAATTGAAAATACTGATGATTATGATGAAAAAATTAAACAGCTGAAAGAATTAGATAATGATATATTTAATATACAAATTAATGATCAAAGTAGAAATAATTGGCACGGAACCCCAGAAAAAACAAACATATTTATTACATTCAATAATTTATCAATAGCTAAAAAAAAGAGAAATTTTAAAAAAAACCTAGATGCTTTAATAGAAATATTAAAATTTTTTAAAAAACAAGCAGCTGATAATGCATTTAATACTGAATTTATGTTATTTAACCCGAATGAAGAACATTTTTCACCTGAACATAATGAATTTTTAAAGATTTTAGCATATAAAATAGACCCAACTGCACCAACAGTTAATCAAAATCTTCGACATGTTCCTGCACCTCCTGGAAGTGCTCCACCTTGAAATAAAACATAATATTTCACTTATTCTTACATGCAAAATTATAAAAATTATCTATAATTTTTTCAATCCGTTTCCTATTTTTTAAATTTTTATCCGGATTTTCTAATTGCCATATTTCATCTTCACGAATACTATTTTTTATATCTAATGATCCAGAACTTAGATAAAACATATTTTTATTTTTCTTATAAAATTTTTTCAATAAATCAAACAAGTTTTTGTCTTTTAAGCAGCTGAATGATTTATGTTTTTTTAGCATTTTATAGGTTTTATCTAAAATCATATACCCATCATTCGCATAATCCCCATCAGACAGTATATCGGATACAGGAACTCCTTCTTTTACATCCTTGAACAAGACTTTCCCATATCCGTTATAAAGTCCAGATTTTGCCGAAATTTTGCCATTTTTGTAAACAACTCTAACAGAATTCATCCAATTGTATTTTTTAGTATTTTCTTCACTTGGGACACAATCTGGGTTCCCAATCAACATATCGTATACAAAAAACATTCCTGCGCCTTTCATAAAATATACGAGATTATATTTTCCGGCAAAGAAATCCCAAAAGTTTATTCTAAATCTAATTATAACATTTAAGATAGAAATAATAGTCTTTCATTTTTACATAGATTGGAAAAGGAGTTATATTCTTCTTTATAAAAATTATAAAATATTTGATATATTATAATGTTAAATAATTTAAAAGAAAAATTTTCTGAAAAAATAAAATTATTTAATAGTAACAAAAAATATTATAAAAATATTGAAATTATTGAAAAAAAAACACAGAATAATCAAATAAAATCTGGATTTATTATTACTAAAATTGGTCCAGAAGGAATACTATTAGATACACCAGGAACATATATTTTTGCAAATGATATTGTTTGGTCACCAAAAGAAATAATTGCTATTTTAATAATTGGAGATAATATAATTCTTGATATGAATAATTTTTCATTAACTTGTATAAATCCAAATAAATTAGAAACAATTGGTATTAATTCAAGCTTTTGTAAAAATTTAATTATAAAAAATGGAAATATAATTGGAATGGGATTTAACGGAATTATATCTGAAATTTGTGAAAATGTTACAATTGAAAACATAATTATTGAAAAAATTAATACGAATAATATTGCAAAATATACAACACCATCTGGAATAAAATTATCAGAATGTACAAATATAATAATTAATAAATGTGTTGTTAAAAATATTACTGTTCGTGTTGGAAATTTTACTGCTTTCGATATTGTTTTATCAAATAATTCAATTATAAAAAATTGTTTAGTTAATAAATGTGTAAATTTAGATGGTGCGCTTGTAGGTTATAGTCAATATTTATGTTATGATTCAATTATAGAAAATAGTAATGCTTGTAATCTCCAAACATTTTTTGGAAATAATACTAAAACTCAAGGTCATACTTGTATTGGATTTGTTCCATTTTTTTCTGAAAAATTAAAATTTTTAAATTGTAATGCTAAAAATATAATTGGAACTTGTGATGATGCACATGGATTCAGTATGTTTGTCTGTGTTGGTCCAATTCTAATATCTAAATGCACAGTTAATAATGTTAGAGATGGTGTTGGAAAAAATACTGGTGCAAAAGCTACTGGTATTGAAATATATGCTGAAAATGTTATTGTTAAAGATTGTATTGTTTCTAATATAATGGCAATAAACCCACAAGATAAACAATGCACTGGATATAGTGTATCTGGTTCAGTAGGTCAAGAAGCAAAAGATGTAAAATTTATTAATTGTAAAGCAATAAATGTAAATGTTTATAATAAGAATAAAAAACAAAACTCTTGTATTGGATATGGAACTGGTTTTGGTAGTCCTCCCGATCCAAGACCAACCTTTCAATATCCATGTTCAAATATAACATATGAAAAATGTTGTGCTAAAAAATGCCAAGTTGGTTTTGATAGTTGGTGGCAAAAAAATTCATTATGGAAAAATAATATTAGTTGTGATTGTGGTATTTCAATTTTAAACTTAAATAATTCACAACGCACTGTATCTTGTAATCTTTGTTCTGAATGTAACCCACCAATTATTGTCACATTAGATAATGTTGCAAAAAACAATAAATTTATAAATAATAATGCATTTTATTCATAATATTTTCCGGCAAATGAATCCCAATGTCTCAAAATATCGCCCTAAATTTGGATTATATTGCTTCTTTTTTCGCACAGATCCAATCTCAAAGCGCCCAAGATAAAAATAGCCATCCTTCGTTTTGACATATATTGGGAATGCCGTTGTTGTATTTTGCTTCATTTTCAAATTCTCTGGGTTATCAATCGTATTTTCAATAAAATAGCGTTCATTGTCCTTTTTCCCACGTCCTGCGTAGAAAATTGTATCGAAATCTTCAGAATGTCTATCCAATTTGGATGTCGTAAAATTGATAAACATTCTACAAATTTCCCCGGATTTGTTGAAAACCATGACTTTCCTATAACTCCCGCCACATTTTGATTGTTTGTGGGCTTCTATAAAGTTTTTCAGTTGTTTCATAAATTATTGGGATATAAAAATAATATTATAAATAATAATTATGGCGAACAAAGTAATAAAAATAACTGAATTTCCATCATCATTGCCAAATTACTGGAATCCATATCATTCATTTCAAAAGCTTGAGATTGATGATATTTTTACTCATATTCAAACTATGTTGAGTCCTTTTATAAATTCTAATATAATATATATTTTGGGACCAATGAATCAAAATCTTGACCAATATGTATATAAATTTACAATAAATTTGAACAAAAATGATAAAATATTTTTCCAAATGATTCAAGAACAAGAAAATGAATTTACACCATTAACAATTAGAAATTATCCTGAAAACCAAATAAAATCCTGTGAATTATTGAATATAAATAAAAATAATATAAATTCAGAAAAAGATTTGATTGAATGGATAAAAATAATTGCAATTGTATTGGGATTCACTAGAATCTATTTGCAAGATAATTCTTATATGATATGTCCAAAATTAAAATATCATGATTTTCCAATACAAGCTCTTTCAATTATTAAGAAAAATGTTGGATATTATGCTAGATTCAATTTTTACCCATATAAACAAACTAATTCCGGTCTTGTAAATAAATCTGAGACTATTGAAAAAAAAATAAATAATCTTTTTCAAACAATAACCTGGTCAGATTTTGATTTATTTTTTATCAAATTAAATGAATCATATAATTCAGATAATATAGAAAAATATAATTATTTGAAAAATAAATTCAAACAATTTTCATCACCTTTCTATGCATTCAAATATTTCAATACTGAAGACTGTAATTTTTTAGACTTATTTGATAAAACATACAATAATATTTCAATTAAAATTCCAGGAATAAAATTACTAAATCAAATAAATAATATACTATTGGAATGTAAATGGATTTGTGAAAATAACAGTTTGTACTTAAATTCCCAAATTACTAATAATTTTATTCTAACATAATTATAATGCGTTTCAAATTGAAAGTAATATTTCACGAAAAACAACCTACAAATGCTATCTATGATATTGGAAAAGAAGTCAATTTTTCCAATCTCCCCGAAAATGTTCAAAAGAAATTCTTGGATATATTGGCAAATTCCTCAAAATTCAAAAAATATTTAGAAGATGGTATCAGCAATATGGGCTCTGCTTGTAAAGATTCAGCGAGTCACTATTTACAATTGAAAATAAAGAAAATAAAGCCAGTCATAAATAAATCGGTTGAATTAGAAATAGATGCAAGTGAGAATAGTGTAACTAAAAAAATAAAAGGTGAAATGTGGTGCCAAAAAAAATTAAGTGAGTCCGAAGTAAAAAAATTATTGGATGAAGATAAATTAAAGAAACATATTCGATGGTCTGTTAATGAGCTACAAGCTGGCGATCCTTTCAAAACTATAACGGAGAAAAAAATAAAATATTCTTTTTATTGTAAATAAAATTTTTGTTTTTCCTGAAATCCATTTCACACATAAACCCCACAACCAACAAATTTTTGATAAAGTATTTCTTTAACCAAATATTCAAGTGTTATTCCTGTAAAATATAATTTTTCATAAAAATAATGAATAAAATTCAATTCATCTACTTCAAATCCAACATATTCTTTTGGTATTGAATCATAAATACAAATATTATGATAGTCATCGATTACTAAAAATAATCCAGACTCAATTTCATACTCGTCTGAAATAATCACATGATAATCAAAATAATCTGGATTATTCTGAGAATAAGAAAATCTTTTTTCTATATGAACGCGGAAAAATATTTTGCGTCCATCCTTATCAATTTTTAAATATTTCGGCTCCATTGCGTCCATTTTTTATACCATATATTACATAATCTTTAACTAACAACGCACTTTTCTTGGTTTTTCTCCAATAATTCTTCTATTTCTTGAATTGCATTTTTTATATTTTCAGGAAGCGTGCCAATCTCATTTTCATAAAGAAATATTTGTTCTTCTTCTAGTTTTTGAGTAAATGAATAGTTTATTTGGAATTGTTCTCTAGCATAATTCGTAAATTTACATGATTCTTCTAATTTATATTTTCCAGATGTGAATACAAAATCACTTTTTATTCTAAAAATTGATTCATCTTCATTTTTTTTGTGTGCGAAAATACAGATCGCCATAAATTCTGGTTGATATATTCCAATGATTTTATTATATGTTTGCCTATCTGAAACATCAGGCAAATACTTTGGGACTTTCCAAAATATTCTTGCTAAAATTGGTAAATTTCCAAAATGGGAAAAATTAAATCGCATAGTGTATATTCATTATTATATATTTTTTATATATTGAATATGTGCATTCTCTAAAATAACTTGAAGTGCATATTCTGATCCACATTGGATATATTTTTCTATAAGTGGCTTATATTTTTCATTCAAATACAAAACAACAGGAATCAAACGCGAAGAAATCGGATAAAGTGTCCCCCAATTTTTGCATTCAGGAATTCCGCCCAAACAATTCCCATTTCTCCAATTTTTTCGCAAAGGCTCGAATGAAATTACTTCGAAAATAGTTGGGTCATTTATAATTGCAACTTCAACATGTGACCTATTTTCTATACTTGCTAGCCACCCATCCAAGTTTTCTTTTTGCAATTTTTCAAGAAATTCTGGTGACCTTTTTTCTTCTTGATTGGATAAAACATAGTGTTTTCTAAATCCGGTAATAAAAAATAAAACTTCTATGTCACGTTTTAATTGGATTCTTACAATATATTCGCTATCATATCCAACCCATTCTGACGGATGAAATATTGTGTATAATAGTTTTTTTTCTGGTTTATAAGTAAATTCTTCATCTGTTAAATGATAAAGTATTGTGTCTTTTTTTATAATTAAACTACCATAAGTTGATTTTAGCATATATTTAAGTCATCATATATTTTTTAAGTGAAACATTATTGCTAAACTGAATTTCATTCAAGTTTGTCAATTTGTGAATAGCTTTGTTAAGCTGTTTTCTATCTTTGTCTTCTTTAGCATTATATATAACCTCTCCGCCGAAAGCTTCCCATCCATCCATCATAGAATTACGAATAATATAGTCGGACCTTTCTAGTAATATTTTTTTATCAAGTTCAACTGCAAACTTACCAAACCACCGAAAATTAGGCATATTTTTCCATTGATCTTTCTTTTTCTGAATAAAACAAAATACTCCGGTTCCATGTACCGAACGATATGGTCGTAAATATCCGTCTTCCATAATTTTTTTGTAATTTTCTTCATTTGTTATATGCACAATGCTATAAATAGAATCCATTTTTGAGATATATAATATATTTAATATATTATATTATATTATTCTTCCTATGACTCCACCCATGATTGGAGCCCATATCACCCGTTTAACAAAACTATAAAAAGGTCGCGGATATTCTACATATTCTCCTCAGATCTTCAATCCAAGATGTGTCGAATCCGGAGGAGAAACTAATTTATATATTCCACCATCATTTTGAATATAACTTATCCAACAATTTTTTCCCATGGATAGATTTCCAATTGGTGTATAATTCAAATTAAAAATACTTTTTATTGTATTCATAATTATTCCAGCATGAGAAACTACTAATATTTTCTTACATTTCTTAGATTCAATAAAATCAATAATTTTCTTAGATCTTTTTGACAAATTTGTTTTAGTCTCAATCCCTATATCAAATTTGTCATTCAAATATTTATCCATATCAAATTCATAAATATATTCAATTGGATCCCCAATTTTCTTTTGTTTTTTTTCAATATCTTTCTCAATCTTTTGCCTATATTTATCATCTTGTACTAACCCACTCATTTTTCCTCTTCCCAATTCAATTAATTCGTCAAAAATCTCTATTTTTTTGGTAAGTTTTAGTTCTTTCCCAATTATTTCAGCAGTTTCAATCGCTCTTTTCATTGGAGAAGTAATTATGCAGTCAAAATTTATGCCCTTTGTTCTATATTTTTTTAAATATTTCCCAGTTTTTTTTGCTTGCTGCCTCCCTAATTCATTCAGCTCTGAATCAATTTCGGAGCCTTGGCGTATTCCCAATGAGTTCTCATCTGTTTGCCCATGTCGAATAAAATATATTTCTTTCATATAACTTCGAATATTATAAATTTCTAAAAATACCACCATTCACTATCCTCTTCTCGGCAACAAGGGCAAAGCCTTTTTTCCTTTGAATTAAACCACATTTCAATTGAATCTTTCCGAAAGCTGGAAAAACATACCCCACATATAATTCTTTCTTTACCTTCTTCAAATTCAGCATGAGATATTGCACAAATCATGTCAGCCCTGGGAACAACTTTTTCCTGATAAATATTTTCCGGGATTTTATCATATCCATATGTATTATCACAACTTATTGACCTACACAAATTCTTAAATACTTTTTCACCAAACCCATCTTCAATTGCAAGTATATTATAATTTGTTGTTATCATGGAAAAATTTATCTCATAAAATGGATATGTCAGCCCAAATTCAATAACAACGGTATTATAAAGAAATGTTTTATAATAGAATCTATCTATTATGAATTGATAATCATTTATATATCTGATTTGACTAAGTGGAATTATTGTAATAGATCTATTATTCCCAGTTTTCAGCTCAATATATTTTAATCGACTGCGAATATTCACTTCAAAATTAAAATAGATTGAACTAATCATATTTGTTGAATTCATACCTCTTCCTAATTCATTCACTATTTTTAGCTGATTCCCATGAATAACGCCATCATATTTATAAAAATCTTTGAATAATAATTGCATAGGTTTTTCTAGATAGATTCTACGAATATCAGAATTTAAAGCTGCGCCTAATAAGTAAAAATCGTATTCACCTGAATATCCATTATAATGAATAATATGAATTTTAATTTTGTGAAATTTTAGTGCAATAACAGGGATAAATCCAGTATTGTATAAAATATTATCTAGTGGAATATAAATTGTGTAAAAATAATTATTCGCTGTTATTTCACAAATATTATTTTGTAAATAGATCCGTGTAATTATTTCACCTCCAATTTCAATATCAATTGATTTAATTTTAGAATAAATATCTGCAATAGTCGAACCTCTCTCAAATTTACCAGTAATTTCAATCGCGGACACTATATCCATTGTTCTAGGAACTTCATAGCAATTATTCTCCATTTCGATCTTTTTTATAAAAGAAGTGCGATCATCTTCTTTTATGAAAATTTGGGGAATCTCTTTATTCAAATATTGGGCGACCATTGGGAAATCTTCCGAAGATTTGGTTTCAATATTTAATTCTTGAATGGTGGAAGACATTATTAATTTATATATATTATGACTAAAAAATTTTAAACCCTTGAAGCCTCAAGAACCTCTTTTTTTGCCCCAATTTTTCTTCGCTATAAATATTTAGTGTATAATAGAATACTTATTTTATTCTAAAAAATCACACAAAAAATATATAATATTACATAAAATATGTGTATTTATTTAATTCCGATGCACGGATTATGTAATAGATTAAGTTGGCTCTGCGGTTTTTATTCATATACTTTCGCAACTACTGATAAATGTAAAAATAAAGAATGTATATGCTATATAAAATGGACTCCAACTAAAATGTGTAATGGAGATTTTTTAGAAATATTCAACATACTTCCAAAAACTAGATTTGTTAAAAATGACAGTGAAGTGCCTAATGGAATAAAAAGATATGCTGGACAACATAGCATCCCGAATGTATATCAAAAAATTTTAAAGTTAAATTTTATTACCCCTGAAATGGAATGCAGAATTTTTGGATTACTAAAATTTAATGATAAAATACTAAAAATATGTCATGAATTTATTGAAAAAAATTTTAATAAAAATAATACAATTGGACTTCATGTGCGCAGAACTGATCATATTGGTTTAGCAAAAAATAAAGGGAATTATACAAATGATGATTATTTTGAAAAAATAATTAATAATAAAATATCCAAAGATTCAACCGTTGTGTTTTTTTTATCAACTGATAATAGAAATACACAAGAATTATTTTTGAAAAAATATCCGAAAAATATAGTTGTTTATAAAAAAATAAATAAATTAGCAAATAGTTTTCGGCATACAACGCTATTTGACACTGGGATTGATATGTGTCTTTTAACTTATTGTAATTATATTGAAGGTTCATTTCATTCATCTTTTAGTCGAGTTGCAGTTATGTTAAATGTATTTCGGCGAAAAGAATTTGAAAAAGCAAATTATGAACTTAACAGATATGTTTTTCATAAATAATCCTATGAATAAAAATCAGTATGACTATTATTTTGAATCCTAGACTTTTTTATATTATATTTCTCCATAAAATTCCGCCCATAATATACGCCATCCTGACAAAATGATGGCGTAATTCGCAAAAATGTTATTTCTTTTTCACAAAATTCGTGGACTTGTGTTTTATCAATATTCTTTTCATTTTTTAATATTGCATATTTTTCATCATGATATACATTATAGCTTCTTTCTCTATTTAAGAAAAATTCATCTTTGAAATAATTTTCCTGAGTTTTCTTATTTATAATCGTAATATTCTGAACATGTTTATATTTCCCGAAATTTTTAATAAAATACAGTCCTGCACAGTGTTCTGGATCTATATGGGTTTCTTGTTTAGTCCATGCTTCCAGATGCACTATCTTCCATAGGTTCCAATTGATAATGCTAGGTGCTAAAGCATGTACATAATTTTCTCTTATATAGGATAAATTTATACAGGATAACTTGCCTAAATATGTCTCCAATAATTCTTGTAAAGGGATATTATTTGGGCTCAATTTCCAGTCATCTTCCAGCCAAATAATTGCGATTTTATCTTGGTCTAACTGGTTTTTTGTAATAAACTCCGCAATATTGGAAGAAACCCGCTTACAGGCTTGTAAGAAATTGCCCCCTGTTTTGCCACAAGTGAAAAAATGGGTCGGGATTTCTTGGATTATTTTTTGGAAATTCTGGATTGTGTCTTCCACGGATTTTTCTAATTTTTGAATATAATCTACATTGATAAACCAATTTATATTGTATTTTGTTTTATCAAGTGCATTTATCCAATTATACCATTCGCCCATATTATCACTGTGCAATTCCGGACGATTTATTGCAGTTGTTCCAATTATTATTTCCATTTCTTATATTTCTTATATTTTATTTTCTATAATAAACCATAAACCTTTATGTCTAGTCAATATAAAAATTGATTAATTTTATAATAAATTCCTAATAATCTACAAAAAAACTATAATGCAAACTATATTACCAGCCGAATTAGTCTTACAACGCATTCTCCCTCTTGCACCCCAATTGGGAACAACTTGCCGCGAATATCGCGAGCATTTGCCGCAAATTGAAGAGGAACAGCGGACTAACATAAAGTTTCCTTCTGTTGAAAATAAGAATCCCATTTTTATCAAACAGGGGAATATTGCATTTGAATACGAGGCGAAAATTGATTTCAAAAAATTGAACGAATTGATTGAACACCATGATGTACAAACACTACATATTTCCACAAAAAGTCAGATTTTTCTTGAAATCAAGAAAGTATTTGAAATGATTTTGACAATGGACAGAAGTGTGATGGATGGATGGAAATACAAAAATACATTTATCCAGGTCGATGAAAGTCATTATGATAAGAATAAAAATAGAAATCCTACTTTTGTGCAAATGGATTGGATGAATTCATTTGTTATGAGTTTTATTTTCTATTTGTACCATTAATTATGCATCTGCAATGTTGCCGTTTTGAAATGTGGGGCTCCGCCTTCATCTTTCATTTTCATAATTTGCCTTATATTACCTGGTGATGGTTCATGACCATCATCGGAATTATCAAAATAGGTCACAATGAAAATAGTATTTTTCAATTCACCATCATTTCCGAAAAATGAGAAAACATTGTTATTGTATAAAATTTGTGACCTGGATTTCTCAATTCTGAAGAAGAATGATGAAAATGATTGCAAATGGAGTATTGTAATTTCTTGAAGGTCCGGTGATTGGATTACATCCGATCGAATTACCAAAAAATTTTCGTATATTTCCGTTGAATTTTGAGATGGGCTAATAGTCCGACTTAAAATACAAAAGTCTTCAAATGGAACTCGAACAACATTCTTTTTTGGGCTGCCAGGAACTGCTGTAATTTCCTCAATTTCTTCAGTAAGTGCAACATCCATGAGTCGGTTAAGTATTTTTTCTAATGAATAAATTGTTATATTGTGGGAAATCCCAATTACATACAAGAATTTTTCTTCTTGGAATACATGAAGCTGATTGACATTGCGCTGAATAAGTGCATAGTAGGCTTTTTTATCATAAAAAAATAGGGCAAATAAATCATTGATTGAATTTGTAAATAGATAGATTTCACTTGTTTTGATATAATGCATGTATTTTAATGCATCAAAGCGAACAGGTGAATCAAAAGAATCATCTGTTATACTAATTGAATTCTTGGTTGTAGTGATGGTTAAGCCACCAATATTTTTTCGTTGCATAAAGCTCGACATTTTCTATTTTGTTTTTGTTGTTGTTAGGGAATCGGTGGGGAAATTATTCAATTTTTTGGGGGAACCGATAAAAAAACTCTTTTAGTTTTTTATCGCTTAAGTCAAAATGACTTCGTTATTTTGACTTAACCTAGGTTCCCCCATAACCCCCTTCTATTTTTTTTTGAAGATAGCTAACCGCTACTTAAAACAGTATAAAACCGTATAATCAGATTAAAAAAGAAAGTGTAGCTGATATCTTGGGATCACAGTCATTCTCTCTGAAATCTACGATAAACG
>Ga0315293_10005007_pt1 | contig 12511 bp, 9 predicted proteins | sample YL17G13_20_MG_FD_203071 | JGI IMG/M metagenome (GOLD analysis project Ga0315293, IMG submission 203071) | Sediment microbial communities from Yellowstone Lake, YNP, Wyoming, USA - YL17G13_20 | ecosystem: Environmental > Aquatic > Freshwater > Lake > Sediment | place: USA: Wyoming | collected... | reverse complement strand
AGACGCAGAAGGGACTGAATCGTGGAAGAATCTCGATAAGCCGAGCGACTCTAAAGAATTCGGCGACGCAAAAGTCCTTCTCTATTAGGAATTAACCGATTTGGTTTTTAGATAAGCACACCGCCTATTGTAAAAATTATTCGAACGTTGGCGGACAAAGGAAGACGAGCGGAAAGCGGATAAACTCCACAAGGTATCTCCGTCAAAAGGAATGGCGGATAAGCTCCGGCGGGCAAGTATCTGGATTCCCGAGATCCTTCGGCTGCGCTCAGGACAGGCTTTGCGGGAATGACCAAAAACCCCCAGCACAGGTCTGGGGGCTAACCGTTTTTTGCGTCGCCGTTCCGGCGACGGCTAAACCCTTTTGAATCCTGCCTGTATCCGCCAGCCGGGGTTTTTCATTTTATCTTCAGATTCATAGGCGCCGACATCAAACGGCGACCTTCTTTCTGTCCGATTAAAGTCAAGCTTTGGAGTAAAATCCCCAATCCCCTTGTTTAGCAGAGGAGAGCCAGGCTTTGGCCAATAGTCGTTTGTGTCCGGCGAGACAAAAGCCGATGAAATGCTCCCGCCATCATAAAAGCGTTTCTTGTCAATTACCGCACCTTTCAAATCGCCTGCAATGTAGTTTGAGCTAAAAGAAGCACTGTCTATTCCAGATGCGTCAATTGCCGTAGCATCCGGACAATAAACGGCATTATTGCAGAAGACCATATTTGTTGCTTTGGACCATCGGATAAGAGCACCTCTGGGATGATTAACGATGGTGTTATTTACAATCTCGACATTGCGCATCGCAGGCACGGCAGAATGTGGGGCCGCTGTGATTCCAGTTACGGAACAATTAAAAATGATGTTATTTCGGACAATCGCATCAGAAACCACCTGGATACCTTCTCCGGCATTCCATATTACGTTTCCTTCCACGATGTTGGGTTTAGTGCCGCCGCCATATACAAAGATGCCGGGATATTGCCTGCCAATGTTGGTATCGTGGATAACATTATCGCGGATGATATTGCCATAAGAGCCGAACTTGATTTCGATACCATCGTTTCCGCCATCGCTGGTGCTGCGTAAGTGATGAATGTAATTGCCTTCGACCAGTGTGTTAGTCGTAACATACGAGCCGTTATGAGCACCGATATACATACCTTCTCCCTCAGTGTCGCCGGAGGCGCTCAAGCCAGTGTGATGGATGTGATTTTTGCGAATGACAAAGGAATTGCAGTCTCCACTATTCATCGTCAGTGCATTATTGCCAGTCTGGAAAATCTCACAGTCTTCAAATGTTATATGGTGGCCACGGATAAACCTCACCCCCGAGCTGCCGCCTTTGAATCTAAGCCCTTGAATGACCAAATGGCAGCAATCGACAAATTCTATGTTATTGTGCTTGTCTATGTTATCGGCAGGACGCGTAAGAAGCGGCTTTTCACTATCGGCAGCTCGAATAACAATGGGATTGTCTGCAAGACCTTTTGCAGTAACGGCACGCCGGCCGTTTTGTGAATAGAATCCCCCATCCAATATCATCTCATCGCCGGGTTTTAGTGAATTTGCGATGGTCTCAAATTCTTCCTCAGAATCCACAGTTGCCGGATGAATCTTATAAGTGGCACCATAACAATTGCACGCGGCCAAAAAACCAGCTAAAAGATACAAAAGGATAAGAATTCGACTGACTCTCAATCGGACAGTCTTGAGTGACGTTACACTCGCCAGAGCAGGTCCTGAAATGCTACTTAACTTTATCATAATGGTTGTCCTTCAAAATAGCGGTAATATCCAAATCCTTGATTTGTATGGCTGCATCGAAAGTTCCGGGGATTTCCCAGCCCATATTCATATTCACAACGGCATAATCAGAAAGATTATCGCTGCTTAAATGGCCTTCGCGCACAGCCTCTTTTAATCCTTCTTTGATACAGGGCAGCAAATCTTTCTGTATAGTAACCCACCGACCTTCTTTCAACGGCCTGTTATTGACCTCTTTACCATCGACAGTGTAAATCAACTTTCCGGTAGCATCCTCTTTGCCTGCATCTTTTGCAACATACTTAGGCGGGATGTCGTCCCTGCCATCAAAGAAGGGGACACCAAACCAGAAGTAATTTCCGTAATCTTTGGACCGGTTATTTACGTTTTTTATAACCAGGAACATCTGGAATTGTGCAGTATGAAGCTGCGGATTGTAATCTTCTTTACCGATATGATTCTTACAATATAGCAGTCTAAGGGCCAACTCGAACGTGAGCTTTTCCAGCTTATCTATGGTATAAATCGCAGCCGCATCCTGCTCGACAAGAAGATGCGGCCAGCTTTCCCCATATTTTCTGACGCTCCGGCCATATTCAGCACTTCCTTTGACCTCTAAGATAATGTCCCTGCTTTCAGAATTTTCTACCCCAACAAGAACCTTCTTCCCTTCATTTTCATAAGATATATTCCCATCTGGATGATGAATACATTGGGAGGAGGCCAAACTATACCTGGTCCCCCATTGACACAACCTCCAAACAGGTTTTTTGTTTCTATCGTCGTAGTCAAGAACGGCCTCAATCTCTCTGCCCTTTTTTGTAGTTGGGTACATAAGCAGAAAACCCTGCCTGAAATTCATATCCAGGAATAATGGCTTGCTATCGGCCTGCTGTTTTTGCCAGGCCCTGACATATTCAATGCTGTAAGTGGACGGCAAATCAGAATCTCTCGGAAGTCCGAACCATTCGGGCATAGTCTCGCTGTCAAAATTGAGCGTCAGAGGCTGATGCCAATGTGTATTTTCCACCCATCTGACAAGGACGCCGTCAAAATACCATTTTATCTTTTCTCTGTCCCACTCAAGCCCATAGATATGATAATCATCTGCGAGGTCGGACGGCGCAATCCATTCTGCACCCATTGACCAATGCTTTTTCTCCGTAGGAGTATGGAATACGTGCAAAGTCATATTGTCCTTTCGCTCAAATCCCGGAGCGCCGCCGCCAATCTCAAATACATCAATCTCGGTCCACTGCTCCGGCGTGCTGTCATAAAACCAAAATGAGCTGGAGCCATGGGATTTCATTGGTTTGGCTTTGACCTCAAAGTAGCCGTATCTGACCCTGGTTTTGCTTTTAACCGCAGCAGAAGTATATGTATGGTAACCTTTGTCCTTTGGCATCTGGGAGACTTCCTGTTTTTTCATTGTCAGGTTCAGTTTTCCATCGCTTACCTGAACATTGCCGGGATAGAAATAAGCCGGCTGCCTGCCAAGCCATTCGGGATTATTTGGCCACCACTTGTTGGGGTCAAGCTGTGCAACTTCAAATTCATCACTCAACATCTCGTATTTTTGCCAGTTGGCTTTGTTGCTCTGGTCGGATAATGGGAAAGTGTCGGTAATATGTTCGGGTTTTGGGCCAAGCTCTCCAGCCCTCACCCAGCTCTCGGGGCGTTCGTTTTCACCAGCAAAGACACAGACGCCAAAAGATATAGCGAATAAGATAGTTACGTTTTGGACGTTTTTAGCCATTGGAAATTTCCTGGTGGAACGGCCGCAAAGATTTGCGGATTGACGCGGCCTTGTCGAAAATCTCTTCTCTGGTAATGCCCGCCTCATCATACATAGCAAAGATGTTGTCGTCCGGGGTTTCCGGCGGCACGGTGTGGGAAGCGGCAAAAATGTAGCCTCCACCATCGCGGGTCATTCCTTCGAGCAATTCTGCTGTCGCCTTGCGCACCTGGTCGGCTGTGCCATTAGGTAAAACCCCCTGCGTGTCAACACCGCCCATAAATGCAAGGTCTTTGCCGAATTCCTTTTTCAACTCCAGAGGGTTCATACCGGGACAGTTGCACTGAATCGGATTCAATACGTCCACTCCAATTTCAATCAAATCACCAATTATGGGCCTGATAGCGCCGCAGGAATGAAACGCCACGTAAAGACCGTGTTTTTTACCAACCTCAGCATTCTGCTTCAAGAAAGGCTTTACCATTCGCCTCCAGGTATCCGGGCTCATAAGAGTTGACCGCTGACCGGCAGCATCGTCACCCAGCCAGAGCCAGTCCAGCTCGAATCGCCGACAGGCTGCTTCGGACAGCTCTATAGAAAATTCTGTGCATCGCTTCAACATTTTTTGTGTTAGACGGGGATTGAGGAGCATTTCCATCAATGTCTTTTCCATACCGCGTAAACGCCAGAACATTTCAAAAACGCAGGGCGAGACGTCACAGCCGATGAAATAGTCGTCTTGAAATTCCATTACCGGTTTCATCAGGTCAACAAGCCGGTCGATACGGCTGAATGGAAACTTGTATTGTTCAAGCTGCTCCTCGCCGGCATCGGCCAGAGGGTATTTGGAGATTTGGTTGAAGCCGTTGGTGCGAGTCCATTCTACTCCCCATTCATCCACGTGCGACTGGCCATCTTGCTCGTGCACAATCCCCTCCATTGCATAATTATTACTCACCCACGTCTGGCGAATATCATCACCCATAGCAAGAGGCACATATTCAGGGGGTATTTGCAGTAGTTTCCCCAGCCTTTTTGTGGTCTGGGGGTGGAACCACATAAAAATCGGGACGCGATCCACAGGTTTTCGTTGCAGTGATAAATGAACACGCTCTTTTGAGGTCATCAACGGTTTCCTCCAAAAGCCTGCCTGAGCTTAGCAACGGTCACATCAACAGACTTTTTAAGCTCTTCAGGAGTAAGTAATTCAATCTGCCCGCCAAGTCGCAGGACGCTACATTTCCCATTGTGAGCAGGTTTGGGTTCAAACACCAGAATATTTTCAGGAGACATATCCGGACTTTGACCAGGGATGAACACATACTTTTGCCCATCTGGGGCCGGACACTGAAATAACTGTGAGCTTCCGCTCCATTCCTCCAACGCATCTAACGACGGCGGAAATCCTTCGTTGCTGGTTGCATACATCTGCAAATTTTGCCAGATAACCCGCAGGTTAGTTTGACACTTTATTGTTATGGCTGAGTATTTTGCATCTACCAGGGCCTCGCTATACTGCTGTCCTGCCTGCCCTAAACTCTTGATGACCCACCAAATTCCAAGACCAACAAGTCCAAGAACAATTAGGGCAGTGACAATGTTGACAATCGTACCGCCATGTGGGTTCCTGCACCAGCTCGTCTCGGCCTTCTCGACTCTGCGAGGTGCTCCGCCGAGGCAGGCCGCCGAGACGAGTTTATTATCTGCTTTTTGGTCTTTAATAGTCAGCGAGGGCAATGGCAATCCAAGCAAGGTATAAAACAGTGCGGCCACGGGCAATACAATTATCTGAAATCCTCCGAACAGCAGGAATCCTATGAGGACCAACATTCCGAACCGTGCAAATTTATTGTATGTGCTGATAGCTTCCGGAGATTTGAGCCTGGCATAAACCATTTTTGAGCCATCCAGCGGCGGTATCGGAATAAGATTAAACACAGCCAGGATAATATTAAACAGTATAGCCAGTAATACAAAATTGCCCAGCCCCTCAGGGGGCAGGCGAAACAGGTGGAAAGCGATGGTCAGAATAACCGCCAACAGCATATTAGCAGCCGGACCTGCTGCTGCCACCTTAAAGATTTGCCTTTTGGTGAGGATTGAAAAGTCAACAGGTATAGGTTTTGCCCAGCCAAAATGCGCCAGAAGCGGCAGAATAATTGTCCCGAACAGACTAATATGAGCCAGAGGATTAAGGGTCAGACGCCCCATCCTCCTGGCTGTGTCGTCACCGAATCTATAGGCCACCCAGGCATGCGCATATTCGTGGATAGTCAAGGAGACAAGAAAAATAGGAAGGGTAACTAAATATGTCAAAACTCGATACGGTAACATTTCACCAACTATACAGAAAATAACGGTTTTTTTGAAGGCAAATAACAATTAACACATCGTTTCATGTTCAGGATATTTGGCCGCACAGAACTTCACGCGGGATAGAACCGGCCCTCTGCTACGAACCAAAAAACCTAATGACTTGTATTCAAACCAATCTGAACATCAGCATCAGAATTATTTAGAATACAACCATCGCCTCGCAAAAGGCAACCTAAAACCGTGGCTGCAACCAGTCCTTTCTCCAAAACAATCTGCTTTTTGCCTTCAGCCATAAACTCGCAGCCATTGACAACGAGCCTGCCTCCATTGGCCGTGATACACGCCTTGCCCTCACCTTTACTATCCCAGCCGGCAAAATGACAGGAGGTGAGCATCAGGGTGCTTGGCCCCTGCTTGACAACCTGCTCTTTGGTCTCAGGCACAGGCCAGAATCCACAACTCGTGAACTTTACAGGGCCTTTATTCTTTTCGCCGACCTCGATGGTGGCCATAAACTGACCGTTAACAAACTGAACACCTGCGTGGCTTTGTGTCCGGTCAACACGAACAGCCACCGGGCAAATATCCGCCCCCGACTGGGTAATAACCGCATTTCCCGGGCCGTGCCCAAAATCATCAAAATGAAAACCAATCCGCGGGAAAATCACAAAACAGTTACTCATATATTCCCAGTCGGTCTTGCCAATCTTGAAACCAACAAGATTTTTCTCCAGGTATGCTTTGATGTCACCACCGGGATATTTTGGCTCCAATGCCATCCTGGTCCAAAAGTTGGGGTTGAAATGAACATTCTCAACACGGCCGATGTCCGTGCACTGGTCGATATATAAGCCGGTCTTCAAGGGACAGGCAAATACATTTCTTATGATATGCAGCTCATTCCACTTTGTGCCGAAATCGAGGGCCTGATAAGGATTTGTTATCGTAATATCCAGAACCTGGCACATCTCGCCATCACCCCGAATTGTCCACGGATAAGGCACAACATCAGGCAACTTCTGCTGGGGGTAGTGAATGACAAGATTACGAACAACGGCGTTAGGCTTCAGGGTAATAAGCGGCTCGGCATCGGAATTACCTTTTCCACCATAGGCCAGAAGGACCGTCCCTATCGGATGCTCTGAATGAGGCACGCCGCCGGAGCTGCCGGACAGGGTAACTCCGGCAGGGACGACAATTGAGCCATTTAACCTATACCGTCCAGCAGGCAGATAGCAGACAGGACCTTTCTGCTGTGCGGCATCGAGAGCCGCTTGCAAGGCGGCTGTATTATCAAAAATGCCATCACCTATAACGCCATAGTCCTTCGCATTGACCATCTGCCCGGCTAACTTATCCGAAGACAATGGTTCGACAGGCTCACCATCAGATTCGACAACCCCCGACAAAACATTCGGGGGCCGAGCAGAGTCGAGGGATTGAACCTGCGAACCGGGCATCTTATCTAATTTGGCCGCCAGCTTCTCTTGAGCAACTACCGAAATCACTCCTAAGGAGCACAAACCAGCCACAATCCACAAACTTGTTTTACTCATTCTGACTCCTTTCATAGACTTTGCTCTGTTGAAAAGGCTCGCTGTCATTTCCCTTTCTTTGCGGACTTAAGAAAATGTTCAAAGAAAAGGTATATCTGCTCGTTCGATTCCGCAGTCGGTGAATGGTCCCTGCGGCTGGTCATAGCAACCCTGTTTGTGCATCCCAGAAGCGAATTTACCGCGATAGTGTGGTTAAGCGCTTTCCATCGCTCGATGGGGTCTTCTGAGCCGCCGGAGACCAGGAACGGCCTGGGTGCCATCAGGGAATGTAATTCATGTAAATCGCGGCCTTTCTCAAATAGCTCTTTGTAAGCACCGGTGCGGGGATTAGCTTCGCCTGGGATTCCACTGGCTCGTCCGTCTTTTCGGAATTCATAACCCAAATACCACGGCTCCCAGTAGTTCACATTGGCCCTGCTCTCATCGAAAACAATGCCCGGGTCTGACCAGACGGCACAGGCGAACTTCTCATAGAGACAGGATGCAAACATCGCCCATTTTCCGCCATACGAATGGCCAACGATGCCAATGCAGTTGGGGTCAACATCGGCAAGGTTCGCCAGCGCATTATAACAGTTGGCTGCAACGTAGGCCAATGCCGAAAGAGGCTGGAGACAAGCCCTGCCATCAGCAGATTTGTATAGAGGTTTATACGGAGGTTGCAAGCTACAGAAGGCCGGCGTTCCGATTGACAGTGTAATAAAACCACGTTTGGCCAGTTGATAACCGAAATCACGCAGTTCCTTGCCCAGGCCGACACTTGTCTGCGCATCATAATAGACCACAAGCACCGCAGCAAACACCCCATTGCCATCAGGGACAAGCAGATAACCATTTACTGTCTGCCCCTCTGGTGCGATTTCGACACGGACCTGATGCTGGATAAAGTTCTCGCGTCGCTCTGCCGTAAGGCATCCCCAAGCGGATTTTGCTATGTATTCAATTCTTGGTTTCTCAATAAGCGGCGGCCAATATCCAATGATATTATGCCAGGTTTTCAGGATTTCCTGTCTGCGTTTTTGCCAGTCCGCCATTGTTTTGGCAGGAGTCCCATCATAAAACTTCAATGGCGACTTATAATTCCCAAAGTCGCCTGCAAGCTCGGGAGGCGGTCTAAAAAATGAGGCAATTTCTTTTGGGATACTTTTAATGCCGCTATTTTTGTCCGTGCGGGATTGGCTGCACAATGTAACCTTGTTTGACAGCAGAATTAAAAGAAGCAGAAATCGAATGAACAGTTTCATTTTGCAAAACTAATGCCATTTCTAATAATAACTGTTACTTTTTCCAATGGTCTCCTGGATTCCCGCTTTCGCGGGAATGACAAATAAGGATACCAACGTTTTGGTAACTGCACTGAGACGGGTTATTTCTCTTTCGGCACCGGAATGGTAATACCAATCTCACGCACAGGCCCTAACACCGACAGAGGCTCGCCGAAGTCCTGCGGCCGGCCAACAGCTAAGACTTGCATTTTATCGGGCTTGAGGTGTTTCTGCGCAACCCGCAGAACATCTTCTTTGGTTACCTTTTCGATGTTCTCTTTGGTCTTCTCCAGAAAGTCAGGAGGGTAGCCGAAATATTCGTATGTCATAAGGCGGTTTATGATTTTGTCTTTGCTGTCAAAATTGAACACGAACGAATTAAGGTAACTGTCTTTCGCCAGCGCCAGCTCTTCATCGGCGACCTCGGTCTCCGTCATTTTTTTCACTTCTTCAATCATTGCGCGTATCGCATAGACCGTGCTTTCCGATTTGGTCTGGCAGCCCACGTAGAACACCCCCGGATGGTCGTAGCCGGCGGAATAGACTCCAAACACCGAATAGGCCAGCCCTTTGCGTGACCGCACGTTCTTGAACAATCTGCTGGTGAATCCCTCGCCAAGAACCGCGTTCATCATCGTCAACGCATAGTAGTCAGGGTCATTCATCATTCCCCCTATGTGGCCGAGGAATATAGCCGATTGATTAATGTCATCTTTGCGAACGAGGTTCACCGTTGACCTGAATTCATACTGCACCTGCGGGACCTTCGGCACTTCCACGCCGGCTTTTTCCCACCCCTTGAAAACCTCGCCTATCTTCGCAACCATCTGCTTTGTGTCGAAGTCGCCCCAAACAGCCAGCATCACATTGTTAGGATGATAGAACCTTTTGTGGAAGGCAACAAGGTCGTCTCGTGTGATATTGTCAATCGTCGCGTACTCGGTGTGCCGTGCATATACACTTTCCGGACCGTAAACGACCTTCACATATTCACGGTTTGCGATGGACCTCATATTGTCGTTGCGTCGGGCAATGGAGCTGCGGTGCTGAATCTTCGCCAGCTCAATCTTGTCCTCACGGAATGCCGGGTTCATAAGCACATCGGCCAGAATTGCCAATCCCTTGTCAACGTCATCCTTCAGGACCGACACCGATGCTCCACCAGAATTCTGCCCTATCCAGGTCTCTACGGAAGCCGCAATTTGCTCCAGTTCCTCATCGAGCTGGTCGCCCGTCTTGCTGGTGGTGCCGCCGGTTCTCATCACAGTGCCGGTAATAGAAGCCAGGCCAATTTTGTCGGGTGGTTCATAGACAGAGCCGACCCTGACCATCACTGAGGCATTGACGATGGGTAACTCGTGGTCTTCCAGCAGGAACAGTTGCATCCCGTTGGCCAGAGTGACGCGTTCGACCTTGGGAATTTTGACGTCGCCAAACTTAGGGTATTTTAATCGGCTGTAACGTGTGCTCCGCTCAGAAGAGCATCCGGCCGCTATCACACACAAACTCAGAACGAACAAGCGAAAAATTATTGAATTTAACAATTTGTTAGCTCTCATTTTGCGACTCCCATCTCAAAAAGGAAGTTAAAAGCTTAAAGTTAAAAGCTAAAAATTAAGGAATTCCATAGTTTTTAGCTTTGCATTTTACACTTTAAACTTCATTAGTTCAATTCCCGGCACCAATTGTCTCGATGACTCCTACTGTTCGATTTTTGCTCGTAAAATATTCCTTCGCAACGCGCTGGATGTCCCCTGCAGTAACCTTGTCAATCCTGTCAAGCTGCACAAACAGGTTTCGCCAGTCGCCTGTAACCACTTCATAAAAAGTCAATTCTGCCGCCAGGTTGGGATTGGAATCCAACTGGCGTATCAGACCGGCCCGACTGCGGGTCCTGGCCCTTTTCAGCTCTTCGGGCGAAACCGGTTCAGCTTTCAACTTCTCAATCTCGTCATAGACGGCCTCCTCACATTCCTTGTTTGTATGGCCTCTGGACGGCACTGCGTAGAATAAGAACAGCCCCGCATACTTATTCCCAGGAAGCCCCTGAAACCCTGCGGCGACAACGGCAATCTTCTTGTTCTTGACCAGACTCTTATACAGGCGAGATGTCCGTCCGGCACTCATAATATCTGTAATGGCATCGAAAACGGCATTGTCAGGGTGGTTGATGCCTGGCTTGTGATAACCAATGGCAATAACCGGCTGCGACTGGTCCTCAACCGTGACCCGGCGTTCCCCACGCTGCGGCGGCTCCACAGTCTCAACAGGCTCCGGCTTCGGGCCGCCTGGGACGTGAGCAAAGTATTCACTTGCCAGCTTCTTTATCCGTTCAGGGTTCACGTCGCCCACTATTGCAATGGTTAAATTACTCGGCGAATAGTATTTTTTGAAAAAAGTCTCGGCCTCGGGCCGGGTTAATGTCTCCAGGTCGCTCATATGCCCTATCACAGGCTCACCGTAAGGGTGAGCCTTATATGCGATAGACTGAAACTCCTCGAACAGACGAAACTGTGGACTATTTTCTGACATTCGTCGCTCTTCCATAACAACGTCTTTCTCTTTATAGAATTCCCGCAGCACCGGGTTCAGGAAGCGGTCTGACTCAAGTAACGCCCATAGCTGTGCCTTGTTCGATGGAAGGCTGACAATATACTGGGTTGCATCTTCGCTGGTGTATGCGTTGAAACCTTCGCCTCCGGCCCGTGTTAATGTCTCCTCATATTCGTCATGCACTATATATTTCTGGGCCTCCTGCTCCGCCTCTTTGAACTGCTTCTCAAGCTGCTCCCCCCGCGTCTTCCTATCGGAAGACAGGAGCGGGGGCTCGCCTTTTCTGCGCTCTAACTTGATGGCCTCAAAAATCTCATCCACTTTGGCCATTGCACGGGCTTCCGCCTTATAGTCGTTAGTGCCGATAGTCTTGGTTCCTTTGAATGCCATATGCTCAAACAGATGCGCCAGGCCCGTGATTCCCTTGACCTCATCAACTGAGCCGACATCTGCGTAGGTATGAAATGAGACTACGGGAACTTCGTGCCGCTCCAGCACAAGAAATTTGAGACCGTTGGGCAGGGTAAATTTGGTCATTCGCCTTTCAAATTCCGATAGGTCCTGGGCTTTAGCTGACCCTGGAGGAACCGCAACAATAACACAAAGCAGAAGGACCGTCCAACTGACAGGGGGACATAACTTTCGTATTTCGTGCATCATAGTTTTTTCTCCTTCGACACAAATGCGGCTACACTACCACACTATCTATTCCATCATTATTACTCAAAGTGATTGATTCCTGTTGTCATACCCGCGAAAGCGGGTATCCAGTCAGCAAATCGACCAGTGGATTCCCGCCTGCGCGGGAATGACAAATGTTGTTACGTTACTGTCAGACAAGTAATTACAATAGTTTTTCTCAAAAAACGGTCGGTTTGAGATTATTAGCAAATTATTAACACTTTTGATGTGGTGCTGTCAACCTTAAAAACAGCAGCAATCACCACCAGAAGCAGGGATTGGCATAATACTGCCAGAACCAACGATGTTCCATTTCACCGAAATTCCTCCACTGCACGTGCCCGTCAACGAACAGGACATTTCCCCCGGCAGGCCTTGTGCCTCTGGTCAGATGGTTCGTTCTGTCATAGACTTGCCAGCGTGCCCAGCAACCGCCGGTGGCCTTGGTGAAATCTGATTGAAGGCGGTTCGAGCTATCGCTGGCAGTAACGTCCGCAATCAACTCTACCATTCCGGCAGGCCTCTTTGTTGAAGTAACGGATTTCACCCATTCCTTCTGCTTGTTGTCGGGGCTCATCGGAGAGTTCGCTCTGCCGCCCACTATATCAATGAACCAGAAGTATCCCATAATCCGGTGCATTCCTTTG
>Ga0315293_10005006_pt1 | contig 12513 bp, 10 predicted proteins | sample YL17G13_20_MG_FD_203071 | JGI IMG/M metagenome (GOLD analysis project Ga0315293, IMG submission 203071) | Sediment microbial communities from Yellowstone Lake, YNP, Wyoming, USA - YL17G13_20 | ecosystem: Environmental > Aquatic > Freshwater > Lake > Sediment | place: USA: Wyoming | collected... | reverse complement strand
CAGCCTCCAATTTCTGAGTCAAAAGAAGAGAAAAAAATAAAAGCTAAGGATCTTGTTTTAGTCGAGGTGAAGCACAAATGGGCATGTCTAAGATATACGGCCAGAGTGATTACTGACGTAAAAGTAGGTCCTTCGCCTGTTTGGCTCAAAGAGCGGCTCAAAACCTGCGGTTTGCGGCCGATTAACAATATCGTTGATATCGCCAATTACGTGATGCTGGAAACCGGCCAGCCCCTGCACGCTTTTGACGCTGAAAAACTTGAAGGAGGAAAAATTATCGTCAGATTTGCCAAAGAAAAAGAAAAAATTACCACCTTAGATGAGCAGAAGTTTGATTTAGACCCCGAGATTTTAGTTATTGCCGATGAAAAAAAACCTGTTGGAATTGCCGGCGTTAAAGGTGGAAAAATACCGGAAATTGACAAAAAAACAAAAATTGTCGTTTTGGAGTCAGCCAATTTTAGCTCTCAGATTATTCGGCAGGGTTCACGGAAATTAAATCTGAAAACCGACGCTTCTTTGAGATTTGAGCACGGAATTGACCCTAATCTGACCGAATTTGCCGCAAATCGCGCGGGCTTTCTAATCCAAAAACTTGCCAAGGGCAAAGTGACCAAGGGAACGATTGATATCTATCCAAAGAAGGTTTTACCAAAGAGAGTAAAATTAAACCTGAGTTATCTGAAAAGTTTATTAGGAATTGAGGTTCCAAAAAACAAGGTAATAGCGATTCTTAAAAAACTAGGATTCAATATTCAGTCTTCCAAACTTAATATCCTTGAAGTGAAAGTCCCTACGTTCAGGTTAGATGTTTCCATCCCTGAGGACTTAATTGAGGAAATCGGCAGGATTTACGGCTATGATAAAATACCGGCCATTTTTCCTCTGGGCTCTCTTGTTCCGCCAAAAAGAAATTTAGATGTTTTTTGGGAAAACGCTGCCAAAGACATCCTGAAAGAAGCCGGCTTTACCGAGGTTTACAATTATTCTTTCATTTCAGAGAAAGACGCAGCAACTTTCTCTTTCAAGAGGCCGGGTCTCGTGGAGCTGGAGAATCCCATAAGCGACGAGCAAAAATACTTAAGACCCAGTTTGATTCCAAATTTGCTTAAAAACGTCCAAAAAAACCAGAAAAGCTCGGAGAAAATCAAAATTTTCGAATTGGGAAAAACTTTCAGAAAACAAGCAGGAGAAAAGAGGGTGCTGACAGCGCTAATTTCAGGGGAAGAATTTTATCAGCTAAAAGGCGTGACAGACACATTGTTAAATAAATTCTGCATCAGCAATATCTGGTATGACGAACACAAGCCGACTCCGGAACAATCAAAAATTTCCTGCTGGAATTATAAAAAATGCGCTGAAGTCAAGATTGATAACAAGGAAATCGGCTTTTTGGGCGAAATTTCTTCCAGAATTTCAAACGCTCTAAAAATCCCGACGGTGACGGTTTTTGACATTGATTTTGAAGCGTTGGCAAAACTATGTTCGGAAGAGCAGGAGTACCGGCCGATTTCCCGATTTCCAGCAGCCATCAGAGATATCGCTGTTTTGGTGCCGAGACAAGTCAGGGTAGAGGAGGTTTTGAACGAAGTTGAAATAACAGGAGGAGAGATTTTGCGGGACGTTGATCTTTTTGATATCTATGAGGGTGAAGAGATAACTGGCGGCAAGAAAAATCTGGCTTTCCACTTAATTTATCAGGCGAAAGACAAAACACTTTCCTCAAAAGAAATTGACGAAATTCATAATAAAATAATTAAGGCCCTGGAAAAAAATCCAGAATGGCAGGTGAGAAAATAAATTATGTCACAAAAACCTAAAAATGAAGAGAGTTATACAGCCAAAGATATTTATGTTTTGGAAGGTTTGGAGCCGGTCAGAAAAAGACCGGCAATGTACATTGGCTCTACCGGTTCAGACGGTTTGCATCATCTAATCTGGGAATGCGTTGATAATTCATTGGACGAAGCAATGGCGGGTTTTGCCAAGAACATTGATGTTTCGCTTTTGCCCGGGAACAAGGTAAAAACCGCTGATGATGGCCGAGGAATTCCTGTTGAAAAACATCCTCAGACAAAAAAATCGGCCCTGGAAACAGTAATGACCACCTTGCACGCCGGAGCAAAATTTGGCAGTAAAGCGTATCAGGTAGCAGGCGGTTTGCACGGTGTCGGCGTTTCGGTGGTTTGTGCCTTATCCGTTTGGATGCGAGCTGAGGTCTGTCGCGATAATACCAAATATTATCAGGAATACGCCAAGGGAAAGCCAAAAACGGCAGTTAAAAAAGCCGGCAATTGTCGGCAGACAGGAACGACCGTCATTTTTGAGCCCGATTCAGAGATCTTCAAGGAGGTTAAATTTGACATCAAGAGAGTTCTAAATCATTTGAGACAGCAGGCATATCTGACCAGAGGAGTTAGGATAAATGTTTCTGACCAGAGAGAGAAGCCGGAAAAAAATTACGGCTTTTATTTTGAAGGGGGATTGGCGTCTTATGTCAAATATCTGACCAGAGGGGTTATTCCCCGGCACCAGAATATTTTTTACGGAACCGGCGAGAAGAACGGCATTTTGGTGGAGGCCGCCCTGCAATACACTGAAGAATACGAATCCTACGAGGAAAGTTTCGCCAACAATATTTATACCGGAGAAGGCGGCAGCCATTTGACAGGTTTCAGAACCGCTTTAACCCGAACTTTAAACGATTATGCCAGGAAAAACGGACTCTTGAAAGAGTCGGAAGAAAACCTGAGCGGTGAAGATGTCAAAGAGGGCTTGGTGGGAGTGATTTCCGTCAAAATCAAAGATCCTCAGTTTGAAGGTCAGACCAAAGCAAAATTAGGAAATCCCGAGGCGAAGGTATCAGTGGAGGGAGTGGTTTTAGAAACCTTGTCTGATTTTTTGGAAAGAAATCCGCAAGACGCCAGAGCCATTATTGATAAGTGTATTTTATCTTCCAAGGCCAGAAAAGCGGCAAAAGCGGCCCGAGAAACGGTTTTGAGAAAGGGAATTTTGGAGGGACTGCAATTGCCAGGCAAGTTGGCTGATTGCTCGTCCAGAAAACCGGAAGAATCAGAATTGTACATAGTTGAAGGAGAAAGTGCTGGCGGAAGTTCGAGACAGGCGAGAGACAGACGTTTTCAGGCGATTTTGCCCCTGCGAGGGAAAATCCTGAACGTTGAAAGAGCGCGCCTTGACAAGATTTTATCGTCAAAAGAAATTAAGTCCCTGATAATTGCTATGGGGACTGCTATTGCCGAAGATTTTAATTTGGAAAAATTAAGATATCATCGGATTATTTTAATGGCGGACGCGGATTCTGACGGAAACCACATCAGAACTTTGCTTCTGACTCTTTTTTATCGCCACTTCAAACCGCTCATTGAAGCAGGCTATCTTTATATCGCTCAGCCCCCGCTTTACAAAATCCAAACCGGAAAAAGGCTTGATTATGCTTATACCGAAGATGAAAAAGCCAAGGTTTTGGCTAAATTAAAAAAAGAAAGGTCAGGCAATCCTTCCATTCAGCGATATAAAGGTCTGGGAGAAATGAATCCGTCTGAATTGTGGGAAACAACCATGAACCCGGAAAACCGGCTCTTGCTGAAAGTGACCATTGAATCAGCCAGAGAGGCCGACAAAATTTTCGATATTCTGATGGGCGACGAGGTGATGCCAAGGAGAAGGTTTATCCAGACGTTTGCCAAGAAGGTAAAGAATTTAGACATTTAATTTTTGAGCTGGCTGTTGTGGATAACCCGTTTACTTAAAAAAATCTTCATTATAAAATTATAAAAAGGCCTTGAAATTATTAAAACCGATTAAAAAATTATGAAAAACGTAAAATATCCGTTATTATCGATAGCTATTTTAGCTATTTTTATTTCGCTATTTTCAGCGGCGGCGCCTGAAGCCAAAGCCGCAACAATGGAAGAATTACAGGCCCAAATCGCCAATCTCCTTAAACAAATCGCGCAACTTCAAGCCCAAATCGGACAGAGCGAAAGTAAACAGGTTGAGTGGTGTTATGATTTCAACGCTAATTTAAGAATCGGAGATGCGGGAACGGCCGTATGTTCTTTGAAAACCGCCTTGCAAAAAGAAGGTTTTGAAGCAGAGGTCGAAAAAACAGAAGAGGGGAGTTGCAAATTCAGCGAAGAGATGGCTTCTGCGATTTCCGGTTTTCAGCAAAAATATGCCGATGAGATTCTCAAACCCTTAGACCTTAAATATGGAACGGGGTTTCTAGGCAAAAGCACCAGAGCAAAGTTAAATAAACTTTTTGGCTGTGGGGTAAAAGCCGCCACTTCTGTTTCAACTATTCCAGTTCCGGTCTGTAATATATTCCTTACTTGTGAAGGGGGATACACCTCTTACAACACCGGCGAGAAAGACAGTCAGGGTTGTCCGATAATAAAATGCGTTTCTTCTTCCGTTCCTGCTGCTCAGTCTTCTGTTTCCACCATTTCCGAACAAGTGAAATGCGTTTTTTACAATTCAAACAGTAAACAAGAATGTTATTCTTCGGCTGGTTCCAGCTGCGCTGGAAATGAGAGTTGCACTGCTGATGTAAAAGGCAAAAAGGGAGAGCAAATAACCTGGAAGAGTTCCTGCGGCGGTTATGTTTATACGACAATTGACAACCAGAATGAATACGCCGAATTTAAATGCGTTCTGGCGCCAACCACAACTCAATATATAACTCTTATTTCTCCAAATGGAGGAGAGACCTGGGCAAAGGGCTCTACCCAGATTCTCCAATGGAAATCGTCCCCAGACATTAATATGGTTTATATAAAATTACGCAAGGGCTCTGACACATATCCGGGAACCGAAGGAGCAATAGGCGGAGTGGGAAATGCTGGAACAAACCCGGGAAGCCATCAATGGACGATACCCACGACTTTGCCGGACGGAAATGACTACGCTATCCGTATCGTTGACGAAAAAGGAGCAGTTTATGACGATAGCGATGCGCCATTCAGTATCGTGACAACATTGTCTCAAAATAATTCGCCCAAAATTGTGGGTGTGCCGGCAATACCTGAGGGAATTCAAGCAGGTCAGTCCGTCAATTTTTCTTGGAGCAGCCAAGATGAGGATAATGATGACTTGGTTTGGCGGGTGAGTTGGGGTGATGGGATAGAGGGTTGGACTACTTGCCCGACCAACAATCTTTCCAATGGTCAAGGTTGGAAGTATAGCCCTTCTCATTTTTGGGCAGCCGCTGGAATTTATACCGTGAAAACCACTGTTTCTGATTGCAAAGGCGGTACTAGTAGCCAGAGTTTTACAGTAAATGTCGGTGTAGCAACTGCGGTTCCGACGACTCCAGTGTCTTCAGTAACTCCGACCCTTACTGTTATTTTTCCCAATGGCGGAGAAACGTGGTACATGGGAAAGACCTACGATATTTTATGGAAATCTTCGGGGGTGGAAAAAGTATACATTGCGGCAAAAGTGTTTAAAGATGGTGTTAGTGTCGGCTCTTTAGGAATAGCCAGTTCACTTGATAATGTTTCAGCTGCTTCGGGCAAATATTCCTGGACGCCAAACAGCAATCATCTGCTGGAGGGTAATCAAATAAAAATCGAAATCAGCAACACCGAAATACCGGTCAGCGGCATTTCCACGCCCGAGACTTTACCCTCGGATGAAAGCGACAATTATTTCAAGATTATTTCCAGCGGGACCGGATTAAAAGATGTAGAAGATATGTTGGCTTCGGTTTCTCAGGCGATTTCTCAGTTAGGCGAGGGGATAAAAGAATTGATAGGGAGATAGGAAGTTAATTTGAAAGATATGGCCAGCGGCTCGCGCTTTGCGCGAGCCGCTGTTTTTAAAAGTTTCCAAAAAGAGGTATAATGAGAAAATCAAACCTTGATAATTTGGCTTGACATTCGGGCGCCATTTTTTTAATATAAAAATGAAGCCCCTCGGGGCGTTTTTTAAACAAATGAAATTAGGCAATATCCCTGGCAAAATCCCCACTTTTTTAAAAGAAGTCCGTCTGGAAATGAAAAAGGTCAACTGGCCCACGAGATCTCAGACTATCAGATACACCCTGATTGTTATCGGAGTTTCTTTGGCTGTGGCCGCTTTTCTGGGAACGCTGGATTTTATTTTCAACATTTTACTAACTAAATTTATATTATAATTTTGTGCCGAAGCAGCTGTTATCTCAGCAGAAAAATTGGTACGTGATTCACACTTATTCCGGTTATGAGGATGCCGTCGCTAAAAATCTGAAACAAAGGATTGAGAGCTTGGGCATGGAAGACAAAATTTTCAACGTGATTGTGCCGAAAGAAAAAAAGATTAAAATAAAAGACGGGAAAAGAAAGGTGATTGAAGAAAAGATTTATCCGGGCTATGTTTTAGTGGAAATGGTTGTGACTGACGATTCCTGGTATGTGGTCAGAAACACTCCGAATGTCACGGGTTTCGTGGGAGCGGGAACCACTCCTGTCCCGGTATCTCTGGAAGAAATTGATAATCTAAAAAAGAGAATGGGTGTGGCAGAGCCCCAATATAAAATAGAAGTGAAAGTCGGAGACCCTGTGAAAATTATTGACGGTCCGTTCAAGGACTTTGACGGCAAGGTTTCCGAGGTTGACGAAGAACGGGGGAAAATAAAGGTTTTGGTCAACATGTTCGGCCGCGACACTCCCGTGGAATTGGACTCGCTTCAAATAAAGAAGCTATAATTTATGGCTAAAAAAATCAAGGTAATCGTAAAACTCCAAATCCCGGCTGGAAAAGCGACTCCTGCCCCGCCCGTCGGACCGGCTTTGGCTCCGCATGGTTTAAGCCTGATGGAGTTTTGCCAGAAATTTAACGAAGCGACAAAAAACCAAGTCGGCTCCACTATTCCGGCTGAAGTTACGATTTATGAAGACAGAACCTATGAATTTAAATTGAAGACCCCGCCCGCTTCCGAACTCCTGAAAAAAGCGGCCGGGATTGAAAAGGGTTCAGGTACGCCGAATAAAACCAAAGTGGGAAAAATCACCAAGGAGCAATTAAAAAAAATTGCCGAGCAGAAAATGACGGATTTGAACGCCGAGGATATTGAGGCGGCAATGAAAATCATTGAAGGAACTGCCAGGCAAATGGGTATTGAGGTAGAATAAAAAAACACCACATGATACTCTCAGACAAAGACATTAAAAAATACATAAAGGAGGGAAAGATTAAAATCATTCCCGAGCCGAATTTCCAGGAGCAATTAGGTCCCTGTTCTCTGGATCTTCATTTGGGCAACTCCTTCAAAACCTTCAAACCCACTCAGTATCCTTATCTGGATTTAAAAAGAAAAAGCAACTTTGAGGAAGTGATGGAAGAAATAACGATTGAAGACAACGGGCCTTTCATACTCCAGCCAAGAGAATTTGTCATTGCCATAACCAAAGAGGAAGTCATTTTATCTGATGACATTATGGGCCGACTTGACGGCAGAAGTTCTTTGGGACGTCTGGGATTGGTGGTTCATTCCACAGCAGCCAGATTTGACCCTGGTTGGCAGGGAAAAGCCGTTATGGAACTGGGAAACATGGGAATTATGCCGATTATTTTGTACGCCGGAATGAGAATCTGCGCCATGACCTTTGAAACGCTTTCCAGTCCGGTTGAAGTTTCTTATTTGAAGCAAAAAGACCACAAATACGCCGGCCAGAATAACTCAACTGCCAGCAAATTAAACGAAGAATACAGTCGATGAATCTAAAGATTCATCTCCATCTGCGTTCACTTCGTGAACTTGATAGATGAAGCAGCTACTGACTAAAAATCTTAGAGTAAAGTTTTTAGGCATTACCCCTGTCTTAAAAGATGAGACAGGATTTTTAAATCCTCAGGAAATTGTCGCCCTTTCTTCCCTAGCCACCTTCAAAGGAAAATCCATTAAAAATCTCATAAAAGACATTGAGAAAAAAGGCGAGAACGTAAAGGAAAGAATAAAAGGAATTTTGCAAAGATCTTCTTTAAGAGGGCACGCTTCCATCGCCACCACCCCTGCCATTTGTTTAACCTATGAGGGAAGCAAGTTTTTGGACTCGGCTTTGACCGGTATTGTTTTTTCTTCTTCCTTGGCTTCTTCCGGCAGAAGAACCGAGACGAACTCTAAAGACATTGTTTTCCCCGATAAAATTTTTTCAAACAGGAAAGCAAAAGAAATATATCTGAAGACATCTGAAAGAATCATCGCTTTTTTCAACTCTCTTTTGCAAAAAGGAATTCCCAAAGACGAAGCCAGCAAGATTCTGCAATATGGCATTTACGGCACAGGCATTATTCATTTGCCTATTGAGTCTATTGTGGGATTGAAAAGAGAATACGAACTGGAAAAGGATTGGATGCCCGAAGAAATCGGCATTTTATTGAAAGAAATTGAAAAAAAATTAAAAAATCTGGGTTTGGACTGGCTATATGCCACCAGAGAAGCGGCTCCCAGAAACGTTTATCCCTATCCGAATATTTTTAAAAACCCGGCGAAATCAAATCTGACGCGGGAATTGAAAGAAAAAGAAAAACTGCCTGAAGGAACGAAGTTAATTTCAACGGATATCTTAAAAACCGCGGGAGGATTGAAGAGAAAATTAGGTAATTTGGCAAAAGAAATTGAAAAAACGTTCAGCTCTCTGAAACAAATAAAAAAAGATTGGCTGGGGCTAATTTCTCTGCGCCAGGAGATTTTCCGGGACTATAACGGGGTTTTAAGGATTAAGGTTTTATCCTCAATACCTTGGCGGATTTGGGGAGAAAAAAAACGGCATAGAACCTGCCCTCAGATTATAGAATCAATATATTTCTGCGTTGAAAGGACGGCAAAAAAATTCAATAAATTTAAAAAACAAATCAGGGAAGGGAAAATTAATAAAAATCTGGTAAAAGAAATTGAGGAAGTTTTTTCCATTTCTCCGTCCATCAAACAAAACCCGGAACTTCTGGCAGAATATCTTTTAACCGCCCTTCAATCTCTCGAAAGTTATCAAAAATTGATAAGGTTAAAAATCAAGCCAAAAGATGCGATTTTCTTAATTCCCAGAGCAGTAAAAATTGATATTTTACAGGAATATGATTTATACAACCTTTTGACAGGATACTATCCTTTGCGCCTTTGCCAGACCGCTGAAGAGGAAATGAGAAGAAACACCATAAAAGAGGTTTTGCAGATTAAGAGAACTTTAACGGCAAAGGGATGCGGCTGGTTGAGTAAATTCATTGTTCCTAAATGCCAAATTGTCGGTTTTTGTCCCGAAGAAAAGAGCTGTGGGATGATTTTAAGCGCTGTCAAAAACTACAACGAAAAATTCCACCAGGGAATGAAAGGAGAATTAAAAAAGAGATTCCAGGAAAATTTAAAAAACTTAGGGAGGCGATGAGAACTCCGTTCTCATCTTCACCTTCTCTTTCGCTGTGCGAAAGCTCGGTAAATGATTATAGGAGTTGAAAAATTATTAAAATTGGTCAAGGAAAAAAAGTTGGTTGAAAATCTTTCAGAAAGGGAACTGAAAAATCCCGAGGGTGCCGGGTTTGATTTGAGAATAGGGGAGTTGTACGAGATTTCAGGCAAAGGATTTTTAGGGGTGGAAGACAGAAAAACGCCAAAGATTAAACTGGTGGCAAAATATGGGAAGATTAAGACAAAAAAAGTGTCTTTGAAACCACGCACTTACTATTTAATGAAAACGATTGAAAAAATCAACTTGCCGGAAAATCTCTTGGCTATTTTTACCCCTCGTTCCACGCTTTACCGCTCCGGCGTTTATATTTTTGGCGGGCAATCGGCGCCAGGTTACAAGGGCGAACTGACAATGGGAATTTATAATTTCACAAAAGCGCCTTTTGAATTAGAAATGGGCGCCAGGGTCTTGCATATTATGTTTTTTGAAGTCAGAGGAAAGGCAAATTTATACCGCGGCCAATGGCAAGGCGGCAGAATTACCACCAGGAAAAAAGAAAAGCAAGTTTAGAAATTGACATCGTCCTTTAAAAAAATTTTGGAGGTGTGATATGGAGATAAAATGCTCTTTTTGGTCAATTTGCGGGCCAGGTGTTATAAGGCAAGCATGGTCAAAAAAACTTTCTGAAAGTGATGTCAGAAAACAATATTTTTCTTCTTTCTGCTGTAGTTCGTATTGGTGCGTTCATTGCGAGCATTACCAGTTAAGAAATGAAAAGGAAGGAGGACAAGTTATGTCGTAAATTCCAAAACAGGGGAGGTGATGGAAAATTGAGAAAAAAGATATTTGAAATCTGGTTTTACCTGCGATGGGTAGTTTTAGATGATTTTCGGTACTGGGCAAGATGGAAGATTAAAGATTTTGTTACTCCTTTAATGTGGGTAGGCGTTGCTGGTGTTGCCATTATTGCAATTCCTTACCTTGAATTAAAAACTTATCGCGAGAGGAGAAAAAAGAAAGGGGGTGAAATATGATCATATTAGCAGACGCGAATGTTTGGGAGCCGTTAAGGAAATACTATGAGCAGGGAAATCCTAAAAGCGGGACTGTGATAGTAGAGGGCCATCTTGTTGATTCTCATTTTACTCACCCGGTGTGCGATTTGTCAGGGAAAAGAGTGTTAGGTAGGGTAGAATTTAATAAACCCATACATGACCATATTGATAAAGTCGAGCTTCCGTATGTGAAGGCAGCGGGCTTCCCAGACAGAACCCATCTCAAAAGAAGCCTTCAAATGTCTTTACAGCGTCCGGTTAGTAAAATCAGTGTTGCTCAAATGAGAATTAATGAGGTTGCACCTGATTGGTGTCCAGCATGCTTTTTATCAGCGACCTACCTGAAGAATTTAAAGAGAATGGCATCTTCCGGAAGATTGAAAAACATTCTTAAGCTTCTCAAAAAGACTTTAAAAGAAGAGCTTATCTTTTGTAATATATGCCATTCAGAGATTGACGTTAGCGAAAACGACGATCTTCAGGCGGTAAGCTCAAGGTTGAAAGAAAGCTATCCCGAGGGGAACGTAGTAATGCTTCCTATAATGGTATTCAAAAAGAATCATAAGAAAGTTTTAGCCGTGGCTGGCGAGAACTGGAAGCTTCTTTAGGTAAAGGAGAATGACATTTTTTTCCAGAAGTTGGGTAATCAGTTTTTACCCAACTTTTTCTTTGATTAAAACCCTGTATATTTTTAAGATTTATGGTATAAAATTATAATAAGCGGGCGGATCATTACTTGTTCATCATCCGACGTTGAACAGAAAATATTATGAGTAAGGAATTATATCAACCGGTTATAGGGCTGGAAATCCACATTGAATTGAACACAAAAAGCAAGATGTTTTGCGATTGTAAAAACGACCCTGACGAACGGCGCCCTAATTTAAACATCTGTCCAATTTGCATGGGACATCCGGGAACTCTCCCTGTAATAAATCAGGAAGCGATAAAAAAAGTGCTCAAAACCGGCCTGGCTTTGAATTGCCAGATTCCCGAATATTCAAAATTTGACCGAAAAAATTATTTTTATCCTGACTTGCCGAAAGGATACCAAATATCTCAACTGTACCAACCTCTTTGCCGAGAAGGGTTTTTAGAGATTTACGGCAAAAAAGTAAGAATCCGGGAGGTGCATTTGGAAGAAGATACTGGCAGACTAGCTCACGGAAAGGACTATTCTTTGGTTGATTTTAACCGGGCGGGAATTCCCTTGATGGAATTAGCCACAGAGCCGGACTTGTGTTCTGCCAAAGAGGCGCGGGAATTTGCCCAGACGCTTCATTTGATTATGCACTATCTCAATGTTTCAGACGCCGATATGGAAAAAGGCCAGATGAGAGTGGAGGTAAATATTTCGCTAGCCGAAAAAGAAGGGGAGCTGGGTACGAAAGTGGAAATTAAGAACCTTAACTCTTTCCGATCAGTGGAGCGGGCGGCTGACTACGAAATTGAAAGGCAAACGGAATTATTGGAAAAAGGGAAGAAAATTATTCAGGAAACTCGGGGGTGGGAGGATAATAAAGGCATAACAGTTAGCCAAAGAGAAAAAGAAGAAGCTCACGATTATCGCTATTTTCCCGAGCCCGATTTGCCGCCCCTTCATTTCACTGAAAAAGAGGTCAATGAAATTCGGGCTGAAATTCCCGAATTACCCCATGAAAGAAAAGAAAGATTTGCTAGAGAATATGGATTGGTTGAAGGACCAGTTAATATCCTCGTTTATAATAAGGGTCTGGGAGAATATTTTGAGAAGATGGTTTCGGAACTGCCACCGAATCTTCCGAAAGAAGATCTTTTGAAAATGATTAAACTGGCTTCAAATTACATTATTACCGATTTGCAGGGGTTGTTAAAAGGGGCTCCGATTTCAGGTAAAAACTTTTTAATAACACCCGAAAATTTCGCTGAATTCACAGGTTTAATTTATGAGGGCAAGATTTCAAGCAAAATCGCCAAAATGGTCTTGGAAGAAATGTTCAAAACAGGCGCCGACCCCTCACATATTATTGAAGAAAAAGGATTGGTGCAAATAACCGACGAATCAGAAATCGAAA
>Ga0315293_10005003_pt1 | contig 12515 bp, 10 predicted proteins | sample YL17G13_20_MG_FD_203071 | JGI IMG/M metagenome (GOLD analysis project Ga0315293, IMG submission 203071) | Sediment microbial communities from Yellowstone Lake, YNP, Wyoming, USA - YL17G13_20 | ecosystem: Environmental > Aquatic > Freshwater > Lake > Sediment | place: USA: Wyoming | collected... | reverse complement strand
GGCGCATAAGCAAGATCGCTAATGTTGCGCGACGGGCTATCGACACACTCTATCGAAATCCTATTATTCGATCAAAGGGGTGCAATCAAGAAAAAGAACCTCCAGAGGCTATAGGGCGGAGGTCCTCATTGTATTTCTTCCGGATCTTAATGCTTTTTCATTTCTGCTGGTAGTCGGGATAGGGCGGCTTCTTGTAATTCGGCAGCGGGTGCTTTTTAAGTTCGTCGAGAACGATCTCCACGGCTTTTTCCAGTTGCGGATCGTGCCCTGCGCGCCAGAGCTGCGGATCATATTCCACTTCGACATCCGGGGCGATACCCCGGTTCTCGACTTCCCAGTCGCCGGACAATCCGTAAATCGCCCAGCGGGGTGCTGTGACGGCGCCACCGTCCATCAGCTGAGGATAACCGCCGATGCCGACGAGTCCGCCCCAGGTCTTCTTGCCGACGAGTTGTCCGATTCCTGCTTTGCGGAAGTACCAGGGCATGGCATCGCCGCCGGAGCCTGCGAACTCATTGATGACCATCACCTTGGGCCCGTAGATGGCGGCTGCGGGGCTCGAGAAATCCTCCCCCTCCCTCGTTGCCACCCAGCTCATGATCGGGCGTCGCAGGTAGTCGATGATATAGTCAGCCAGAGATCCGCCGTGATTAAACCGCTCGTCCAGGACAGCGGCCTCCTTGCCGACCTGGGCGAAATAGTAGCGGTTGAAATTCGTATAACCTCCGCCCGCGGTGTCGGGAAGGTGCACATAGGCGACGCGACCTCCAGTCATCTGGTCCACTTTTCGCCGGTTGTCCTCCACCCATGCCAGGTGGCGCAAGCCCGCCTCGCCGGGTACAGGTACGACAGTGACTTGGCGCGAATCCTTTCCGTCCGGCGAGTTCCCGACTTTGAGCACCACCTGGGTTCCTGCGGTTCCGTTGAAGAAGCTGTATACATTGTCCGGGCTGCGGAGTTCGCGGCCGTTTACCGCGAGCAGGTATTCGCCGGCTTTGACGTTCACGCCCGGCTGCGTCAGCGGCGCGTGCAGCTGCGGATTCCAGTTTTCGCCGTCATACACGCGCGCAAACCGGTAGCGGCCGTTCTCGATCGTGTAATCGGCGCCGAGCAGGCCGGCCTTCGGACTCCTGCTCTCGGAGGGCTCGGGTCCGTCGACGAACACGTGACCGAGCGAGAGCTCTCCCAGCATCTCTTCGAAAAGATAGCTGAGATCGGCGCGGCTCGCGGTATTGTCTGCGAAGGGTTGGTACCGCTTTTCGGCTGCCTTCAGGTCCAGGCCGTGAGCGTTGGGGTCGTAAAGGAAGTCGCGTTCGATGCGCCACACTTCGTGATACATCTGCCGCCACTCGGCACGCGGATCTACGTATACCTGGAAGGTGTCGAGCTTCAGCTGTCCTTCGCCGGGCTTAGGAGCCTGCTGCGCGGCCGCGATAAACCAATCGTCTCCCTGGCGGTAGAGCATCTTCTCGCCGTCACCGGAGACGACGAAGGCTTTTGTGCCGTCCAGAAGCTTTTCCACCTTGCGCTTCGCAAGGTCGAATTTCTGAATCGCGACCGCGGGCGCCTCCTCTGCCTCCGGGCTGATCACCTGAGGGGCTTCGGCCAGAAAGAGGATGCCCTCCTTCCCTCCCATCAGCCCGACATAATTGCAGGCAGGAATCGGCAGGGCCAGGATGCGCTGGCCGATGCCGTCGAAGTCTATCTGCACCGGAACAGGGGCGGCCGTCTCGGCCGCCTTCTCTTTTTCGCCGGTTTTTATATCGTCCTTCTTTGCTTCGATCCCCTTCTCCTCGTCGCTTTCGGGAGCCAGCGGAGATGGCAGGTCTTTTCTCAGAACTACGACGTATGCGTTGCGCGTGACCGGCCGGTCGATGCTCGTCATGTCGAGCCACCCTGACGAGAGTCCCACGTTAGTGCTGGATGTGAAGTAGAGGTACTTGCCGTTCTTATCGAACACAGGATAGAGCGCGTCGCTCATGCCGTCGGTAAGCCGGGTGGCCTGGCGGGTTTCGAGCGAATAGACGAAGACGGCCCGGAGATGGTTCTGGAGCTGCTTCGTATAGGCAAGCCACCGGCTGTCCGGCGACCAGACCGTGTCGAACTCGTGCAGCGGGGAATCGTACCGATCCGTGTCGACGCGGACCGGCGAGGGCTTTTCGATTTCGAGGTACCAGAGGTTCAGGCGTTTGTCACGGTAGGCAATCTTTTTACCGTCCGGGGACCAGGCAGGCGAATAGTAAAACGAAGGCGGGTTTCCGAGATCGATCTTCCGCACTTCGCCCAGGCCGGTCTGAGGAGCAAGATGAAGCGCATATTCCCCCGACTCATCCGAGAAATAGGCGATCCACTTCCCGTCGGGCGACCATGACGGGTCGCGTTCGGCCACCGCGGGGTTGTGAGTCAGGTTACGGATGTCTCCCTTTTCTGCCGGCACCGTGAAGATCTCGCCATGCGATTCGAAAACCGCCCGCACGCCGGTCGGCGAAATGCCCGCGCTGACAACGCTCTTTCCCTCGAGCTTTTTGAAATGCGGCCGCACCTCAGGGAATTCACCCGAGACTCGAATATTAACTTTCCTGGAAGTGCCCGAGTTCAAATCGAAGAGATAAATGCTCCCGAACTGCTCATACACGACCGCCCCGGGCCCGGCCGATGCCGACTTGAGATCGAGACCGCCGTTTTCGAGCGCCTGGGTCACCTGCTTTTTCGCCGGGTCGTAGGCGAACAATGAAACCGGCCCGTTGCGATCCGAAAGAAAATACACCTTGTTCCCGATCCACATCGGGTTGAAGTCGTTCGAATTGTCGCGGGGGATCCTGTCTTCAATACGGGAGTCGGCCAGGTTGACGATCCAGATGTGCCGCGTCTGGCCTCCGCGGTAGCGTTTCCAGGCTGTCTGCCACTGGAACAAGGGCACATAGGCGAGCCTGGAACCATCCGGAGAGTAGCAGCCTTCGCCGGCAATGGGCAGGGGCAACTCCGCGGGGAAGCCTCCGCCTTCGACCGGCACAGTAAAGAGACGGGCGCCGTCGTTCGGATTGTTGCGGGAAGAGGAGAAGATCACGCTTTTCCCGTCAGGCGTCCATCCGGCAGCCGTGTCGGGTCCCGCGTGGTAAGTGAGACGGCGCGGGACGCCTCCTGCTGCCGGGATCAGGTAGACGTCCGTGTTGCCGTCGTATTCGCCCGTGAAGGCGATCAGGGTCCCGTCGGGTGAGAATGCCGGCCCCCCGGAAACGCCGGCGCCCGTGGTGAGGCGGCGTGCATCGCCGCCGTCGCGGCCTACGATCCAAATATCCCCGGCGTAGCCAAACGCTATGCCGGCAGGGCTGAGCGTTGGTTGCCGAAGAAGCAGCGGTTCGTCACCCTGGGCAAAAGCGGCACATGTCATTGCTGAAAATAAGAATGCCCAAATGAAAGCTCTTCTCATGGTATTCCCTCTCCTTTCATGCGTCACGGGGTGCGCCCCCGGGGCGTGAGAGACTGCTTGGTATTTTGAACGATATTTTCCTCATAACCATGCCGATAATATATCGCCGGCCGCGCGGCGATGTCAATCGCTCGCATTGAAGCTGCAATAAGCGGCAGCGGAAGGGCATGTTGGGGCAAAAAATTCTCTCGAACCGGCTAAAAGACGATAGACTTCCGCTCCCCGTGATCACGAAATACTCCGGGCCAACGTCACGGATAAAGCCGTGTCTCCCCTGAAAAGACGCTTTGGGCCCGGCTCGAACGAGAAAAAAAGGGAACTATCCCCAGGCCATCGAATATCTTGAAGAAGCGATATCCCTTCTTCCGCGTTTGACATCAGCGAACTAAGGCGCGGAGAGGAAGGGCCGCCTCTGATGCCTCCGGATTCTGAAGTATAATAGGTTCATGCCTGGGCCGGTCGTCCGCGAGATTGAGGCCAAGTCCATCCTCAATCCCTCGAAGATCCACGATTACTGCGTCAATCCGTACACCGGCTGCGAGGTCGGCTGCATCTACTGCTATGCGGCCCAGTTCATGCGGAGGTACAGCGGCCACAGCGAGCCGTGGGGCGAGTTCGTCGACGTCAAGGTCAACGCGCCCGCCTTGCTGGCCAAGCAGATCGTCAAGGCCAAGCGAGGGACCATCTGGTTTGCTTCGGTCTGCGACCCCTATCAGCCGCTCGAAGAGCGTTATGCGCTAACGCGCCGGTCGCTCGAAGTCCTCATCGGCCTCGACTTCCCGGTCGAAATCCAGACAAAATCGGCCCGAGTCCGCCGCGACCTCGACGTCATCCGGAGGATCCCCGAAGTAGAGGTCGGCTTCACCATCGCCACCGACGAAGAGGCCATCGCGGGGATGTTTGAGTTGAGGGCTTCGCCGGTCGGGGAGAGGATCGAGGTGCTTAGAGAATTCAAGGCCGCAGGCGTTTCGACTTTCGCTTTCGCCGGCCCGCTTCTGCCGGGGAATCCCGAGCGGCTGGCCGCGCTCCTGGCCGGCGCCGTGGACCGCGTCCTCATCGACAGGATGAATTATGTCCCGGCGGTGAGGGGCTTTTACGCCCGTCACGGCCTGCTGGATGCCCTGACGGATTCCTTCTTCCGGACACAGTCGGCCCGTTTGAAAAAGGCCCTGCGCGCCCGCGGCGTCCGGGTCGAAACCGTGTTTTAGGTTTCTTGCTATAATTTTCCCGCGATCAGCGCTCTCCCGCGAGGGTCTTCAACAGCACGTACCAGTGATCGAGGCCGGCGTAGAACGACGCGACCAAGATCCGCTCGTTGAGTCCGTGCGAGAAGTCATCCCTGTTCTTCATGAACAGGCTGCTCACGCCATAGGTCGGGATCCCGGCGCCGCGATAGACGGACCCGTCGGTCGCATAAGGCGCCATGTCCGGCACGAGCTTGACACCCGGGTAGCTCGCGTGCACGGCCTTGGCCACGGCATCCATCACGTCCTGGCGCATGGGCGAAGGGCTGCTCGAATGCGGCTTGCCGAGGACCTTCACCTCGACCTTGTCGCCCACGACCTGCTGCAAGGAGGTTCGAACATCCTCCACGCTGGTGCCTGGGAATATGCGGCAATTGACGGTCGCGGAGGCCGACTGCGGCAATGCATTGTCCGCGTGCCCGCCGCGCAGCATCGTCGCAACGCATGTGGTGCACGTCCTGCCAACGATCGAAGGCTCTGCGGCCAGGACCGCCGCGGCGGACGCATCACCGGGATTCGCGGCGAATCGGCCCATGGCCTCGCCGAGCGGACCCGGGGTCACGCTCGCCGCCGCCTTGAGGCTGCCGATCGTCCAGTCGTTCCACATCACGGGAAACTGATACGCCTGCAGCTTCCGGAGCGCATCCGCGAGCTCGTAGATCGCATTGTCGGCGCGCGGCTGCGAACTGTGACCGCCCGGATTGCGCACCGTCAGGTCGTAGCTGGCATAGGACTTCTCCGCGCCCTGGACCCGGTAGAGCAACGGCGCGCCCGTCGTGTCGTCCAGCACGCCGCCACCGCCGTCGCCGTTCAGCGCGAACTCGGCGTCGATGAGGGCGCGGTGCTGCTGTGCGAGGGCCTTGGCCGTCGCCATGGTCGTTTCTTCGTCGCCGGAGAACGCGATGATCAGATCCCGCGTCGGCACGAACTTCTCCGCCTTCAGTCGCAGGAACGTCGTCGTGAGCAGAGCCACCTCGGACTTGACGTCGGCCGTGCCGCGCCCAAAAAATGTGCCGTTCTCCTCGATCAGCTTGAAGGGGTTGCGCTCCCAGTCCTCCGGCTTGGCGGTGACCACGTCCATGTGCGCGAGCAGGACGATGGGCCTGCCGCCCTTGCCGCTGCCGCGATAACGCACGACCAGCGCCGCCTTGTCGCCGATCGGCAGCACGTGGACGTCCTCCGCGGGAAAGCCGCCCGCGCGGAACTTGCCGGCGAGGTACTCCGCCATGACCGGAACCTGCCCGAAGCCTTCGGATGTCTTGAATCCGATGATTGTCTGGAAAATGTCCCGCGCCTGCGCACGCACCGCGGCGGGCGCCTCCGCGCCGGCAGCCTGCGCCGTGAGCACGGCCGTCAATGCAATGACGATTCGCTTGATCATGCAATCACCCTCGACGCGCCGATGTACTATAGGATTTTCCTTTTTGTACGGCGTTGAGAACGGTCCCTCCGGCCGATGAATTTCCCCTCATAACCATGCCGATAATATATCGCCGGCTGAGCGGCGATGTCAATCGCCGCCCTGACGTCCACCGACTGAAACGCACCTCCCGCGGCGCCGAGGCTCACCTCATCCCGTTCAAAACATCCAGGACCGTGAACAGATAATCGTATTCCGACCGGTCCACGGGAGCGCTCCATCGACTGTTTGCCCTGCTCGATGAGTTCGGCATACTTGTAGTTGCAGATCGTGCACCAATAGTTCTCGGCCGCGTAGCCCCTGGGGAAGATGATCATGACGTTCTTCCCTTTGAGGGCCGAAAGGGTGACGGTCCCGCCCTGGTAGGCGGGCAGGGTGAAGTCGGGCATGGGCCGTCCGACGGTCACGGGCTTGGTCCCGGCCTCCTGCGCGGGGGCGAGCCCGCAGGCAGCGGCCAGGACGACGGAGGCGAAAATAGCGGTTTTCTTCATGGATTCCTTCTTTTATTCCCCTGGGCCGGCCAGCGCCTCCGCCAGCCTCGCTTCGGCGGCTTCCCCGTCCGGTTCGCCCAGCACGAGGGCGGCCGCCCGGCCCTTTTGTTCGAATAGAAAACTCGACCCGACGGCGTCCTCGCCGCGGACGAGGCCGTCCGCCATGGTGACGTCCTCGAGGTATTCTTTAAAGAGGCCCTCCACCAGGCCGGTGACGTCCGCGGCCTCGGGTCCCAGGTCCAGGACGATGAGCTTGGAGTCCTTGGGCGCGTACCTGGCCGTGGCCGCGCGGCTCTTATCGGTCCGGAAGCCCCAGAAATCCCGTCCCAGGAAGGGCGATTCCGCCCCGGCCGTCAGGCCGCCCCGGATATAGCGTTCGCTCCCCGGGACGAGGTTCGTCTTCGGCAGGCGGGCGACCTCCGCGGGAACAGGGTCCCCGGGCAGGTTGATCTTGGCTGCCGCGGCGGCCGCCACCTTCTCGACCTCCGCCTCCTCGCATCCCGCCGCCAGGATGTTGACGTAAGCGTTCCCCTTGACGAACGAAGCCCGGGCCGGGCTTATCCAGTTCACCGCCTTGACTTCCGCGGACACCTTTTCCGTCCCGCTCCGCCGGACCGAAAAGATGCCGAAGGCGTCCGCCGGCGTTTCCATCCTGTAGATCTCGAGCGCGATCTCCTTGCCCGCGGTCTTCTTGGCCTGAACGGCGGGCCGGAAGTGGTGGACGGTGAGGTCCGTGAACCCGTATTGGAGGAAGATCTCGGCGCCGCTCTCGAGCCGGTCCGCCACGTTCTTTTTCGTGTACTTCCGGACCTGGCCGTAAGGCGCCCAGCCGGCGAACCAGAAGGCCGCCGGGACGGCCGGGGAGGGCGGCTTCCGGACTGCCTGGGCTTTCTTGGCCGTCTGGGCGTCAACCGGAGCCGCGATTATGAGCGCGGCCAATAACACGGCTGCCGGCCCGAGAACGCCTTTTTTCCTCATCCATGCTCCTCAACGGGGGAAGGAGCCAAGTATAAGCGAGGGCGGTCAAATGTCAATGAAAGTCCCCGTCGTTCAGCAGGCGTTTATCAAAGGGACCTTGGCGCTGACCAGAACCAATAACGCTCCATCCCAAAAACCCAACGAGATCACGGCTTCGAACCAGCCTCGTTTTTTTTGTTGCCGCCGGCGAACCAGAGCCGTTCAGCGTTCTCTGAGGCCACCAGTCTCCGGACCCGGGGCTCGAGGCCGCGCAGCAGGATGTTGTAGCGGGCCATCGTCTGGCCTAAATGATCGAAGTGGCCGCAAAGGTCACTGCCCAGGCAAAAACGGTCTGCGTGGCGGTTGATCACATCCAGCCAGTGTTTCTTCGGCTCCAGCGAGGAACAAACCACGTCGTCGTACACCACCCAGGAGATATCCACCTGCAGATTCGGATATTGATCAAGAAGAGAAGAGACCATCTCGTGGTAATTCTTATGGAAGACCCGGCGCGAAATTCCGCAATGGGCCCAAGCAAAAGTGGTTTTCGGAAACCGCTGAAGCATCTCCTCAAGCTCATGAAGATGTTCATAGTCTTCATGAATGCTGACCGAGGTGCTATTCTGGTGAACGAGCACGGGGAGATTTCTGGCCGAGCAAAGATCATAGATATCGAACAGAGCGGGATGATTGATCCGGGCCGTTTCTTCCTTGGTCATATTCGTCAGGTCGTCATGGCGGCAGAGAACCTCGCCCACCCCGCGCCAGAAAGGGTACTTATCCAACATGCGCTCTACGTCGCGAACGGCATATTTATCCGTCGCATTAAAGCCGCACACCAGGGGCGCAAACCGCTTCCTCGCCTCGGCCGGCAGGCGAAGAATCTCGTCGGCAAGAATCTCATCTGTCCGGGTGAAATAATAGCACGGGGAGTTGTCATCCAGGTAGTAGTGCGGCGGCCTCTTTTCGAAGGCTTCCCACTTTTTTTTAAGCGGTATCCCGAAAACGACGGCCTTAGATACTCCGCCCGCGTCCATGGCCTTCACCAACCGGATCATGCCGTCGGTTTCTTGAATAAAATCGACAAAATGCAAGTGGGCATCGACAACGGACACGACCGGCTTAAACTCGGAATGAGCCCTGATCTTATTATGAAAAGCTAAATGGTAACTCATCTGAACCTCCGCATACCGGCCGTGTTTTTAGACCTCAAAATGCTCCCATTCGTATTTCACCCGCTCCATGAGATTCTTGAAACGCTCCTCGCCACGGATGTTGGCGAGCCAGAGGTCTCCCCAGACTTCAAACTGTTAGCCGGCTGGGTTCAGGGTAACAATAATCGGGAGAAGAGTCAAACTTGAACTGGCCGCATTCAAGTCTCTCTGTTTGCCGGAATAGGGCATAACTCTTCTTTCTTGAGCGGCCGATATGTTTTTCCCCCCTATTCCTGGTCCTGTTTAAAAGTCATCAAGCCTGCCGCAATCGTCAGACCTCAAATTCCTCCTACCCACGCTTGTTTGGAAATCCTATCCATCGTGGTGTCGTGTTCGAATATTCACGGTATGCATCTCCGTACTTCTCGATCAGGAACATTTCTTCGCGGGGCGCCAAAATCGACCAGATGACGATCCATAAAACAGCGCATAGCAAAACGACCCAGGAAGCACAAGCAATGCCCATCCCGGTGTACACCAAGAAGCCGCTGAGATAAATCGGGTGCCTTGAAATCCGGTAAATCCCTCTCGTTACCGGCTTATCAACGGAAGTCAAAGCTGCGTTGAAAATCGTTGCGACAGATATAACCAAGGCCAGAGCAAAAATGGGAAGGCCGAAAGATAACCAGGCTGTGCCCACCTTAAGCGGGAGAAAAATGGAGTAGACAAAAACGAAAGGCATGATGACAGCATGAGTCAAAAGGGCGAATCTTTTCTCCGTTTTCTTAAACGGCGCCATTTGGCTCATCCTTCTTGCTCTGTTCCTTTCTTCCTTCCCAAGGAAAAAATCTGGAACAAGCATCGTTAGAAAAAATAATAATTGAAGGATCCAGGCATTCCAGACGCCCATTTGAAAAGCCGGTATCAGCGACAGGGTTTGCCTCCTTACAAGGCGACTCTCAACTGAATCCTCTTTTGTGCAGTTGCCTTAAATCTCTTCGATCAGTTTCACAAAACGCTTGTAGGGGATCGCAATACAGCTTTCAGCCTGGAAAGCGCCATTGGACAGGCTGATCATTGAGACCTTGGCCGCGGTTTCAGCATTGGGAGCTTCGTAAATGTCAATGAAGTCATAACGCCCCAGCAAGGCATAGTGTGCGAGAAACTTCACCTCGGGGCATTTTTCTTTGACCTGCTCCAGCCAGGATCGGCCCAGTTTTTCCCGATTTTTTAGCTGTTTCGACACTTCGGGCGACATTTTGGTCAATAAAATAAAAGTCTGCATTTTATACCTCCTTATGTATCTCCGCCTCTGCTGGAAAATTCATGCCGAGTTTTAATAGCATTCCCTTATTTGGGAATAGACGTTGTGAAGTTTAATATCCCGCCCCGGGCAACATTAATAGTTTATACCGCTAGATCATGGGATGTCAATTAAATGGGCTCGATTGTTACCTCATATAGCATCTTGAGATTCCTCGCTTCGTTCGGAATGACCCTTCGGATCACAAAAAGAGGTTTCAATTCCCCCTATATTCCCCCTTTAGATAAAGGGGGGAGAGGGGGGAATTGATGACGTCGGCTTCTTCGGAGCAGAATGTTGAGAATCGCCAAAACAGCCAAGACCATGGCTATCGAAAGCCACATGGTTTCTATCTTTAGAGTGGCAAGAGGGCCGGAGCCTACCGGGCTATTATAGGGAATGCTCGGGTCGATCTGAGCTTTGATCTCTTCTATTTTCTCTTTGGACCACTCGTAAACAGACCCGTTGAGCGTCCGGCGGAAGTATTTCTCTGCCGTAAGATTTTCTTTATAGGCGATAAAAAGCAAGTCCTTTTTTTGAGCCTCGTCTGTGGCCTTCATGGCTTCCTTATATTTCCGATCCCTTCTGAAGAGGTGAATTCTCAACTCATAAAGGAAAGGGTGCGTCGAACCCGTGAATGTGCGCAGAAAGTCATCATATTTTTTATCCTTCCATTCGTTCAGGCGCCGGCCATAATCTTCGGCTCGCTCCGCGTCCACTCTCTTCAATTCTTCCAAGCTTAAACGCGAATAGAAAACGCCGATTTCCGGGTCTTTGTGCTTGGTGCGAAACTCAGACATCGCCTCTTCTTTTTGAAGGAAGGCAAGCTTGGGAAAAATCCGGGTATACCAAGCGACCGCTTTTGGCGTGTTGGATAGGCATATCCCCAAAAGCAGGAGATTTGCCCCTAGAAGGACAGAAGCTTTTTGGACGGATTTGGCGCTCATAGCTTGATGAATAACTCCAGGCTTCACCCCTTTCCAGAGAGCGAGCTGGAAAAGACCCGACGCCAGAGCGTTCAGAGCGACATCGCGCAAATCCCAGTAACGGCCAGGGACAGCCCACTGAAAGATCTCATCGCAGATCCCGACAAGAGACCCCGCAAAGAATGCTGCGAAATAGACGCTCTTGTCTTGGATCGTAAGACTCAGGGCCCGGAAGAGGAAGTATCCGAGAAGGCCATACTCGAGAAAGTGGACGGCTTCTTCAGGAGCTTTCCATAGTCGGAGCGTATAATAAATATAGAATGCAGCTATCAGAGCCAGCCAGACATACTGCGAGACAGAGCGGATCTTCAGGTGAAAGAAGAGGACATAGATCAAGGCGCAAAAAGCGACGGCTGTCGCTGCAATAACCGCATACCCGAAAAGCGCCCGTCCCCCATGGGCCGTTACAAATCCCTGGATGGCCCTGGCCAAGGGCACGATCATTAGGATGGAAAGCGTGCAGAGCCCGACCCACAGCCAGGCCGAAAACCTCTTCATTCGCATGCGCATCACGAGACAAAGTCATTATTTCATAAAATAAAATCCCAAGGAAACAATTCACTTCCTCACAGGGCCGACGAAACCGCGCCTTTCACCTTTTCGATGAGCGTGGCCATGGTTTCCCGCGTGCAGCCGGTCACGGGGACGGGCTCATGAAAGGTGATCTGGACGGGACCTTTCCGGACCAGCCGCTTCCCGCGCGGCATCAGCTCGAACGTCCCCCGGATCGTCACGGGTACGATGGGCGCCCCGCACTCGACGGCCAGGAAGAAGCCGCCTCTCCGGAACGGCTGGAGATTCCCGTCCCAGCTCCGCGTCCCCTCGGGATAGATGAGGAACGAGTATCGTTTTTCCCTGATCAGCTGCGCCGCCCGGGCGATGCTCCTCTTGCCCGCGCCGGCGCCCTCCTTGTCCAAGGGCACGTATCCGGCAAACCGCATGCCCAACCCCAAGACGGGGGTCCGGAAAACGAAGCGCTTCACGATCACCCGCGCCGGCCTGTCGAGGATCGTCATCAAAAGGGGGCCGTCCAGGAAGCTCAGGTGGTTGGACATGAAAATGTAGGGGGTCGCGGCGTCAAGCCGCTCGAGTCCCGTGACCTTGACGTCGATGCCGAGGATGCGCCGGCCGACCCTCATCATCCAGTGCCCGTAAGCGAGAAACGTCTCCCGGAGCCCGAAGAGGACGCAAACGAGAAGTACCGGGACGGCGAGAATCAACAGGAAGACATAAACGAGGACGAGGAGGATGTTCCGCATGGAGCGGCCCGATTATAGCACAGTCCCTGTCCATATCGATTTATTTCCCACGGACAATATGGGGAAAAAAGAAACTGACCCGTGGAGGGCTCGAACCTAAAACCCGCGGATTAATAGAGCATTGACATGGCCAGTTTATTCAAGTGAAGCTCTCCTGCGGCAGGCCGCGGGGGACTCTGCAAAGGTTCGCTTAATGCATTGTTTCGACCTGGCATCCTCAAGCTCAATCACCTATGCCGCTTTTCCGCTTTTTCTCGCTGCCGGATCAAAA
>Ga0315293_10004999_pt1 | contig 12522 bp, 13 predicted proteins | sample YL17G13_20_MG_FD_203071 | JGI IMG/M metagenome (GOLD analysis project Ga0315293, IMG submission 203071) | Sediment microbial communities from Yellowstone Lake, YNP, Wyoming, USA - YL17G13_20 | ecosystem: Environmental > Aquatic > Freshwater > Lake > Sediment | place: USA: Wyoming | collected... | reverse complement strand
TCCGCGCGGGGATCGTGCCTCCGCCGCGCTTGGCTAGCGTCTCCATGCCTTCAAAGGTGTCTGGTAGTCCTGCGGCCTTTGTCGCCTTGCGGTGCCTCCTGAGCGCTCCTAAGCCCGATCCATAGGCAAGGTCTGCAAAGTAAGCCTGCGCCGTGCTCAAGCCTGCGGCCGGGGGCACCATTGGCGCAACGTCGTCGCGGCATTGCGAAAGGTAAAGGGTGCCCACGATGATCTGTTTTTTCGCTGCGTCGTCGTCGGTTCCCTTCATGTCTTCCCAAGTGAAGGTTGATCCGGTTTCTTGGTTGTAGAAATCGACTAGACCGCGCTGAACTTGCATCAAGCCCGCTTCTCCGGTTTTGCCGGGGATGCCGGCCACGCCGGCCGATTCGTTCTCGATGATCGCTAAAATCCAACCTTGCGGGATCTGGTATCGCGTGAGATCGCCTACGGCTTTTGCGTAGGCGCGCCAGCGTTCAACCGCTGCGATGAACGGCGATCCCATTTCAAGTGCAACCTCGGCGCGAGGCGCGGCGCGCGTCGAGGTTTTCGCGGTAGTTCCACACGTTGCCCGCAAGGAATCCCGCAACGCCTGTGAAATACTGCGCCAGCGGGCCGGGGATGTCCGCTTCAAACCACATAGACAAAAGCGTGCTCTCGGGCACGTTCAAGCGCACTTTGGGCGTGCCAAGCGCGGTCCACTGATAGCGGCCGTCGTCCCAGTAGGCAAGCTCTCGGTGCCCTTGTCCCGGCATGGTGCCGACGTTGGTTGTGATTCGCCAATCGTCTTGGAACTGGCGCGCCGGTTCAACTCTGAGGTGCCAGCCTGCGTGATGCGCGTATGGCGCGCCCCAAACCCGATCAAAGGCGAACGGATCAAGCCCTAGAAACGGCGCGGAGTCTTCGGGCGGATCATAGCTTGTGTCGAGCACTTGGATCGCGTTGCCGATCCGCACGATGATCCCTACTTCTCCGGGGCCGGTCTCCCACCGACAACACTCGATACACTGACCCGTGCGAATTGCGCGAGGGTAGTGGCGGTGAGATCGCTCTTGCCAGCGTGCGGCGAAGGGCTCGAAAGCGGGGCACTCCTCAAAGCGATCGATCTCGTTGAACTCTGGAGAAACGCTAAAATCAGCGGGAATGGAACGCTTGAGCGGATCGGGCAACGGGTCAAGAATCGGCTCTTTAATCTCCCGCTCAAAGTCTCGGCGGGGGATCGTTTTTGATCGGTCGGTTTTTCTGTCATCCTTGCGCGCCATGTTGTCAGGTCGCGATCGGGCCTAGAAGCGGCTCGATCCCGTGAAAGACCACTTGGACGCGCAAAGCGTCTTGTCGGGTGATCAAGTTCATAACGCGGATCGAAACGGCAACCTTGGGCGCGAGCTCCACGGGGCATGGGAAATCGATAAAGCCGCCGGGGTTCCCGTGGAAAGCTGCCGCCATGATCGGCTCACTCTGGAAGTTGTGTTGATCCGTGCGGAACTCGATCGCGTACTGTCCATCTTGAATGATGGCAGTTATGGGGACGAACGCCGCGAGCTGGTTGTCACCGACGATCGCGCTTGTCATGCGCGTGGCGACGAACGGCACATTTACCACGGTGAACGATCCGCCGTCCGCTTTGCCGGGCGGCAGGGTCGGGCCGGGGTCGGCCGGGATCGTCACGACCACGGCATAAAACCGGGGCTTGTACTTGCGGGCGACTGCTTCCGGCATGGTTCTCTGGGGGGCCGTCGCGCGGACGGCTCCCCCCCTCTCTGCGGGCGTTTCTCCTAGTAGTGGAGATCGCCGCGCTGCTGAACTTCGCGCCACCCGATCAAGTCGAACCGAATCAAGCCGCACGACGGGATCTCGATCTCCGCGTTCGGGTTGTTCGAGAACTTGTAGACACCGGGGCCGGGCCACGTCTTCATCATGGTCTTGGCGTACTCGGAGAACCGCAGGCGCACGTTGAACGTGCAGCCGCGCGGCATGGGGATGCCGTCGCCGCTGAACATCCAGCGGTTATTGAAGAACGGCTCCCCGTTCTGGATCGTGTTCGTCGGGTGCGTGTTGCCGGGGTTCGTCACGAAGCCGAATTCCCCGCCCCCTCCGGGCGCGAGCGTCACGGTGTGCCGCAGCTTGTCATCTTCGCGGATCTTGAGCACAAAGCCCGCGTGCTCGATCAGGAAGGAGAAAAGCCCGTTGATCGCGACGTTGTCCGCGCCGAAGGTGGTATTCGGCTGCTCGGTGTGGAACGGCGGCGCGATGAAGCGCACGCCCACTTGTTTCAAGAAGAAGGCGAACTCCAACCCCTCGTTGCTGTCGCGGTTCGTGTAGGCCAAGCCCACATCGGCCTTGCGCTGGTCGAAGAAGGGGATTTCATCCTTCAACGCGAGCGCGTTGTAAGACACAAACCCCTCTTTTTCGGTGGCGTTCTTGCGGATCTGGATCGCGTCGTAGATCGCCCAGTCCTCCAGCACGTTGCGCGGCGCGCCCCCTGCGTCTTGTCCCAACATTTTCAAACCTCCCTTTCTCTCTCGCCGGGCCTACGCCCGCGCCTGATGAAACTTCGCGATGTAACCGGGGGGGAGCCTCGACGCGCGGAACGCCGCGCGCGGTCCCGAACGGCCGGCAGCGCCGAAGAGATCTTCCCCGTAAACGTCCTGCCCGTAGGTCTCCTGCCCGTAGGTCTCCTGCCCGAAGCGGCCGGGAGTGAGAAGCGAATCACCGAAGCGCGAAACCGGGCTCAACGCCTCGCCCATCGCGGACGGCTCGACCATCGCGGCGAAGTCGTCCACATCTCCGATCAGCCGGTTGGACGAATCGATCGGCCTCCACTGGCCGTCCGCGCCGAGCACGTATTGCACGCCCTCGGGCGACTCGAAGAGATCCCCGATCCCGTAGGTCTCCTGCCCGTAGGTCTCCTGCCCGTAGGTCTCCTGCCCGTAGCCGCTCCACGTCTCGCCCTCCCCTAGCATGTCGTCCGCGCCGAGCCAGTCTTTGGCCGTGCTCGACATGGGGACGATCTCTTGTGTGATCAGCTTGAAGAGAAGGATCGTAAAGGCACCTTCCAGCACCTTTTGCGACGTCTGCGGGTTCGCCTTGAAGAGATACCGCGAGCCGAGCGAAGCGACCAGACCGCCGGCCGCGCCGACTAGATAGTCCTTCCACGTCCAGCCGCCCGAAGCGTCTTCGCTCGTCTTGTCGCCAAAGCGCTTTTGCGCGAGCTTCGCCGCGAGCGCGCCCAGGACCATCGGGATCATGGACTTGGCCGCGCCAGCGATCCCCGTTGCGCCTAGGAACTTTCCGCCCGTATGACGCACGCGCCGCGCCGCACGCCGGAAGCCGCCGGGCGGGTTGACAAGCATCAACTCTTCGCCGGGGTTGCGTACCGCGTGAAACACGCGCTTGCGGCTCCGCCGCTTGCCCTTTCGTGCCGATCCCTTGCGCTTCGTTGACATTTCCGCGCCTCCCTTCGTCTTCTTCTTCCGGCGTCGTTTAGCCGGATTCAAAGCCATTATTTCCACCGCTCCCACCTCCTGTCAATCGATCCCTCAGCCGATGATCCCCCGCGCCGTGACAAGCCGCTTGCCGTCCGTCCGTAGGATTCCCCACGCACGGGGCGCGGCCTTCCGATCGGAGTAGATCGGCGGCGGTGCCTTGAACGTGTGAATGTACTTCTGCCGCGTACCCCTCCCCCCTCCTGCGTCCTTGTCGGAAGTGTAAAGGATCGTCAGCACGTCGCCGCGCTTGTAAAGCGTCGTCGCGGCGTCGGGCACGGTGAAACGGAAGCCCGCTTCCGCTTCGTATCCTGTGAAAGCCGAGAAAAGCGCCTTGCCACGTTTGCGGCTGCGTGGCACGGTCGCGGCCTTCGGCCTTTTGACCGGCAAAATATAAAGCGCGGTGCCTTCCACGTTGCTAAAAAGCTGCATGGTGCCCGCCCGAAAAGTGAACTTGCGGTGATCGTTCGCGTCGTCTGAGACGTTGATCGCGTTGACACACGCGCGCAGGTAAACAAGCTCTTTTCCTATCTTCATGTCTCAATGAAGTCTGTTCGGCTACTGGTAGCCAAACCACCCTTCCCACTGGTCCATTTTTGGCTTGTGTAGCTGTCCTAAAACGTGGCCTAGCTGCCGTTCCCGCTTGTCGGGGTCTTTGCTCCAATGCACGCGCCACGATTCCGGCGGGCTGAACTCTCCGCCGCAAGGATTCCGGCGGGCGCGGCGGCGGCGCGGGTTCTGCTGAACGGTCGCAACTGTCGCCTTGCCGGCCTTCCCCATGAAAGCGAACGCCAGCAAAGCGATCAAGATGATCGGCGCGACGTCTCCCACGCTGCCAAGGAGACGATCTAAAAGTCCCTTTTCTTGGGCGTAGGGGTTCGCCTTCTGGAAGGCTTCCCACGCTGCGCGCACGTCGGCGGGCTGCGTTGCCATTTCCGCGTTGAGCTTTGCGAGCGCCTTTTGTGCGTTCTGCGCTCCCTGTTCTGCGTAGTAGTTGATCGATTTTGTCGTGACTACCGCGCCACCAATGACAACGGCGAGAATGATCAACGGAATCCAAAACGCTCCTAAGTCCATCTCCACGCCGGGCGCGGGGAACTTGAAACCGGACGGCGCGACGAAAGCGGGGCTTTCCTTGTCCGTGTTGGGTTTCACAACATCTAGATCGCCATCGGGCCGAAGATTGATTCCCCACTGTCCCTTTTCACAGCGTGCATAGGCGCGCTCTATGTAGCTTGCGGCCTCGCAGAGTCGTTGAACTAGCTTTTGATCTTCGGAGGTGAAAACGACTGTTGTCGTTTTCGGGGCTTGCGCTCGTCTGAACTCCTCCGCGTAAGCACAAGCGGCCGCGCCTGCGATCAACGCTTCCATTTTTTTGCGGCTCAACAAGATCACTTTGCGCCACTTGCGGATCGCCGCAAGCTCTAGCGCGTTGGGATCTCTTGAGGTGCCGGGCGTCATTTCTCAACCGCTTTCGATAGCAAGCCGAGCACGGTAAAGATAACAGCCGTGGCACCTCCCAGGGGCTTTGAGCCGGGCGGAGTCGGGCCGGGCGGAGTCGGGCCGGGCTTGTCTGGGTACGGGCACGGCGGGTGCCGTGGCATGGTCCAAAGGGTGCCGCTCGGGTGCGTGAAACCTTTTCCGCAGATCGGGCAATAGTCGGTCACGGGTGAGCCGGGCGGCGGCGGCGGCGGCGGCGGCGGCGGCACGGGCGGATCGGGCTCGGGCTCGGGCGGCACGGGCACGGGCTCGGGCGGTACGGGTACGGGCTCGGGCACCGGGGGCACCGGGACGGGCGGCACGGGCACGGGCACCGGGGGCACCGGGACGGGCGGCACGGGCACCGGGATCGGCGTCGGCTTGTAGCCGATCACCGTTTCGGGCTCCCCCCCTCCTGCCGGCGGAAGCCAAACGATCGGGAATTTCGCGCCGCTTCCGTAGGCGGTGCGCGGGCCGGAATAGCGGGCGGAGAATTCCAAGCCTTTGCGCTTGTAAACTTCATATCCTTTTGAAGTCTGCCGGATCGTGCCGTTCCAAGATGAATCCGACATGAGCCACAAGCCCGCTTTTCGGTTCGCCGCACCGTAAGCCGCTTCAGTGACTCTCACCGGGGCGTCGTTCTTTTTCACCTGATAGAACGCGCCAGCGCGGGGCGTGCCTAGCACCTCCTCGGGTGCGGGCATGTACCTGCCTCCACCGGGCACGGGCACCGGGCCGGGCACCGGGGACGGCGGAAGCGGCACGGGGCCGGGCGCGGGCGGAAGCGGCGGCGTCGGGCCGGGCGTCGGGCCGGGCGTCGGGCCGGGCGTCGGGCCGGGCGTCGGGCCGGGCGGAGTCGGCGCGGGGCCGGGCGGGCCGATCACCGTTTCGGGCTCGCCCATGCTCGCCGGCGGAAGCCAGATCACCGGAAACTTTTTTCCGCTTCCGTAAGCGGTGCGCGGGCCGGAATACTTCGCGGAAAGTTCAAGCCCTTTGCGCTTGTAAACTTCATACCCTTTTGAAGTCTGCCGGATCGTGCCGTTCCAAGTTGAATCCGAGATCACCCACAAGCCCGCTTTTTTGGCGCTGTCGCCGTAGGCTTTGGCGGAGATACGGATCAACATATCGCCGCTTTTGACTTGGTAGAAGGTGCCCGCCTTGGGCGTGCCTAGAATTTCCTCGGGCGCGGGCATGTAGCGCGGCGACTGGCTTAGAGAGACGGAGCCAAGGAACGGCCCGCGCGGCATGTAGAAGCGCGCGCCCATGACCTACCAGCCGAAGCCGTAAAAACCAGCCGCCTCGGCGGGTGCCTCTTGTGCGGGCACACCGGGGGAGGGGGGAGGCGCGGCCTCCTCGGGCGCGGCCGGGGCTTCCGCGTCGGGCTTCGCGCCTGTGCTCTTGATCTTCTCGCGGTGCGCTGCGGTGCCCTTTTTGTAGAGCCCTTGCTTTTTGTCGAGCCCTTCGCGCTTCGCCTTTGCCGCTTCTTTTTTCGCCGCTGCCTTAAACGCTTTAGCCTGCGCCTTGTTCTTGAACTTCGGCCGGCCTTTTGCGTCCTTCTGTACGCCGAATTTTTGCGCGAGGCTCGCAAAGCGGCCTGTCGTATAGAGCGCCGCTGCTATAGCCGGGCCAAAACCGGGCACGAACATTGCGATCGGGGCCAATTTCTTCGCGAGGGGTCCAACGAACTTTGCCAGCGGCTTGATCAGCTTCATTGAAGCCTTGTAGAGCTTGTCGTGTAGCTTCAAAAGGATCTTGCCGCCGGGCAACGCCTTGAGCACCTTCCGGCCGATCTTCTTGACCTTGCGAAGCGCGCCCTTGACGAGCTTCCGCGCGCCCTTGAAAATCTTTTTGAAGAACCCGATCCCATCCGGCCCCACGACATATTGATAGGTGTCACCGTCCGAGCCGAGCGCGAACATTCCAACGTAAGGCGTGCCGTAGTTGCTCACATAGGCGAAGTCGGACAAGGAAAGTTCCATGATCGGAGTGAGCGCGAGCCCGTCTTGTGTGATCTCGTCCACCTCGGCCAAAAAACCGGGGTTGTCGATGACTCCGTAAGTTCCCGCGAGCGATCCGAAGTCCGAGATCACTTCATCGTTGAAAGCTAGCGGCTCCTCGCCGTCGAGACCCGCGAGCCCGTACCGTGCAAGCCCGTAGTCCTGCCACCCGTTCACGTCGCCTAGTCCACGCATTGCCGCGCCTCCCTGTGCCTGTCCGATCCTGTTGCCGTCCAAGTCGAAACGGGCGCGCCACTGTGCGGGCGCGGCCTTTCCGAAACCGATCCGCGGCCACGCTACCGGATCAAACGGTATCCACGGGCCGTCCGGGATCTGGATCTCCGCGTAGACGTGCGAGGCGTTGCGACGGCCGGGCGGGGCCATGATCACGATCCGCGCCTTCATGCCGATCGCCTGCGCCATGCCGGCCGCGAGCACGGTTACATCGTCGCAATCGCCGTGCCCGTATCCGGTCGGGCTTGTCGCGCCTGCGGTGAGGTTCCAAGCGGCCGGGCCTCCCGCAACGAGCTCTAAGCCGATCGGATCTCGCACGTAGCGATATCGCCGCATGATGAAGCGGTAAAGGTGGTGTAGCTGCTCGCGGTAATTCTTCCACCCTGCGCGCGTTGCGATCTGCGCGGCTCGCACTCTCAAGGGCGGGTGCGTGCTCGCCTTCTTGATCTGCTCGCCAATCAACTTGACCGTTTTGATCAACTGGTCGCGTGGATGTAGCGGCCGGAATCGCCGCGCGCACATTTTGACGCCGGGCCGGATCGGGCCTAGCGGGCGCGGTGTCATGCCGGGCAAGTAGGGAAGCACCATCGGGCGTCGGATCGCTTTGACAGGGGGGCGCGGTCGGACGATAGGCCGGATCGCTTGCTTCTGTACGGGCTTCGGGGGCGGGGGTTGCGGTGGCCTAACCGCCGGGCGTGCTGCCGCTGCCGTTGTCGTTGGCTTCGGGGGCATTTCTAGAGCCTGACGCGAAAGCGGCTACCATGTCAAGCGTCACCTCTTGACCGAGCGCGGACGAAAGCGCGCGGCGCGCTTCCTCGGGCGGCAGGCTGTCGAGGTAATCGCGGATCGCCTCTCCTGCGATCTCAGGTTCGCACGCTGCAAGCTCTCCGTGCGGATCGGGGAGATCGTCTTCATCCTCGTAGGTTCCCCCCTCCACCTCGGGCGGCGCGGTGTCGGGCACGGCGGAAAGCGGCGGGATCGTCTGCGGCTCTGCGGCGGGCTCGAGGTGCGGCGCGGAAGCTGCGGCGGAAGCTGCGGCGGCGAACGGCACCGGGCCGGGGTTGCGCGCGACGTTCGGCAACTGCGGCGGGCCGAAACGCTGCGGCGCGGGGCGCTGTTGCTGCGGCGGGCGCTGCGGCTGTGCCTGCGCCTGCTTTGCCTTGTCCGCTTCGCCTTTCTTCTCCATCAAGCTCATAAAAGCTTGGATCATGGTTCCCCCGCTGTCGGGTTCCCCCCCTCCCCCGAAAAGCGCGGACACCTCTTTAAGCTTTCCGATCGCCTCCGCAAGCGTGCTGATCTGCGCCAGCGGATCGGGCGTCGTTCCTCCGCCTGCGCTCGCAACGCTCTTGATCAAGAAGTCGCGCACAAGGGCGGAGTTTTGATCGTTGGTTTTCTCCATCATTCGGATCATGAGATCGATCGCCGGGTCGCGCTGCGGCTGCGGGTTCACGATCGCGCGTTCCTCGGGGTCTTGCCGGATCAACTTGCCATGTCGCCGGGGCTCGGCGTCGATATCCACGCTACAGCCCGAAACGTATTGGCCGTGGTTGTTGGAGATCCTAAGCCAAAACTTCCGGCCTCCCCACTCGTCTCTGATCTCTTCAAGTGTGATCGGCTCATCGATGGGCCAAGAATCGCAGAAGCCAACGCACCATGACGGCTTGACACGGCGGATCGACAACTGCCAACCCTTGCCAGCCGCCTCGCCTAAAAGCCGCTCTGCCTCCTGCTGCTGGCTGTATGCGTCTTCTTGTTGCGTCGGGATGCGCGGCCCGTCTGCTTCTGTGTCCCTTGTGTCTGTCATGGGTGCGATCCCTCCCTTAAAAAACAGCCTACCGAAAGCCAGCGGAACAACCTACAGAACAACTCAAAGAACAGCCTAGACACCGCGCCGAAAAAGGCAAGGGGTTGAATACTTGATCTATTTTGTGATCTCTATTAGAAATCGATCCAATGTCGAATAAAACAAAAGCCACGGGCCAGTTTTTCCGGCTAACCCGTGGCTTTTCAGGCGGACAAGAGCACCGTACCACGGCGCGCCCTTGCCCGCAAGAAAAGCAGGGGGGAAAATGGCGCGCACTCTCGCGGCGGTCTCCGCCGGTTCTCGTCCATTCCTAGCAGTCGAGCACGCACCGCAAACGGTTCTAGAGTCGTTTTCTTACGTCGTGGATCTCGGCGCGTGGGGAGTACCGCGCGATCTGTCGTGGCGGGCGCTGCGGCTCTTGTCGGCCTTCGGGGTGCTCGTCCGCGCCGGGGAGTTTGGCTACCTCGGCACGGCGGTGCCTATGGAAGCGCTCGCGGCCTTTGTGGGGCGCGTCGTGCATACCGGGGCACACAGTTTGCCAACGGTGCGCCGCGCCCTTGGCGAGCTGCGCGCGGCCGGCTATGTGCGGATCTCCTACTACGGCGGCGGGCGTCCGCGCGCCTTTGCCGATAGCGCGGGCGGCGTGTACTGGCGCAAGGACCAAACCACCGTTGTGACGTTCACTCCTAAGCTCGTTTCTGTGTTCAAAAAGCCTACACCTGCCCCGGTTTCCATACGGGTATCAAAGTGCAAGAGAGACGATCTTCCGAAGGTTCCCCAAGATGGGGAAACCTCTTCCGCGCGTGACGTTGGTACGTGTAGCGGCTCGCCTGCGGTCGCGGCGGCGGGGTCGTTCGCTTCGCTCTCTTCTGCGGTGTCGCTCGCTCTGCTCCCGACTTTGGACGGGGACTGCATCGAGGGGGAAACGAGCAAAGGCCGTGCCAGAATCCACGGGGCCAAGCCGTTTAAGCGGGCGGATCGGGCTCGGCTTGTGCTCGCGGCGATCGTGCTCGCTTGTGAGCACAAGGGGCGGGCCGGGCGCGCCGTCGCCGCTCGGGCCTCTCTTGAACTCTCGGACCCTTGCGCCGCTGCTTCCGTGCCGTGGGACTACTGGCTTGCACAGTGGGGCAACCTGACGCCAACGGAACGCCGATCGGTGGTGCGGCGCGAGATGTTGCCGGGGCTGCTCGCGGGGCTCGGCCAGTCGATCGCCGCGCCGCTCGCGGTGCCGCGACTGTCGAGCGCGCCGCGCGCCGATGCGCCGCGCGCCGCTCCTCCCGTCGCCGCGCCGGTCGCGCCGTGCGATCTCCCTGAGATGCTACCGGGTGAGGCGTTGCGCGCCTACTGGCAACGATGCGCGGATCTTGGCCTAGAATTTGCCCGCGATTTGCTCCGATAAAAAACGACGTTTAAACGCATTTTTTCTTGCCTCGCCGTCTCTTCATGCGTATATGAAGTGAAGGACACTTCATATCAACATGAACAAAGGGGACGACATGAAAACGGAAACGAAAAAAGCGCGGGCTCGGCTGAAGCGGATCGCGCTCCTCTTCGCCGCCGATTGCTGCCAGCGGGTGAACACGATCGATCTTCTGCACTTCGCGCGGACTGAGGGATCGCCCGTCGAGGATGATCGCGAGGCGGTGCGCCTCGACATAGAATTCCAAAAGGTGATCCGCTCGCTCTTTCGCAAGGCGGGCGCGGAAGCGTTGAACGCTGAAGAAAGGCTCCCGAATCCGGCCGCGTCGAAAGAATTTGAAGCGTTGATCGGTCAACTCAACCTTTTGCCAGCGGTGAAAAAGCTCGGGCTCCTTCCCGAAAAGGACGGGGGCGCGCGATGAAAACACAAACGGCACAAGCGGAAGTGCGGGCGCGGGCGGAAGTCGCGGATCGTATCACCTTGATATCGATGCGCTTCGACTCGGCGGCGGCGGATGCCGAAACGTGGTATCGTCGCGCCGTCGAATTCTACCGCGACGATATCGAGGCGGCGGCGGGAAAGCCGGTTCCGGCCTTCCACATCTCGAGCGGGTTCACGGTCGCGGGCGGGCGCGATACCAAAGTTGCGGGCCAGTGTTTCCCCAACGAAGCGAGCGCGGACGGGCTCGCCCACATTTTTCTAAATCCTCGATTCGTTGAACCGCTGGCGCTTCTTAACACGGTGATCCATGAAGTGATCCACGCTGCGATCGGGTGTGAGCACGGGCACCGGGCGCGCTTCTCTCGGGTCGCGGCTGCGTGCGGCATGGCGAAACCTTGGAAGGCTACCACTTGGATCGACGGCGCGGGCAAGGAAAAGGCGGAGCTAGTCGCGCAAGCTCTCGGGCCGTTCCCTCGGGCTGCGTTCGTCGCCCAGGGGCTCAAGAAGCAAGGCGCGCGGATGCTCAAGGCCGTTTGTCCTGAGTGCGGCTACACGGTGCGCCTCGCTAAAAAGTGGGCGTCCCGCGCGCTGCCGATCTGCGGCGTCTGCTTCTGCGACGGCGACGGGGAACCCGTCGCGCTAGAGCTTGCCTAGTTGACCCTCCGTCCCTTCTGTGCTTCATTTCTATATGAACTCTAAAGAAAGGGGTGCGGGATGAAGTGTCAAGCGTGCGGTGGCTCGGGCGTGGAGTACGTCGGGCCGTTTTTCTCGGGTCCGTGTCTGAGGTGCCGGGGGGCCGGTGAGATCGCCTTCGTCGATGCGGGCGGGCCTCCGCCTGCCAACTGCGGCGACGGGGTGCCAGCGGGCGCGGTGGGGCCTTCTGTGCCGTCTGCGGCGGCGGTGCCCGCTCGCCCGGCGAAAAAGCCCGCCGGGGCTCCGGTCAAAGCCGGGCCGAAAATGAAAAAGCAGAAGAAAGGGCGGCGCTGATGCCTTGGGCGGTGTGGATCGGCGTTTCTACAGCCGGCGAAATCGTGATCGGCCACGTTGAGATCATGATCTTAAAGCGGCTCGGTAAACTGGCCGACTCGGCGCGGATCTTCCCCTCACAACTCGGCTACAGGTGCGCCGCTCGGGTCGCCAACAAGTGGCGGATCTTGACGCCTACGGCGGCGCGGGCGGCGGGCGCGCGTTCGCTTCGGATGTTCTCGGATCTGGTTATCGCGCGAGAAAAGGCGAGAAAAGCCGTCAAGGTGTCCCGTAATATCCGTAATAAACCGGGCCGGCCTCTGTCGCTCGTTTCTGCTTCTTCTCCTTCGCGAAAAGTCCAAACGCAAGCAAGCCAACGATCGCGATGATTGCGAAACCACCGGCCGCGCCTCCCCCCCCTCCGCCGGGGTCGGGGCTCGGGCCGGGGTCGGGGCCGGGGCCGGGGCCGGGCGTGGCGCTGCCTACTTTGCGCGGGTAGATCGCCGGGTCGTACCCTTGCGCGAGCCCGTCTTTTTTGAGAAGTGAAACCACGCGCCGCGCGTGCCCGAATTTCCGCGCGGGGATCGTGCCTCCGCCGCGCTTGGCTAGCGTCTCCATGCCTTCAAAGGTGTCTGGTAGTCCTGCGGCCTTTGTCGCCTTGCGGTGCCTCCTGAGCGCTCCTAAGCCCGATCCATAGGC
>Ga0315293_10004998_pt1 | contig 12523 bp, 9 predicted proteins | sample YL17G13_20_MG_FD_203071 | JGI IMG/M metagenome (GOLD analysis project Ga0315293, IMG submission 203071) | Sediment microbial communities from Yellowstone Lake, YNP, Wyoming, USA - YL17G13_20 | ecosystem: Environmental > Aquatic > Freshwater > Lake > Sediment | place: USA: Wyoming | collected... | reverse complement strand
GACGAGGCGCACTCGCTCGAGTCCGCCGCGACCGACGCCCTCGAGGCCCACTTCGACTACGCCCTCGTCGAGGAGGGTCTGGCCGAGGCCCGCGAGTGGGTCCGCCCGCCCGCGTCAGGCGCGACGTCCGACGACATCGACCGCTACGCGCGCCTCGACGAGGCACTCCACCGGCTCACCGACTTCCTCGAGGGCGAGAACGTGCCCCGGTTCGCCCAACGCGCACTCGACGCCGCCGGGCGTGACCCGCTCCACCGCAACGCCCTGCGGGTGGTGACGCTCGCCTCGTCGATGACTCGGCCCGTCCCGCCGCGCGACGGGTTCATCCGCGCCCTCGAGGAGCTCTGCCGGCGCCTCGGGGCGATCGCCGACGCCCTTCATGTCCAGCCCCATCGCGACGACCGCCTCGAAGACGAGCGCCGGCGGGCCCTCGTCGACCGCTTTGACGACCTTTCCGGAAACGCCGCCCGGATTGGCGGCGACCTCCTTGCGATCGTCGCACCCGACGACCCGACCGCGCCGCTGTCGAATCGGGTGGTCTGGCTCGACGAGCAGCCGAGGCGCGGCGCGCGGCCGCGCGACTTCCGGTTCGGCGTCACCTCGTCGCCGATCGAGCTCGCGCGCGAGCCGGACTACGCTCGGCTCGTCGGGTCCTTCGAACGCACCTACTACATCAGCGCCACGCTTCAGGTCGATGGCTCATTCGGCTTCATCCGCGACCGGCTTGCCCTGCCGGCCGAGAGCGTCGCTGAGATCGAGCTGCCGAGCCCGTTCGAGATCGAGCGCCAGGCAAAGCTCGTCTGCTTCACCGACTTTCCATCCTGGACCGAACAGGAGCAGGCGGCGATCCGTTCGGTCGCGCAGCAGGTCGGGCGGTTCCTCGGCGAGGTCGCCGAGGGCGACCGCAACGGGGCGATGGTCCTGACGACCTCGCGCAACGCCGCGAACGAGATCTACGAGCGGCTCATCGAGCAGCGCGGCAGCCTCGGCGCGGAGTTCGCCATCAGCTCGGCGGGGTATCTGGGGACGGCGACCGCGGTCGAGGAGTTCAAGCGCCGTGGCGGTGGGCTCGTCGGGACGAAAGGCCTCTGGCAGGGCGTCGACATCGACGTGCCCGAGCGGCTGCGCCTGGTCTGGATCAACAAGCTGCCCTTCGCCTCGTTCGCCGACCCGGTGATCGTCTCGCGCCGCGAGCTCATCCGCGCCCGGGCGGAGGCCGCCGGCGAGACCGACCCCGACGGCTACGCGGTCGAGCACTACTACCTGCCCCTGGCGGCGATGGAGCTCCGCCAGGCCGTCGGGCGGCTCATCCGCACGGACCGCCACCGCGGCGTCATCGTCATCAGCGATCGCAAGCTCGCCGGTCCGACCCGTCTCCACCGCCGTTACCGCCAGGTCTTCCTCGGGTCGCTCGCCGGGCTCGTCCGCGACGACGAGACCTGGGGCACCGGCGGCGGGAACCTGCGGATGATGACGGAGGGCTGGCGCGAGATCTGGTCCTTCCTCGCCGAGGACAAGACCGTGCTCTTGCCGGCCCGGGCGGCCGAGCTCTCGACCTCCGCCGCGCTCGAGGAGCATGCCCTCCTCCCCTCTGTTCGGGCGATCCGGAGCGCCGCGATCACCGCCGAGGAGCTCGTCGAGCTTCGGGCAGCGGGACCCGAGGCCGTCTACGAGACCCTCATTGAGCGCGCGACGACGATCGGGCGCCTGCTCGACGATCGCGTGCGCGACCTCCGTGACTACCAGGAGGAGGCCCTCGCCGCCCTGGCCGAGGACCGCGACGTGTTCGCGATCTTGCCGACCTCGGCCGGCAAGAGCTTCATCTACCAGCTCCCGGCCCTCGCCCTACCCGGGGTGACGATCGTCGTCTCGCCGCTCGTCGCCCTCATGACGGACCAGGCGCTCGGGCTGAACCGTTCCATCGGCGGGGCGGTGCGCGCGCTCGTTGCCCCGATGCGCGAGTCGAACAGCCGGACCGGCAAGGCCGAGGTCCAGCAACAGCTCACCGGCGTCCGCGACCATGGGATCCGGCTCGTGTACGTCAGCCCCGAACGCCTCAGCGCCCGCCAGTTCCAGGACTGGATTGCCGCCGGGGTCGAGAAGGGGATCGTCCGGCGGATCGCCATCGACGAGGCACACACGTTCGCCACCTGGGGTGAGGACTTCCGGCCCTCGTTCAAGCGGGCCGAGCGGTTCCTTGCCCGGCTGCGCGAGATGCCGAACCGGCCTTGCCTGCTCGCCCTCACCGCGACGGCGACGCCGTCGGTGCGCACCCGGCTGCGCAAGGCGATCTTCGGCCTGGACGCCCCCGACCCGGCGGTGCTCACCGAGATCACCCGCAACCCGATCCGGCCCGAACTCGCCCTCTACCGCCGGATGCTCGCCCAGAGCGAGGGCGGCGCGGTCGGCAAGCAGGCCCTGCTCGAGGCGCTCGTCGACACAGTCGAAGGCCACACGATCATCTACACGCTCACGATCAAGGAGGCGCGCACGATCCACGCCGCCCTCCTGGAGCACCTGGGCGAGAGCGAGCGGGACCGGATCCGCCTCTTCCACGGCCGTCTCACCTCGTCGGAGAAGGAGGCGGTCGCCCACGACTTCGTCAGCGCGCCGCGGGCGGGCGAGGAGGGCTTCCGGCCCCTGATCGTCGTCGCGACCGCCGCCTTTGGCCTGGGCGTCGACCGCCGCGACATCCGCACGGTCATCGTCGCCTCACCTCCCGCCGATCTCGCCGCCCTCTACCAGGAGCTCGGCCGGGCGGGACGGGACGGTGCTCCGGCGACCGGGCTCATGATCGGCAGCCGGCGGGCCTTCGGGACGCTCGCCTTCATGGAGCACCTGCGGACCAAGCTCGATCCGGCAACCTACGTCACCCTGATCGCCGACCGGATCCTCGGCGGGAGCGGCGCCCTCGACATGACCGAGCTGGCCGAGGGTCTCATCGACGAGGCGGTGGCCCTCGGGCGGATCACCCCTGGCGACGCGGACAAGCCCGAGACCCTCGAGGGCTTCCGCAGCCTTCTCGTCCGGGTCTTCGCCGCGCTCGCCGAGATCGGGAGGGTCGAGGACCGGGGCGACTTCCCCGATGTCGTGAAGGTCCTCCGCCGCGACGACGCCCCCGCGCCCGAGGCTGAGCTCGGCGCCCTGCTTGACGCGATCGAGGCGGCCCAGGCCGGCGCGCGCGACGTCGGCCTCCTCGAGCTCGCGCGCGCGCTCGCGCCGGCGTTCCCCGGCGAGGCCGACGATCCGGGTGAGTTGTGGGTCCGCCTGCTCGAGCTCCACTCGCTCGGCTACCTCGACGTGAGCCAGCAGTCCACGAAGCGCCAGCTCACCTCGCTCGCCCGCCTGGGCACGACCCTGCCCGCCGACTTCGTCTCCCGCTTCGTCTCCGACCTCGCCCGTGACGAGCGCGAGCGGATCATCTCCTTCTTCACCCGTCGGGAGAGGCCTGGCTGCGTGAACGACGATTTCCGGGCCTACTTCGAGGCCCGGGACCTCCCGGCCGGCACCTGTGCCTCTGATGCGGTGCGTTGCTCGGGCTGCTGGCTGCGCGGGGAGGGAGGCGAGACGGCCATCCGGCCGCCTCTGCTGGTCTCCCTCACCGATGCGCGACCGCACGGACGCCGGGGTGCCGCCGAGGCGAAGGTGCGCGAGAGCCGGATCGTCCGCCAGGTCGAGCGCCTGCTGCGCACCCGCCGCGGAGGCCTCGCCGCCTACTACATGGAGAAGACCCTCCGGGGCGAGGACCACTTCTGGAGCGCGAAGACCGGGCGGATGGAGCCGCTCTGGCCGGAGCTCGTGAACAGCGCGAGCTTCGGGGTGATGCCCGGCCTTCGGCGTGAAGACCTCGGGGCGGCCCTCGACGCGATGCGTGCGGCCGGCCGCCTCGTGTCCAACCCCGATCGGCCCACCGTGCTGCGACTCGCCGACCTCGTCCGGAGCGACGAGGCCCGTCGCGAGCGGATCGCCCGGGCCGCCGCCGCTCGGGCCACAGCTAAGCCGGAGCAGCCCGTCCTCGGGCTCGAGGTGGCGACGTGAGCGGGCGCGAGGAGGCCCTCGAGGCCGGTTACATCACGACCGACCTGCTGCTCGGGGCAGACCGTCTCACTCCGGAGTTCCGGCGCCGCTACCAGGCCTTCTTCCTCGAGGTCGTCCGCCAGCGCGGCTTCCCCCTCCACACCGCCTCGCTCTGGAACGCCCTCTACTTCGGCTGGAGCCTCAAGCTCGAGGGCTATCTCGGGCGCGGCCTCCGGGTGGCAATGACCGACGGCGAACAGCCTATCCCGGTCGGCGCGTTCGTCGAGGTGCCGGTCGGCCGCGACACGGTGCTCTGGGCCGAGCTCGTCTACAAGGAGGGCCGTGACGACCGGATCGACGCGCTCGGAATCGTCGGGCCGGCCGCGTCCGGAGCGCGCCTCGGGCTCGCCCGGGCGCGCGAGGCGGCGACGGTGCGCGAGGGGCTCGTACTCGACTTCGAGGCCTTTGGCGACGGCCTCAACGACGCCAATGACGTCACGTTTGCCCGGGCCGAGCGGCGCAAGAAGCTGACCGCCGACCGCCACAAGGAGGTCCTCGTTCACTACCCGGCGGCGGACGCCGGCGTCGACGACCTCACCCTCTTCGCCCGTCACGTCTTCGCGCAGCATGGCGCCGCCCTCTTCGACGACCTCCTCCGTGACGGCGGGGCAGGGGTCGACCCCGACCAACGTTGGGAGCTCCTCCTGCGCTCGCTCCAGGCGGTCGACGAGCTGGCCCAGGAGACGGCGGGCCTGCGGACCTTCGGGCTCTACCATCTGGACGAAGCCACCTACCAGCATGACCTCGGGGACACGAGCGACGCCCGCTTTGGCGCGGATGCCCTCAACGAGCTGGCGGACGCGGCGATGGAGACCGCCCCGACACGCGCGCGCGGCCGGTTCGGATGGCGCGGCCCGACCGCGACTGCCTCCTACCGTTCGGTCGGCTCGCTCGTGCGCGAGCACCTCGGGCGCTACGGACTCGACGACGAGGAGCGGGCCCTCCTGGCGGGCCCCGGGTACGCGCGGCTCGTCCTCGAGGTGAACCTGGCGATCGCCGATCGGATCGGCGGCAAAGGGATACAGACCGAGCGCGGCTGTCACGTCCGTCTCGACGATGATTGGCAGGGCGGTGGCGTCTGGCGAACCGTCTGCTTCGAAGGCGACCCACCAGCCGAGAGCCGGTTCGGACCGCTCGTCCCTCTGGGGCTCGGATACGCCCAATCCGCCGGTCTGACAGCGCCGCCAGCGCCTCAGCCGGAGCCAGAGACGCCGGAGCGCACGCAGCGCGGCTGGCGCATCGCCCTGCGCGCGGTGGACCTCGACTACCGCGACCTCCCCATCTGTCCGGAGGCCCTCGCGATGCTGCCCGCCGACACGACCGAGGTGCTCGTCGAGCTGTCGGACGGCACCTCCGAGCCGATCCGGCGCCGTCGACCCCTCGACCGCGACCGCCGCTTCGTGAAGCAGATGCTCTACCCCGGCACCTTCGTACCCGGCACCTACGTGTCGTATGTCGTCGGGCTCGACGGTAGGCTCCTGACGGTCAGGGCCACGCCGCTGCCGGTTCCGGTCGCGCTCGAGGGACGGCGGATCCAGTACGAGTTCGATGAGCGGGTCTTCCGCCGCGACGTCGGTCTGGCCCCGCTCGACCCAGCGGTCTTCCGCGGGACGAGGAGCCTGACCGAACAGATCAGCGAGGTGTTCCGTCGACGCGGCCGGCCGACCGCCGACGGTGGGCGGGCCCTGCGCTCGGACGAGATCATCAGCGCGCTCCTGGGCCCGTCTTTCGACGGAGCGGCGGCGATGCCGATCCTGCTTCGTCTCCAGACTGGCGACTTCGCGTTCCGCGACGGCGAGTACATCTGGCATCCCCGACTGTCGCGCCGGACGAGCCCGCGCGAGCGGACCCGCCTGCTCGCCGCCCGCGAACAGACCGAGGCGGCCCTCCGACGCATCCTCGCCCCGCGCATGGTCCCGATGCGCCTCCGCCACCTCATCGTGTACACGCCGACGCTGCGGAAGGTCGCCAGCTATGCGGCGGCGCGGCGCAGGTACCACATGGAGGCCAAGCTTCCCGAGCAGCTGCTGCCCGGGCACACCTGGGTCGAGCCGTACCTGCTCGACTGACACCGGCGAGCCGGCCCACCTGCCGCGCTCGACACCCTCACGAAGCAGTGAAGGAAGGCCACCTTGAGCGAGCTGTTTGTCGCGATCGACGTCGAGACCGCCAGCGATGCCCGCGACAGCGCCTGCGCCCTCGGCTGGGCGCTGTTTGAGGACGACGTCGTGCTCGAGGGGGGTTCGACGCGCATCGACCCAGAGATCCGCGACGCCGACTGGTCCGAATTCAACACGTGGATCCACGGTCTCCATCCGGCCGACGTGCGCGGCGCGCCGACCTTCCCGGAGGTATGGGACCGTCTCTCATCCATGCGCGGCGGCGCACCGGTGGTCGCCCACTGGGCGAGTTTCGACCTGAGCGTGCTGCGAGCCGAGCTCGCGCGGTACACCATCGAGCCGGCACCGCTGCGCTACGCGTGCTCCGCGCTTCTGTCGCGCGCGGCTTGGCCGCTCCTCCTCACCGTCTCGCTGCCGGTCGTCGCCCGGAAGCTCGGCATCCCGCTCGCCGAACGGGACCCCGGGGCGAACGCCCGAGCGAGCGGTGAGATCGCCCGTCGCGCCCTCGGCGATCTCGGGGTTGCCGATCTCGGCGGCGGCCTGGTCGCCGCCGGCCTGCGCTGGGGAACGGTCGCGGCAGACCTCGCTTGGACGCCTTGCGGCCTGCCGCCCGGGCACGTGCGGGCCGCCGACATGCGGCCCCACACGAACGAGTTCGACGAGACGCACCCCCTCTTCGGCCGGACCGTGGTCTTCACCGGCACCCTCGCCTCGATGACCCGGCGCCAGGCCTTCCAGAGTGTTCTCGATGTCGGCGGGACACCCGGCGATCTGGTGACCCACGAGACGAACATCCTCGTCGTCGGGGAACAGGATCTGCGGCGCCTCGCCGAGTACGAGACGATGAGCGCGAAGCAACGCAAGGCCCACGATCTGCGGGCCAAGGGCCAGGACATTACCCTGCTCGGCGAGGACGACTTCCTCCGATCCCTATGATCTGCGACCCTGCGCCCCCCGCTTGCCCTGGAGATCCGTCACGTCAACCGGGAGGCCAGCGTCGTTGGCCGGACGCGTCGGCGCATGACTCGCGGGAGCGCAAGAGGGGCGACACGCTCGCCGATCGCAAGGCGGCGTAGTCTGAACGACATGCAGGACGACAGGGCGACGCTCGCGGCCTTCGACCGGCTCCTCGCATCCGTCGGCGCGCGCGCAGAAAAGATCGAGCCTCGCCCGGTCGTCGGCCACTGGCCGCACGTCGGCAGCGCCTACAACGGCCTCGTGATTCTCGGGCAGGCGGTCTACGGCTGGCCCGACGACTACCCCGCCTCTCACTACGCGAGTGCCGCCGGCCGTGCCGAGGCAATCGCTACCTTTCGCGACCGCGCGAACCGCCCTGAGCCGATCGACTGGATCTCGACGAGCCCGCGCCGGAGCAAGCCGTTCTGGAGCGTGGCTCGGATACGTCGCCGTCGTCGGTCTCGACGCTCCCATCGGGCTGCCAGACCGCGGCTTCCGGGAGGCGGATCGTCTCGCCAAGGACTTTGTCGGGCTGCGGCGCAACTCCGTCTTCATGACGCCGCCTCGCACCGTGTTGGAGGCGCCTGATCCCGACGAGGGGAGACGTCGCTGTCTCGCGCTCACCGGCCAGTCCATCTCGTCACAGGCCTTGGCCCTTCGCCCTCGGATCCTCGAGGCGGACGCGGTCGCCCGCGCCGACCGGCGCGTCCGAGAGGTCCACCCCGAGGTCTCCTTCGCGGCGCTCACCGACGGTCACCTTGCGTTCGCAAAGTCGACGTGGGCCGGCATCGTCCTACGCCGCCGACTCCTGACGGACGCATGCATCGTGCTGCCGGACAACCTCGGATCCGCCGGTGCGGCCGGCGTCGACGATGTCCTCGACGCGGCGGCTGCCGCGTGGAGCGCGGCGCGGATTGCGGCCGGGCGCGGGCGTTCACTCCCCGCGGACCCTCGCGTGGGGCCCGACGGTCACGCGGCGGCGATCTGGTACTGACCCCGGAGAGCGCAGGCGGAGGCTGCGCCGCCCGGACGAGAGCGTCGCTGTGGCGGATGGTTCCAGCGCGTCCGCCGAGATCGAGAACCAGCAACCAGCGGCCGCTATGGGGTGCGGCGAGCCGCACAACAGCAGCGGTGAAGCCCGCGCCGACCGCGATACGAGCGGAGCGAGCAGTGAGCCCAGTAGTTGGCGAGATCCATCAAGCGGACGTAAGTGCGTTGATCAATGCGGACCTCGACCACATCCCCCGGGGCGGGGACATCGCCTTCTCGGGTTCCCGCCCTGCGGCTCGACCCGGGCCCCAGATGATTCGAACGCCACCACTGCCGCCGGAGTAACCGCTCCCAGCCGTAACGCCTCCGCCTACGCGAGCCGTCGCGTCGGCGCCGTCTTCAGGCACTCCGGTGACCACTTGCGCTTACCGCCGATAGCCCCAACATGGCTGCCATGGAAACCACCCAAGAAGCCGAACTCCGCCGCGAGCTTTCCGACGAGGCGCAGCGCATCGCCATCGACGCCGAGTACACCGGTCGCCAGCACTTGATGGCCGGCCAGGATTGGCGTGCCAAGGCGACTCTGCTCGGCCTTCCGGTGACCCTCATCTCGGCCGCCACCGGGGCCGGCGCTGGCCTGTCGGCCGTCTTCGGCGGAGCGACCTGGCTGACGGCCGTCCTCGCCTTCGCCGGGGCGCTCATCGCCGCAGCGCACGCCTACTTCCGTCCCGAGGAACAGGCGTCCAAGCACAGCGTCAAGGGTTCGAAATACATCGCCCTGCGAAATGAGGCCCGGCGCTTCCGCAATCTTGATCTCAATAGCGACCTGAGCCTCGACGCGCTCAAGGACCGGGTTCACGCCTTGGGTCGCCAGCACGACGACCTCCGCGCGGCCGAGCCGCGCGAGCTGCCGAAGGGCTTGTACGCGAAGGTCAAGGCCGACATTGAAGCTGGCAACTACACGTACGAGAACGACCCGCTCTGGCAGAAGGACGGTGGCTGATGGCGACCACCATCCCCGCCGCCTTCACCGAACTCCAAGGGCGGTTGGCGCTGACCCCGAACCAGCGCAGCATCGCGGCCGGACGTATCACGAATCTCCAGTCCTTCTTCGCGGCCAACTACGTCGTCGCCAAGGCCCCCTGGGCCATCGGCTCGTATGGGCGCGAGACCATCGTCCGGCCTGAGCGGGACATCGACATCATGGTGGCGCTCGACTACCCGACCTATAAGGACCGCTACGACAACGACCCCAAGGGCATGCTGCGCTGGCTTCGCGATGGCCTCGACCGGCAATACGCGAACACCCACGTCGGCGTTCGCCAGATTGCCGTCCACCTCGCCCTCGGCGATGGCCTCGAGGTCGACCTTGTTCCGGGCTTCCATCGAAGCGGGGGTGGGTTCTTCATTTCCGACGGTGCAGGTGGATGGCAGGCGACGAATCCGCCCCATCACGACCAGCTCATGACCGACTCAAACGTGCGTCTCAATAGCCAGCTCAAGCCGCTCGTCCGGGTCATGAAGGCGTGGAACATCATGGGCAACGGCCATCGCCTCTCGTCCTTCCATCTGGAGATGATTGTCCAGAAGATGTGGGAGGACGCGACCTCCCTGCCGACCTTGCCCATCGCTGTCGCCAAGACCTTGAAGGCCGGGGGAAGCTGGGTCAGAACCGCTTTTCCAGACCCGTGGACCGGTTCAGGCAAGAATCTCGACTCGTACCTGTCGGCCGAGAAGCGAGCCGCTGCCGCGAAGACCATGGACGAGGACGCCGAGCGCGCCTCCGCTGCCCTCGACTATGCGAGTGCCGTCCAGACCGCCAAGGCGTTCGACCGCTGGGATGTCGTCTTCGGCCGCCAGTTCCCCGCGTTTGGCTAAGTGATGGCGACCACGGTCATCGGCGGCTTCAATGCGCTCCTGTCCGACCTCGACCTGACGCCGCGCCAGAAGGAGATTGCCGAGGGCCGGGTCAACCGCCTCGGAACCTACTTCATCAACAACATCGCGTGTGCGCGCTACCCATTCAAGATTGGCTCGTATGACCGGGGCACGGTCATCCGCTGGAGACGCGACATCGACGTGATGGTCGCCCTCGCGCACGACCCCTACTGGTCGCGGTATGGCGATGACTCGGGCGCGATGCTGCGCTGGCTGCGTGACCGCCTGAACACCGAATACGGTGACACGACCGTCAGTACCACAGCAGGTCGCTATCCGCATGGCCTTGGGCAACCGGCTGCAGGTTGACCTCGTGCCGACGTTCGAGCGCAAGGGTGAGGGGTATCTCATGCCGAACGGCAAGGGACGCTGGCTCAGCACAAACCCGCCCTTCCACAGCGCGCTCATGAGCACAAACAATGTCCGGCTCGGCCTGAAACTAAAGCCGCTTGTCCGACTCATGAAGGCGTGGAACGAAGCCAACGGACGCCACCTGCGCTCGTTCCATCTCGAGATGATGGTCGACGAAATGTGCCACGGAGAGGCGGCTGTTGGCGACCACCCGCACGCGATGGCCGACGCCCTTCGCAAAGGCATCACCTGGCTCGCGATCCCGATGAACGACCCTTGGCTCGACGCCGGCCTGGTCGCCCTCGACGCCTACCTCTCGGACGACGAGCGCGCCCGCGTCATCCGGATGTTCGAGGCTGACCGCAAGCGCGGCGACGAGGCCCTCGCGCACGCCGCCGCCGGCAGGACCGCCGATGCGTTTGGTCGCTGGAACACCGTCTTCAACGGGAAGTTCCCGGCCTCCGGGTAGGACTACGCCACCCGCGACAGCGCCTGCGCTCTCGGCTGGGCGCCATCGGCCCCACATGCGCCCCGACGGTGACCCGGCGGCGATCGCTGTTGACCCCGGGTCGAACCCGCCGCGCCTACGCCTCGACCGCCGGTGTGGTGGCCAGGATCCACTCGGCGGCGGCGACCACGCCGGCCGCGTGGTCCTCTTCGGTCTTCTCGCCGAGGATCTCGTCGAAGAGGCCGACGGCCCGTCCGTCAAGATCCCGCGAGACCCTCAGGTTCTCGGCCTAGCAAACCCGTACCCCAGCCTTGAGACCTCGTGGCGTCTCGGGGAGAAGGAGTGGGGCTGGCACGTCCCATCGACGGATGCGGTGCCAGATGTTGGGGTGGCGCTTGACATTGCAGCGCCCTTCCACCCTATGTCAGGTCCGTGGGTGCGTACTACGACTCCCTGAGCGGGGCGGTTTCCGCGGAGTTCCGGGGCCCTGGCGACGAGGGTTTGGCGCGATGGCGGCCTACCGGCGCGCAGCCCACCGGAGCGCCGTCACGATACGACGTATGGATTTGACGGCCAGAACGACCGCTTGGCAGCCAGCTTTCCCGCCCTATACCGCCACCGGGGGTGAGAGACACGCGGAGAGGGGCGACGGCTGAACCGCTCAGCGGAAGCTGAGGGCCGAGTAGATCGACCCGACGAACCGGCTCGGGACCGACTCGAGCCCGCTGCGTATCGCGGAAACCGGCCTCCGCCGCCACCGTAGCCCAGGAGTGAAAGGAGAGCGGGAAGGGACCCCATGGGTTGCCGTGGTCCGTGTCGTATTCGACGAGGACCAGGCGACCAGCCGTGCGAAGGTAGCCCCCGACGAGACGGAGGACGGCGAGCTTGTCGCGCTCGAAGTGGAGCGAGTTCGCCATGACGATCCCGTCGAGCGGCGGCAGCTGGAGCGGCATCGTGAAGTCGGCGACGAGCGGCGTGACGCCAACGTTCGGGGACGCGGCACGGAGCGCCTGCAATTGAACCCGAAGGGCGCGGCTGGCCCGATCGACCGTGTGGATCGAGCCGGTCGGACCAAGGAGGTCGGCGAGGGCGAGGGTGAACGCTCCTTCGCCGGACCCGAGGTCGGTCCAGGTCTTCCCGCCCCGAGGATGCCCTCCCGGAGCAGGCGGACGTGGTCGCGGTGGTCCATGGCGAGAGTCTGGCTGACGCGAGTAGCGGCCGCGGCCGGCCCGTCGCGCGGCATCCGGCGGCCATCATGACAAGCAGGTTTGGTGTGACCGGCGACTCGTTGCGCCGCTACGCTGAGCACGTCAATACCCAATAGGAGGCGCACCCGGGACCTGGTGTCGAGCGACGAACGGCGACGGCGTCACCAACTGTGGCAGCTGGCTGACGAACTCCGTGGTTCCTTTGAGGGACGGAGCCGGCTGAGCGTTCTCCGTGAAGCCGCCATGCGGGGTCTGATGCCGACATGGCGAGACCAGGCTGATCTGGCCGTCGCGGCGGGGGTCGGCGAGGCGGTTGATCCGGCGATCGTGGCCGATTTTCTACTTGCCTTCACGGACGGCGAGGCGCCGAAGCGCGTGCTCGATCCCTGGGCCGGGATCGGCGTCACGATCGCTGCGCTCGAATCGGCTGGTCG
>Ga0315293_10004995_pt1 | contig 12525 bp, 13 predicted proteins | sample YL17G13_20_MG_FD_203071 | JGI IMG/M metagenome (GOLD analysis project Ga0315293, IMG submission 203071) | Sediment microbial communities from Yellowstone Lake, YNP, Wyoming, USA - YL17G13_20 | ecosystem: Environmental > Aquatic > Freshwater > Lake > Sediment | place: USA: Wyoming | collected... | reverse complement strand
CTCCGGATGCACCTCAAGACATAAAACCTTTATCACGTCAGCAAGAATAGTAAAGCAATTAGCAATATGAACTCCAAAGGGCAGCGAAATATAGTCGTTCAAATTGCCAAAGATTTTAAGAATATAGATTTTTCTCTGCCTAAACTTAAAAAGCTGGTTAAAGCTTTCTGCAATCGATTTAAGCTCCCGAAAGTAACGGTCAGTATCGCGATAGTCGATGATGAGCGGTTTCGGAAATTAAATAAAAAGTTTCTAAATCGTAGCCGCACCTCAGATTGTTTGAGTTTCGACCTGTCCGATGACACAAGACCACAATCGCCCAAACTATTTGAGCTTATAATCAATGGCCAGGCCGCTGTCAGGCAGGCCAGGTTGCGAGACCATTCGGGCGAGGCGGAACTCGCGCTTTACGTAACTCACGGTTTGTTGCACAACATTGGTTTCGATGATTCTACAAAGGAAAAAGCAAAGAAGATGCACGATACCGAGGACGAAATCCTACAACAGCTCGGTTACGGTTTGGTATATAAAAGAAGAGCTCGATAATTTCAAAATTGAGATTTTAAATTCCACACGATGCCTATGCTGGCTAAAGACGAGGCTATTTGTATAAGAGCTCTTGATTATTCCGAGACTTCTCAGATAGTAACATTTTTTACTAAAGCAACAGGTAAAATAACTGCCATTGCCAAAGGCTCGAAGAGGCCCAAGTCCGCATTTGACGGCCCTATCGAGTTATTTTCATACGGGAAAATCGTTTTCTCCGATTCGAGCAGGGAAAAACTCGCTACGTTGACCGAATTTGAGCAGCAGCCTGGTTTTTCAAATCTACGAAATAATTTATTCGCATTAAATTGCTGCCTTTTTGGTGCGGAATTATTGAATAGTTTAACGAAGGACTACGACCCGCATCCGCAGCTTTTCGATAGCTTTTTGCAATTTTTACAGACCGTCAACGAGCGACAAGCGTCGAGCGACGAGCGACGATACACACTTTCTTTGCTGATATTGTTTCAGCTGGTTTTACTGAAAGAAGTCGGCCTGATGCCTGTCCTCAACGCTTGCGTAAATTGCAAAACGTCATTCGAGCAACGCTTGTCCGCCGTAGCTCCCGCCCTACATAGCACGCAATGCGGCGAAGGGTTAGCGAAGGCGGAAGCATCGAGTATCGAGCATCGAGTTTATTTTAGCAGTGCTGCAAATGGCCTTATTTGTCGAGATTGCGAGGCAACCTATCAGGATAAAATTTTGCTAAGTAAGAGTGCTGCTGCCTGTCTAACAAATTTGAAGTTATTGGCCGCATTGGAAGAAAAAACTCTACAGGAGCTTGAAAAACTTTTAATTTATCACTTCACCAACATCCTCAACCGCCCACCAAAAATGGCAAAACACATCCTGAAAACCTAATCACGATTATTTTTCTACTTTATTTAAGATTTTCAGCCCTATACCCACTGCGGTTAGTAGGCAGAAAGTGCCAACCAACATCATAATCCAGTGAATGTAATTCTTACCCGCACCCTTTGCAATCAGCAACTCCACAATCTCCTCAGAACCCCGGGCATGGTCCAGAACAGTTTTGTGATACATATCTTTAGTGTACAAATCTGCACCATTTGCAATAAGAAGCTCTATCAATTCCTTATCGCCATTGTCAACTGCTAGGTGCAAGGGTGTCCAGCCTCCTTTGCCAGTTCTTGTATTTACATTAGCCCCGTGAGCGATGAGAAGCTTTGCTATATCCGTATGGCCTCGATAAACAGCTATGTGGAGAGCAGTCCCATCAAGACCACAATCTGCATTTACATCGGCTTCATTGGCAATCAGCAGTTTTACAATCTCTACATCTCCTTTCTCAGCAGCTTGATACAGCGGTGTCTCAAAAATTTCGTTTCGTGTGTTCACATTCCTACCTTGTTCAATGAGTGTTTTTGCTGTTTTTAAGTCGCCTTTGTATATTGCCTCATGAAAAGAGATGGCAAGGGCTTGCGAAAAAACGCTCGTAATTAAGAGTAATACTACGAAAACAATTTTTTCTTTGTATTTTCTACACATGTAACCAACACGGAGTTAAGCTGAATCTACCCTGTGTTTTCGTCAAACAAATTATTTTGGTCTGTGGGCTTTTTCTTTGTGGGTTTTAGGCCAAGGTGGTCACAGGCTTGTTTTGTGATTTCTCTGCCGCGTTTGGTTCGCCGTAGGAAGCCGATTTGCAAAAGATACGGCTCAACTACATCCTCAAGCGTGTCCCTTTCTTCGCCGAGCGTAGCGGCGAGGGCTTCGATGCCGGCCGGCCCGCCCTCATAGACGTTGGCCAGCGCACGCAAGAAAGCTCTATCAAGCTCATCTAAACCCAGCGAATCAATTTGCTCCATCACTAAAGCGTTTTCAACAATCTCGGTGATGAGGGCACCTGAGCCTTTTACCTGCGCATAGTCGCGGACGCGTTTTAGCAGGCGGTTTGCAACTCGCGGCGTCCCTCTTGAACGACTGGCAATCAATTCGAGTGTGCCATCCTCATATTTTAATTGAAGAAGCTGGGCCGAGCGGCGCAAAATTGCTGTTAGCTCTTCGCTATTATAAAAGTCGAGGTGATACAGCATTCCGAACCGGCTGCGAAGCGGGGCGCTCAAGAGTCCCGCTCGTGTCGTTGCGCCAATAAGGGTGAAACGCTTCAGAGGAAAGTTTATCGTCTTTGCGTGCAGGCCGCTATCAACGGTAAAATCGACCCTGAACTCCTCCATCGCAGGGTAAATAAATTCTTCAACAGGTGTGCTCAGCCGGTGAACCTCGTCGATAAAAAGCACATCACCTGTATTTATATTGCTCAATAGGCCCATCACGTCGCCCTGTTTTGTCAAGGCCGGTCCTGATGAGCATCGTATCCTCGCTCCCATTTCGTTAGCCACAACATAAGCAAGGGTCGTCTTGCCCAGGCCGGGTGGGCCATAAAACAAAATGTGCTCCAGCGGTTCACCTCTCTGTTTGGCGGCCTTTATTGCTATTGTAAGTTTTTTCTTTACGTTGGATTGGCCCACGCACTCATTGAGCATTTTTGGGCGCAGTGAGATATTGAAGCTCTCCTCCTGCTCACTCAAAGGTTGACTGCTTATAGTTCTTGCGATTGCCATAATAGTCGGTGGGGCAAGCCCCACCCTATCATCTCAGATTTCTTTTTATACTTCTACCCCCTGCTTTAGTCTATAAACCAAAGGCACAAGCGCTTCGGCTGTGTTTATATCCGGATGTTTTTGGCAGGCAAGCTCAATCAGTTCGATTGCCTCGTTTCTTTTCTCACCCCACGCGATAAGAATCTCCAGTGCCTGTAGCTGGAAGGGCTTGAACCGTGGTGCTGCTCTTGCCGGTTCGGCGCCGAGGGCAAAGGATTGGAGTTTACCTTTTAGCTCGGCGATAATCTGCTGGGATAATCTTCTGCCGATTAAAGGTAGTGACATCAGTGTTTTGTCGTCACTATTTTCGATTGCTGCTGCGATGGTAGCGATTGGAATTGCCAGCGACCGCAGGCCTTTTCGTATGCCCACACCCTTGACGGTAGTGTATTTGGTAAAAAAATCTTTTTCGGCTGAGCTTAAAAATCCGACCATCCTAGGAACCAGGTTGCCTCCGCCGGGAGAACCTTCGTAATATTCCATTGTGCACAACGTGACATCAGAGCCGAGTTTGTCGGATAGTGATGCGAAACAATAGGCCGGCAGCAATACTTCGTAGCCGATGGCCCCAACCTGGATAAGAGCGGATTCGGTGTCGAGTTTTACGAGTTTTCCTTCAAGTCGTGCTATCATTATGCAAATCAAAATTCAATAATCTATTTGACTTTCCGTTCTATTTTACCAATTTTTGCAAAACAGAATCTCTGGAATTTGCACAGCATAAAGCTGCAGCTATGGCATCGGCCACATCGGGCGGCTCCGGCAATCTCGAAAGTGTCAAAATCGTCTGAATAGTTCTCTGAACCTGCTCTTTCGATGCTCTGCCGTTGCCTGTCAGCGACTTTTTTATCCGTGTCGCACTAAAACTTATAACTTCAATACCAGATTCGGCGCACTTTTGCAATATAACGCCTCTTGCGTGTCCCATCAATATCGCAGTTCTTGGATGAGCGTAATGCGAGTATAGCTCTTCGACCGCCACTATGTTGGGCTGGAGGTTTTTCAAAAGCTCATCGGTGTCCTCGGCAATTCTGTTGAGTTTTTCTTCTATTGCTAAACGGCTGTCCGTGCGAACAACGCCCGCCTCAATCAGTTTATGCAGGTCGCCATCCGTCTCTAAACAGGCGTATCCGCAAACCTGCAATCCCGGGTCAATGCCGAGGATTCTCATTTCATTCTCCAGATGGAAGACCCGTCTGCTTCATCTATTACCGTTATGTCAGATTGAACCACTGCGTCACGGATAGCATCTGATATATCAAAACTTTTGCTTTTGCGGGCCTGGCTTCGTTTTTCCATTAGAGAATTAAGCAACTTAACAAGCTGCTGATATTCCGCTGCCGTGCTTTGCGCACGGGCATAACTCTTTTTTACAACACCCAACACATCTGTGCCCAATTCTTTAAACAATCCGTCGATTGCGTTAAGAGTCTCGTTAGTCGTCTTGTTATCTTCGAGCAGTTTGTTTGCCAGGCGAACAAGGTTGAATATAACCGACAGTGCGATTGAGGTATTGAGGTCATCGTTCATTGCCTGTTCAAATGTTTCTCTCAATTTGCCGAGCTCGTCTGCCGCTTTAGCATTGAGAGGACCTTGAGGTGCAGAATTCCACTTCATTCTTACCCCCACAACCGTCTCGGCTATCTTTTCGTAGCCGCTCTGGGCAGCGTGAAGTGCTTCATCGGAGAAATCGATTGGGCTTCTGTAGTGGCTGTTGAGAATCAACTGTCTGACAGCCAATGGGTCGTAAGCTCTGGATAGTCTTTTGTGGTCGCCTGAGAAGACCTGCTTTAGGGTGATAAAGTTGTCAAGGCTTTTTCCCATCTTCTGGCCATCGACAGTTACCATATTGTTGTGAACCCAGAATTGCGCAAACTGCACGTCATTGGCGGCTTCAGACTGGGCGATTTCACACTCGTGATGCGGGAACTGGTTTTCCAGGCCGCCTCCGTGGATGTCGAACGGCTGGCCTAAGTATTTTGTGCTCATTACTGAACATTCTAAATGCCAGCCGGGGAAGCCCATTCCCCAAGGGCTTGGCCACTGCATAATGTGGTTTAGCTCAGCTTTTTTCCATAGCGCAAAGTCAGCAGGATTCTTCTTATCTGATGAAACCTCCACACGGGCGCCGGCAAGCATATCTTCGACGTTCCTGCCGGATAGTTTGCCATAGTCCTTGAATTTGGAGACATCGAAATATACAGAGCCGTTGACCTCATAAGCGCAGCCTTTTTCTAAAAGTTTTTTTACAAGTTCAATCTGCTCAACGATGTGGCCGCTGGCTCGCGGGCTAATATCAGGCCGGACGCAGTTAAGCTTGTCCATATCCTCAAAGTAACTGCGGGTATAGAACTCAGCCAGAGCCATTGGATGCTTCTTCTCTTTTTTTGCCGCTTTAGCGATTTTGTCCTCGCCCTCATCCGCATTATCGGTCAGATGCCCCACATCGGTTATGTTCTGGACGTAGGTAACATCGTATCCGAGATAACGCAGGTACCGAACAAGGATATCGAAGCTGACATAACTTTTAGCGTGGCCGAGATGCGCATGCCCATAAACGGTCGGCCCACAGACATAAATACCAACCCTGCCTTCCTTTAACGGCTTAAATTCCTCTAATCGTCTTGTTAGACTGTTATAAAGTTTCAAAGACATATATGCCTGTTACCTTTTTACTCTTGTTTTTATAGTGTTCTTCTTTTTTTCTTTTTCAATAGTGCTATTGCTGTTGCGGCGATGGCCTGGCCAGCGCCGATGTCGCCGAGGCCTTCGTTAGTTTTCGCCTTGACGTTGACAGCGTTAAAGTCAATTCCCAGAAGCGAGGCGATGGCCCTTTTCATCTGGCCTTTTACCTGCAAAAGTCGAGGCTCTTCGGCGTGGATTATTAAATCGATGTTGACCACCTCCCACTGTTTTTCTTCGAGTTTTTCTTTTACGATAAGTAAAAGCTCTTTGCTGTCGGCGTCTTTCCATCGCGGGTCGGTATCCGGGAACAATATCCCGATGTCACCCATCCCGCTCGCACCGAGCAGCGCATCAATAACAGCGTGCAAGCCCACGTCACCGTCGCTATGGCCAGCCAGCCCTGCCGGATATGGCACGTGGACTCCGCCGAGCATTAAGCGTCTGCCCTCGACTACTCTGTGTATATCGGTGCCGACTCCGCTGCGATAGTCGTGGATACTTTCTTCAATCACAATAGGCCCTTTGTGCTTGGGACATCCGTGCCAACGATTCTGACGGCTTCTCCCAGTGCCCTACCGAGCGCCTTGAAAATTGCTTCGGCGATGTGATGGCTGTTTGTGCCATAAGAGACGTTTATATGTAAGTTGAATTTGCCGTTGTCACAGAAGCTTCGCAGTAATCCATCCAGACACTCGACGTCAAAGTCGCCGATTTTAGCCGTTCGGTATTCAACATTATATACAAAATTTGCCCTGCCTGACAAATCCACCGACACATTCGCAAGAGCATCCTCCATTGGCACCGAACTATAGCCGTATCTGGCGATTCCTTTTTTATCGCCGACGGCTTTCAATAGACACTCGCCCAGGCAGATTCCTATGTCTTCGGTCGTGTGGTGTGCATCGACTTTAAGGTCGCCTTTGGCCTTGACAAGCAGGTCGATTTTGCTGTGCTTACTTAGGTGCGTAAGCATATGGTCTAAAAAGGCAATGCTTGTATCTATCTGATATTTGCCGGCGCCGTCCAGATTAAGCTCAAGCGAGACGTCCGTTTCTTTTGTTTTTCTGTGGACATTAGCGGTTCTTTTTTTCATAAAAATATCCTTGCTTGCAGTGTTTTTGCCACAAAGACACCAAGACTATAATATATTTTTTTATCTTCGTGACTTTGTGCCTTCGTGGCTCAAATTTTTTTGTCCTCTGCGGCTAATCCTTCAAAATTTCCTTCAAAGCTAATAGTAGTTTATCATTTTGCTCTTGCTTTCCGACACTTATTCTCAATTTATCTTCAAGACCCGGATGTGCAAAGTATCTTATGTAGATATTTCGCTGGACTAATTTTTCATAGACTTCGGGTGCGCTACAGTTTGTGCATTTCGCAAGAACAAAATTTGCACTGCTGTCCGGGACCTCGAATCCGAGTTTTGTTAGTTCGACAGTGAGTCTGGTTCGTTCGACTTTTACTCTTTCGACATTTTCTTTGAAGTATTTCTGGTCTGTTATCGCTGCGGCAGCAAGGGCGATTGCTATGGCATCAACATTGTAGGAGTCTTTCAGTTTCATCAGGCCGGCTATTAAATCCGGGCTTGCTATTGCATACCCAAACCGCAATCCCGCAAGTGAATAGCCTTTACTCATCGATCGCAGGATAATCACGTTATCAAAATTTTTGACAAGCGGCAGACAATTCGCCTCGGCGAAGTCAACATACGCCTCATCAATCAATAGCACTCCAGAAAGCTCATCGGCTAACGATGCTAACTCTTCGACTCTTACAAAAGTTCCGCTGGGCGCATTTGGATTGCAAACGATAGTCAAGGCCGCATCGGTGCTTGCCAATTTTGCGGGCAGGTTGAATTCACTATCGAATGGAACTTCGACTGCCTGGCAATTCTGCAATTTAGCCAGCACCGGGAAAAGTGAATATGAAGGGACAGGGTATGCGACTGGCCGACTTTCATCACAAAATGCGCGAAAGGCCATACTCAATAGTTCATCTCCGCCGTTGCAACACATAATAAATTCGGGCGGGACGCCGTGAACTTCTCCTGCCGCCTGGCGAAATTCGTTTCCCAGCGGGTCAGGGTATCGGCGAAGCCGCTCTGCGGCTATCTGTGCAAGGACTTTAGTAACCTGTGGGGAAGGCGGATAAGGATTCTCATTAGTGTTGAGCTTCACAATGTCCAGCTCTTTCGGCTGAAAGCCCGGCTCATACCCCTTCGCCTTTTCAATATTTTCCCGAAAATAAGTCATTATTTGCCCTAATTAACCACTGATTTTTTTATCTTGCCACCAAGGCACCAAGACACTAAAACTCACTTATATTTTTAACTTTCATTTTTCTTTGTGCCTTCGTGTCTTAGTGGCCGTTTTCGTAAGATTATACGGATATTTAGCCGGAAGGAAAGCCCGATTTTGCGATTTTGCCGTCATTCTGATCGCAGCGAAGAATCTGGCTGTGTTTTATTCTTTCACAAAAGTCCATAATTTTGTTGACAAATTCACCCCAATCTCATATAAGTAAAGTTAGGTTCAGGGATGAGTGATAAGTAATTGTTCCGGAAGGAACATTGTTTTACACAGAAAATAGTCATTTTGGGAGAAAGTGGGAAAATGAGAACCAAATTCACATTACTATTATCGATGCTGTTGTGCGTAACATCAACGACCTTTGCGGGGAAAATCATCTATATTGATGCTGATGCCAATGGCATAAATGACGGCTCATCCTGGGAAAATGCCTACAACCTCCTTCAGGATGCCCTTGCTGGTGCACAATTTGGTGACCAAATCCGGGTGGCGGCAGGAACCTACAAGCCCGACCAGGGAGCCGGAATTACGCACGGCGACCGCAATGCGACCTTCCTACTCATAAACGGCTTGCCTATTAAGGGCGGCTACGCCGGTTCTGGCGAACCGGACCCCAATGTTCGAGACCCTAACCTATATGATGAAACTATTCTTAGCGGCGACTTGGCTGGCGACGATGGTCCTGACTTCGCCAACAATAGCGAAAACAGTTACCACATCGTAACCGCCAACACCGCTTTTCCCGCTGTTACTCTCGATGGCTTCACCATCACGGGTGGTAATGCTAATGGATCTTCTGACTCTCCGCTGGGTTGGGGCGGCGGGATGTACAACTACTGGTCAAGACCTACTCTTACTAATTGCACGTTCACGGCGAACTTCGGTCAGAGGGGTGGCGGGATGTATAACGATAAGAGCAGCCCGATACTGACTAACTGCACATTTAGTGGAAACACGGGTAACGATGCTGCCGGAATGATGAACGCCTCGAGCACCCCGAAACTGACCAACTGCACGTTCACCGGCAACTCGGCTAAGAATGGCGGCGGTGGCGGGATGCTCAACGGGTCGTCCAGCCCGAACCTTACCGATTGCACGTTCACCGAAAACTCGGCAACTAACTGTGGCGGCGGGATCTGCGATGATGGTTCCAGCAGCCCGACACTGACAAACTGCACTTTCACTACAAACTCCAGCGCCATGCGAGGCGGCGGGATGTACAATCACCTCTCCAGCAGCCCGAAACTGACCGACTGCACGTTCACCGAAAACTCGGCAACTGACTGTGGCGGTGGGATGGACAACGGTGAAAACAGCAGTCCGTCACTGACCAACTGCACATTCACCGGAAACTCGACCACCTACGGTGGCGGCGGCGCCGGGATGCACAACTGGAACGGGAGCAGCCCGACACTGACCAACTGCACATTCACCGGAAACTCGGGATCCTTTGGCGGCGGGATGTGCAATGATGAGCACAGCAGCCCGAACCTCAGCGACTGCACGTTCACCAGAAACTCGGCAACCGGAAATGGCGGCGGGATGTGGAACTGGAACGGGAGCAGCCCGAAACTGACCAAGTGCACGTTCACAGGGAACTTGGGAGACTATGGCGGTGGGATGGCCAATGCTGATAACAGCAGCCCGAAACTGACCAACTGCACCTTCACGGGGAACTATGCTCAGAATGGCGGCGGGATGCTCAACTGTACGAACAACGATAGCCCGGTACTGACCAACTGTGCGTTCATCGCAAACTGGGCAGTCACATCCGGCGGCGGGATGAACAATGCCGGGTCTGGCACGGCGATGACCAACTGCACATTCGGTGGGAATGAGGCGGGCGAGGGCGCTGGGCTGTACAATGCCGCCGGCAATGCTACGTTGGCCAACTGTATTCTCTGGAACCCGGGCTGGAGCGGCGAAATCTGGACCCACAACATTTCAGCGATTACCCTTACCTACAGCGACATCAGGGACGGCTGGCCGGGTGAAGGTAATATAAACGCCGACCCGTGCTTTGTGGATCCCGAAGGACCTGATGGGATTTCCGGCACCGAGGATGATAACCTGCGTCTGCGCAGCGGTTCTCTCTGCATCGATGCTGGCGATAATACGGCTGTGCCTGCCGGTATCACGACTGACCTCGATGGCAATCCACGATTTGTTGACGACCCTAATACGCTGGATAAAGGTAAGGGAGCGCCTCCCATCGTCGATATGGGGGCCTATGAGGGAGCGCACGGAGGAGTTTGCGGCGATTCAGGTCATCCATACCCTAAAGGCGATTTGAACAAGGACTGTCGTGTGGATTTCGCCGACTTTGCTGAGTTTGCGGACAACTGGTTAGTTTGCACCGCACCGAAGTGTGATTAGGCGAGCAGCTTCGCTGAAGACCGACTCGAATGCAATTTCGCTCTTCAGGAGGATTGTTGGTAAAACACGAGGCACGAGAGACGAAAGACGAGGGACGAGCGACGAGTTATTTCTGGCAGTAATCTATGATTCGGGCGATTTCGCTGCGGAGGTCCTTGCGGTGGATAATCTGGTCAACAAAGCCGTGTTCGAGCATAAATTCGGCTGTCTGAAAGCCTTCCGGCAGCTCGACTTTTATTGTTTCGGCGATTGTGCGAGGGCCTGCAAAGCCAATCAGCGCCCCCGGCTCGGCTACGATACAATCGCCCAACATCGCAAAGCTGGCGGTTACGCCGCCGGTTGTGGGGTCGGTCAGCACCGAAATAAAAAGCCCACCCGCGTCATCAAACTTTGCTAAAGCCGCAGAGGTCTTGGCCATCTGTCCCAGTGACACGACGCCTTCGTGCATTCTCGCTCCACCCGAACAGCTAACTACTACTAAAGGTAGTTTCTCTTCCATCGCTTTATCTACCGCTGCGCAGAACTTTTCGCCAACTACCAGCCCCATAGAGCCCATCAGGAAATTCGGCTCCATTACTGCTAAGATGACGCCCCTGCCTTTTATAAAGGCCTTACCAATTCTCATTGCCTCTTTGGAGCCGGACTTTTTCTGGTCGGCTTTTAGACGCTGCTTATAGGTGGTGCCTCTGAACTTGAAGCCCAAGGGATCGCTTGTCGTCAAATCACCCAGCATTTCCTGGAAGGAATCCTCATCGGCAAGATATTTGATTCGTGTAGCGGCATCAATCCGAAAATGATAATCGCACTCGGGGCAGACGTGGAGGTTTTTCTCGACACTGCTTTTATAGAGCATCTGCTCGCAGCCAGGGCATCGCAGCCACAGGCCTTCGGGCATTTCTCTACGCGGCTTCAACGAAAAGCCATTCCATTTTGATTTTGCTTCTTCAGCCATATCAAACTTCCATTTAGCCCCACGTTTCACGTGGGGTTTTTACTCAGCTGCACGCCTTTCGGATGGCGTTTATTGCGGTAACTCGGTCGGATTTTCCGAATATGGCGTAGCCTGCCACAAGTGTATCGGCGCCGTATGAGACCACGATTGGGGCGGTCTCGGCGTCTATTCCGCCATCGACCTCAATACGTATATCGGGGCCAACAATTTCACGAACTTTTGCAATCTTTTTTGCGGCATCGGGCATAAACTCCTGGCCGCCAAAGCCCGGCTCAACCGTCATTACAAGGACCATATCGCAAAGCCCAGCGACTGCTTTTATCGCCTCAACAGGCGTTTTTGGGTTCAGGCATATACCTGCGGTGCAGCCAATCTTATGTAATTTGTCGATGAGTTTTTCCGGTTGGTCGGCTGCCTCAATATGGAACGTAATATGATTGGCGCCGGCCTCGACGAAACGCTCGGCATACCTGGCCGGCTCACTTATCATAAGGTGACTATCGAAGACTAATTTGCTGTGTTTGCGGAGCATAGCAATGACCGGCGGGCCGATTGTGATATTCGGGACGAAGTGGCCATCCATAATATCAAGGTGCACAATCTTCACTCCGGCCGATTCAATCACAGCTATCTCGTCAGCCAATCTTGCAAAGTCAGCGCTCAATATCGACGGCGCAATCTCAATTGTCCCTGCTTTTGGTAATCGCATTTTCCCTACGATTTATTAAAGGTTATTTTCATTCTTTTAATAATCTATTTAGTTCATTCCATATCCTCATATCTTCGGATTCATCGCACAGCTTCCGGGCCCAATTTTGAAGGTAAGCTGTATCGAGTTTATTTCTATGCCGGAGGACAACTTTCTCGGCATCTAATAAATCCTGTTTGCGACCGGAAATAATCTTTAGCAAAATTAAATCCTCAGGAGTCGGGAAAAAGGCTTTGATACCGCATAATTTAATTATCTTTCTTCTCTCAAACGCCTCTTTTTCAAAATCAGTTGAGGCAATAATAAAGTCAATGTGAAAATCTC
>Ga0315293_10004993_pt1 | contig 12531 bp, 28 predicted proteins | sample YL17G13_20_MG_FD_203071 | JGI IMG/M metagenome (GOLD analysis project Ga0315293, IMG submission 203071) | Sediment microbial communities from Yellowstone Lake, YNP, Wyoming, USA - YL17G13_20 | ecosystem: Environmental > Aquatic > Freshwater > Lake > Sediment | place: USA: Wyoming | collected... | reverse complement strand
TGTTATCAAAGAGTGAGCAACCCCGGCAGTAGGTAACTGCTGATGGCGTTATCGTTTTATCGCCACAGGTATACCTTAATAAGTGGCAGATAACATTCAGGAGTGGTTTCTGTATAACCCCAGGCCATCCCTTCCCTTTGTTCATCCTGGACACCTCTGTCCACGGGATTGCTCACCGTTATTTTATCCACATACCTACGCCCATAAATACTGCTGCGCCATAGACCCCAACTACCCAATATTGCCACGTTGCCACACAATTTTTAATGCCTAAAGAACCAAATACTATAGTGAGTAAAATACCCCATCCCAATCCTGGTAAAATCATCAGTAGCATTCTCATCTTCTCTTCCTTTCGGTTACGTAGCCCACCCAGACCCTTCAGCTCTTGGGTCATAGCATAGACTCCATTGTGTTAGCTATGCGCTTCTTGGCGATTTCGTAATATTCTGGCGATATTTCTATGCCGATAAAATTTCTGCCTAATTCTTTACAGGCGACACCAGTAGTGCCTGAACCCATAAAGGGGTCAAGGATAAGATTACATTCCTTAAACATTTTTAATAAAGCGATATATAATTGCTCAGGGTCTTGATATTTATGTTTTTTCTTTTCCATCCATTTTGTTAAACTCGGCACAGCAAAGCAATCTGACCATATTCGTCTATTTATAGAATATTTTTCATCTTGTTGATATAGTAAAATAGGATTAAATCGCCAAGAATATTTACTAAATCCCTTACCCCAAATCATTAATCGTTTTGGCGGATAATGTAGCATTAAATAATTTATCTTTGTGGCCGAATGAATAATTATAATTACTTTTAAAGTAATACGTTTAATTTCCTTAAACCATAAGTCATACAATTCCCAATAATTACCTTCCACATCTTCTTCTTTGAAAGGTGGTGAAGTCAACACAAGGTCAACCGACTTATCCGCTATCTTCTTCATCTCAACCAAACAATCTCCAAGTATCAACTCTATCTTACTCACAATTCCATCCCTTCAGCTCTTGGCGGCAGGTCTACTAAATGCCGCCTCTCTTATTTCCTTCCTTTTACGAGCCACAAGATTAGCGTCATAATTTGCATGTTTTACTCTATGGCAATGTGAACATTGAAGTAACCTCTGTCCATATAAGTCCGTAATACCACACCACCACCAATCATGCTTATCGAATATATTACAGTGTATCCATCTTTTCATGCCAATCTTCCATCCTTTCGGAAGTGGGCTAATCATTTCAACTTATCTGCATACTTCTTGCCTAATTCTTCCCATATCTTCATGCCCTTTTTACTATTTAGAAACTTATACATAAATCGCCCATAAGTAACGATAAGAAGATTATCAAAGTCAGGGCAACAATCAACTTTGATATATGGATGACTAAATGCTTTGGTAAATGCCTGAAATATGACATGTCCCATTTCTGCGCACATATTTCTGTATGCTTTGTCTTTTAAGATAAACTTTCTCGCACTCTTATCCATCACACCCTCCCTTTCAACTGGTGCTCCCTCTGGCAAATACCGATATTCGTAGCATTTTTACTGTCCACGCACTATTTTTATTATAGTCTCCGCTGCCACAGGCTTTGGTATTGTCCACCCTACTTTCACTTTTACACAGAGGGAGCATAATGGTTACCTACAATTCGTAGAGGGCGTATTTGCCAAACCAGCACCTATTGGCATAGGTCTTACCATAGCCAGCAAGATATCCAACGCATTCCCCACCTGTCTTGCCTGGTAATACTCTTTCCTGTCAAGCAAGTTAATCAAATACACCTTTACTGCGTCAATTGCTTCCTCCTGATAATCTCTTCCCATGACCTACCTCCTCTTTTACCTGCGTGGTTAGTTGCCTAACTCTTTCAGTACATCCTCAATCGCCTGGTTATACCTATCATCATCTTCTATAAATCCTACACAACCCTGATGACCCTTCTTCATCCCTTCAACCAATTCTCTGATGGAGGCGATAGTAGAATCTATATATTTGCGATAAATAAGTTGCTCAAGTATCTCCCTCAACCTACCCTCTGCCATTAGAGCTTCCTTCATAATGCTTAATCCGTTTTTCTTTAGCTCGTCTTAAAGAAAGTCGTACATTATCACAATAAGCTTGGGACATTTTCTTGCCCTTATTCCATACAGTAAAAGTTAATTTACGATTATGCCAAGGGCCATGATATAATCCTTTTGTTCCTTTATGCCACGGAATAATACGCCCAGCTTTATAAGCTTCTTTTGCATTATCAGAATTAGAACACCATACAAGATTGCTAATCATATTATTTATTGGATTATGGTCTTTATGATGAGTATATTTTTGATTTTTTAGATTTGGTATAAAAGCTTTAGCTACTAACCGATGAACATGAAATTGTTTTCTAATATTACTCTTGCTAAGAGAAACTTGTAAATAAGGCACTTTTTTAGAATTAATACATAGTTTAAGAAACCTCCCTTTCCAAAAGTTCCCACTACTAACAAATCTATTTAATGACCTAACTCTCCCAAAAGAACTAACCTGGTACATGCCTTCATATCCTTCTACATCTTTCCATAATTCCTTCATATCTTCCTCCAATAAAAAAGGGCTTCGTTCGGTGGACATCAAGGAAGCGGTCAGCTTACTTGCACCTACTAAAAGCCCTATGTGAGCATAAAAAATCCGCATCCTCGATGTCATAATAAGTATATCATTTATTGGAGTCATTGTCAAGTTTAAGCAAATAGTTTAGGGCTTCCAGGGCAATAGCAAAACCTTGATAATGTTGAACAAAATGGTTTTCACAAGCGTTAGCGTGATAATACTTCAGCACTTCCCTCGCCTCTCTTATATCTTCTTGGCTAATCATGGCTCAAATCTCCTCTATGGTGATACGGACTTTCTTGTAGTCACCAAAAGGACATTGTTTTTTATAACGGTAAATCTCACTGTGATTAAAAATTTCTCTATTTGGGCTATCTTTATACTTCGCAAACCATATTCCCCAATCAGGATTTACCCATCCCACTAATGTTTCTGGTGTCATACTACGCCTCCTTCTAACTATAAATCATTTTTGTATCTGCTGGGAAAATGTCATAATAGTCTATATCATCATAGCGAGTATTTTTAGTACCGTTCTTTGTTTCTTTATTCCAAATACATTTAGCAATCTTTTTACTAACAGGTTTGCTAATATCCATCCAGAGATTATCAAAACCGTCATAAAGTCTTACTATGTATTTCATTCCCTACGCCTCCTTACTCTCTTTTCTACCGCTTGCTCTCATAGCCACCTGTGAATAAAAATAGCCATAATAATGCCCACACCTTACAATGACAAGCACATACGATAATTACTACATCAACAATAACTACCCCCCAGTTTATCTTCACTCACTCCCCCTCATCCCAGTTACGATAGGTGGTCATATTCTACTTATCCTCATCTTCAATTAAATCTTCTGGCTCTAATCCAAACTCTTCTGCCATAGCGAAGTATGCCCCATCCGGTAAATCATCAGAAGCAAAGCAATCAAATACTTGCTTTCTTACCTTCTTACTCTTATGTATCTTCTTAAAGTCTTTCATACTTCCCTCCCTTATGGTAGTAACGAATTGAGACGCTCGGCAAGTTCGTTGACCTGAATTATGACTTCATTCATCTTAACTCTAAGGTCAAAATAGGTATTTGTCTCTATGCCTGTTGCTAATAGCGGCATTATCTTTTCCACCTTTTTCAATTTGTCATCCTCACCACATTTAGGGCAGTATCTTATTCCATAAGGTATTTGGACTCCACAACACTCACGGTCTCCATAATATTCTTTCCCCACCTTCTCCTTAGGTTTCAAGCAGTAAGAACACCTTATCCCTGTAAAACTTTCATAAGTTGAGGGAATGCACTGGCAATACTTCTCCTGCGGCTTAAACTTATCAGGACAGACATTTTCACACTCACCTGCCCCTAATTCTTTGACTACCTTACAATCCTTGCTACAATTAGGCCAGGGCTTCTCCTGCGGCTTCTCCGGCACTACCTCACCCTTGCCACAAGTATTATCTGTAGGCTTACCACCTGGTAAAGTGCTAACAGGCAAAGGGGAGGCAAACGGCTCACCCTTGCTGTAGAGGGCGGAGTGGAGGGCTTGGGCTAACTTAATACAGGCATTATCAGACGATGGATACCAATGATTCTCGCATGTATGTCTTACTATAATTTGAGTTATATCCATGACCCCCATCTCCTTCGCCCCGATACCCCCAGCTTGAAGGAGGGCATCTACAAGAATAGATCTCCTATCGTCATTATCGAGGTTAGCACACCATTTCTTCACTATTTCCGCTATATCCTCACGGCTCAACCCCTTCCCCTGTGTCTTCTTATCCTCTACCCCTTTGACATAGGCAACATCAAGCCCTTCCTTGAGGTCTTTCTGGGCTTCCCCTGCCACATGTTTCCATCTCTTTACTTCTTTCTCTACAATCTCAAATAATGCTTCACTATCCCCCCAGATTTCACGGGCGAGATGGATTACTACTTCTATATCAGCGTTGCTATAACCAGCTTCATTTTTTAACTTCTTCCTAAAAGTCTCAATTTTACTCATTTTTCCTCCACCGCACGTTTGGCTATGTTATAGACTGTTGACAGCTTTATCTCCCCATGTGCGACGTACTCCATATGCTTCATTATCGCCTCTAAAGCCGTAAGATACCTATTCTTCTCCTGCTCAAGCCTTGTTATCTCTTTACTTGCCGCTAATAACTGGTCGCCGACGCTCATTTAAGTCCCTCCCTCAACCGTTTATCCAATTCTATCTGTAGGTAGCGACTTGCGAAAAACTTTACCTTCAAGCGCGGGGGTATGCGGAGAGGGGTCCCCATAAACGGATGCCGACCCATACGCGCCTTCGTCACGTAGACCCTGAAATTACCAAAGTCCCGTATCTCAATACGATCACCCATAATCAGAGCATTAGCCATGACCGGGAACAACTCCCTCAATACTGCCTTTAACATGTTGACCGAATACTTACCTTTGGTATTCTCCTTTATCAGCTTACAAAGTGTCTCCTGACCGTATGTCATCATTGCTTTACTATCTCCTTTCGTCTATATTTAGCTTTCCAACTACATAGTCAATGTATTGACTATAAACTTCTGTGCTGTAGGGTATAATCTTTTCTTCTTCCATGCGCCTGATTATTTTCTTACAGGCTTCATAACAACGCCATTCGTTAAAATCATACTCCCCAGGATTATCTATAAAATTCTGGATCTCGGTATCTATCTCGCGTGTTATCATTTTTTATGTCCTCAAAAGTAAACGTCCATGCGTCAAAATGAACCTTAACACCGTCCTTCGCCTTAACCTTACCATGCCGATTCTTCGCTATGAATATTTCATAGTCTCCCCTTGCCCCTGTGTTATACGGCCAGTAACAGAGCATTACCACGTCCGCTATTTCTTCTATCGCGCCCGAAGACTTAAGTTGACTTAATGTGGGTATCTTCTCAGCCCCCTCACGATTTATCTGGCTGATTACGACGATAGCTATATCCTGTGTCTTAGCGAGTTCCTTTAACTTACGAATATACTCACTTACCGCTTCATGCTTACTCGGAAATCCAGCCCAACTAATCATCTGTAAGTGGTCTAAGAACAAGACATCTACCTTTGGGTTCAGAGACAGGATAAAATCTTCAAGTTCTTTGAACTTGTACCCTATATCATCTTTTATACCAAACTTTATATCCTTTATCGCTACCTTGAACATGTCTATTGCCGAAGCTGTCTTATCAGTAAGATGGTCAAGTTCGAACATTTCGCTGTTTATCCTGGTTTCCCTGCATATAAGCCGCCTTACAAGCTCTTCTTTCGTCATCTCAAGAGATACGTACATAACCTTGACCTGCCTCTGTGCAAGATTCCACGCTAAGTTACAGGCCAAACTCGTTTTCCCTTCCCCGGTTCTGGCGCCGATTACGTATAATCGTGTTTTCTTTATAGCAATAATAATATCGTCAATACCCTTAAGCCCGCTACCATACTTTTCTATGTCCCCGGCTTTCCTTGTCTGTAACTCTGTCCGGATACCTTCGGTTATCTCACCAATTGACTGGATCGTGAAACTCGAATTTGTCATTTTTGTATAACGCTTCCCTTCGTTTACTGGCTTCATTAAGTAACTTTAAGGCTTCGGGCTTATCCCAAGCCATGCCAAATAGCTTCTTTTCTATCTCCAAGCACATCTTCTCGTTTTCCTTCTTCATAAAGGCAACCTGCGCCTCTATTATCTTACTCATCCTGGCGACCCTTCCGGACTACACCCTTATTCAGCCTGTTTATCTGGCTATAAAACACGCCTATGCTGTAGTCGGACTCCTTTATGAACTTATCCGAGCTGGCAAAGAAACAGGTAATAAGCTCTTTCAGCCGCGGCACGTCAAACATCTTTTGAAGCGCCTTAAAGAGTTTTCCATCCTTGCCGAAGTTGGCAAAATACTCCTTGTCAAAAGCCTGTCTGTAAGAGGTATAAAAGAACTTTTGGGGTTCGTACATCTTATCTATTCTTATCTTATCTTCTCTTATCTTATCTATGAGCTCTCCAGCAACTCCTTGGGAGCTACCAGAGTAATCCTTGGGAGCTACCCAATGTACCTTTTCGGAGAAGTCTTTTATTTTATAGAACCCATTATTCTCTAACACTTTAGGAAAATTCTTCTTTATCTCATCCATGACACCTAATAGCTCCTGGTCGGTATAACTTACCCTTAAAAGCGTCCGTAAAGCAGAGGGCATTTTTGGCACTTTATTTTGGCACTTTCCACAGAGAATCAGGAGTTTTAAGAAAGTAAGTTGGGCTTTTTCAGTCATTAAAAAGAATCTGTGGTCATCCAATAACCGGAGTTCTAACTTGACCCAATGAAGTGTTCTATAAGGCATTTTTAGTGTGTCCTCGCTTACTCACCCATCAACTCGTTCTTAGCCACCCGCGCCTCTTCGTCTAACCCTGCCTCTACAGCGGTTTCTTTACGAACCGTTGGCGGTAAGGGGAGGGCTTCGGGCTTCTTCTCATACTCCGCGATAAGGTTATCAAGAAGAGACTTGGCGTTCTTAACGTAAACGCGCGGTACTGGTTTAGGACCGGCTCCAGGGTCTTTCCCTTCGCTTTCGTTAAGTCCATCATTTAGGATCTCACTTATGGCTTTAAGGATTACAAGCAACATTTTACCTCCCCTCTTAGAAAGATGGTTCTTCACGCCCGCCCGCTGCGATACCGCGTGGACCCGGAACATCGTCCTTACCCAGTTCAGACGCCATGATTTCCCAAGGCGGATTAACGGAGTTCTGGTCATACCCCTTTGGGTTCTTCCCCTTAACGACATTCGCCTCAATAATGGCATGGAGGCAGTACCGATTAAGAAATACCTGTATACGGTCAATATCGTCCATAGGGACAATGGCCTCTTCCCCAAGACCAAGAGCCGTCAGCCAGGCCGCAGCGATACCTTCCGCGGCTTCACTCATAGAGAACCCAAGCTCTATTTGAGTGCCTTGTTCAGGACAAGGATTGATGACTATACACATAGGAATAATATAAGGCGCCCCAGAGCCACCCGTTACCACATTGAACTCCGTAACACGGAACTTGTAATGCCCGTCCGCTATAACCGACTTACCACCACGCTTAAAATTACCTAATTTCTTTTCCATGTCCTCAAATCTCCTTATTTTATGACTATTTTTTCCTTTGCCGAGACTATCTGCACCCTCAATGTGCAGTTATCAAGGGTTATTGCCTGCCTCTTTGACTTGTGAAGTTCCAGAATTAGAGCCTCTTCCGTCTTCTTACAGTCTTCTGTAGCCGTCTTCTTCGCTTCCTTAGCCTTTAGATAGGCTATGGCCGTTTTCCCTACCGCATCGAGTTTAATGTCTACTAAGTCTGCCATGTCTTATACCTCCTGTTTTAATGCCTGTTCTTTAAGACTTCTCCTCTTGCGAAGTGCCACTTTCTATGCGTCTGGCATATTCCTTAGGGTCTATATACTCACATTTAACTCCTTTCGGTTTCTTGCCATTTCTATAGGGGAACAAACTACAATCTTGGTGTTCACACTTCTTTACTTCACCCCAATTCCACCCTGAACAATCGTAGCATTTTAATCGTATCGCTTTTAAAGGGGTTGCTACCTTCATATTTTCCCCCCTCGAAGTTTAGTAAAAATTGCAGAAAGGTCAGGTTTTTCGAATTTCTCAAGAAGAGGAAGCCCGTCTCCCTCATCTCTACGCTTACAGGCAACCCTCATGTCGCTTTCAAACTGGAGATACCGTGTCCCTTCCTTGCTTATCCCCATCATAGCAGTCTGGTCGACAAGGCCGATATACTCCATTGTCGTAGACCGCATTACCATGGGGGCTTCGTAGAACGTAAGGTGGCCTTCGGAGTCCTCTATCGGTACTACCATCTTCCAGAAGTTGAATATGACGTTGATACCCTTATAGGTAAGTCGCCGCAGATCCCGGATATTCTTCCTCATATAAAAGGCATCATCGCCCCACTCCTTCTGCCGGGGTACATTCAATTCCTTAATCCGCGTTAAGGCCATAAGAAAGAACTTCTCCAATTCGCTCATATTGTCGACAAGCACAAATCTGAAAGGATGTGTCTGCTCATGGAGATACTGAACCAACCCCTTAAACTTAACAAGGCTCTCGATTTCCTCATCCACGCGGTAGATAGTCGCCACACGCTTGCCGTCATGCTGTAGGACAATCTCCCCAGCCTCTACGTCTATAACGAAGATTTCATCAGGCTTACAATAGGGCTTATTTACATACCCCTTACCGTACTCCCATCCAAGCAATGTCTTAATCAATGAGGTCTTTCCTACCCCCGGGTCCCCGTAGATAATCATACTGACACCCTTATCCTCAATAACAGACCCCGGCTTCTTAAAGGAAGCCTGTATCTGCTGGCTTATGGACGTAATCTTAGAGGTGTCTTCCTTATTGAACTTATCCTTAACTTCGTCTTGTTGCTTCGGTTCTATACGTTGCGTCGTCATAACCATTACACCACCTCTTTCTGTGGCTTAGGTCTACCCGTAAACCGACCTAAGGCCGGGTTGAAAGCCCACATCATATCCTTCTCCTTATGTAAATGAAGGCGGCGTATCGCGGTATCCACGATAATCTCCGCCTTCTTCTCTTGGCTATTCAGGTCATCAAAGGCTTCTTCCTTTAGCCGCCTCATCTTTACTTCCTGATAGGAACACTGCTTAAACTTAACATCCTTATCCATAATCTTCTGCATGTGCTCCTGCCACTCGGTCTTGAACCAGTCTGGCGGCACAACGAACCTTGTAATAGTACCGTCCGCTTCCCGACACCTTTCATGGTCTTTACCGCACTTCGGACACTTGTCGATAAACTTAACCCCCGGGCCTATCGGTTGCGGGGTCTCCGTACCGCACGGGCATAACCACATTGCTTGTTTCTTTTCGTCTGTCATCTTTATTCTCCTCTAAATTTCGTCGTGCTGTCTGCCCTTTAACGCAAAGGTCTGCGAGATATAGAACCTGTCTGTCTCCATACCTTCACAAAGTTTCTTGTACTGACACCCTTTATAATCCGCACACCGAGCGGGATTCTTATAGGGATAATACCTGTACATGTCGTCCGCAATCTGTAGCAACTCCGCGTGCCACTTAGTCAACTCCTCAGGACTGCGGTAAATCATCTCACGCCTGAAGTACTTACGCTTCTCAGGGACGTTCTTAACGTCGTCCATAATCGCCTTCCCTATTCGCTTGTGGAAGTGTTCCGAAGTCTCAAATACATTCTGCTTAAGCCTCGGCTTAACCAGTACATTATAGAGAATACCAACCGCCGGATAGCCCATACGACCGAAGCTATACAGATAAGTATCAGACTGATCGTCCAGTTCAAGGCGAGCAAGGTAATCATTAAGGTTAAAAGAGGAAGTAGTCTTAGTCTCAAAGAGGTATGGCATGCCATTCTGTTTAATCTTGGCATCTGTCTTTCCGCATAGAATAAACTTCTTCTCAGGGAGTCCAGTATGCTCGACTTCAATAGAGAATCGAACCTCAGGGACGTACTCCTGAAACTCGTCTTGCGGATAAATGTCGGCATAGCCCTTAAACAGGCCGACTGCGATTGTCCTGTGTAAATCCCGTTCCTCCTCCTCATATTCCGTCTCCTTGTCGTAAAGGGTCTCAAGAACCGTTACAATGCCCTGTGTTAGGGGGGTTTTATCAGGTGTTTTAGCGTTCTGTGAAGGGGGTACGCCATAATACGTCTCCAGAGCCAGATGCACGTTAGAGCCGTCAATAAGCGCCCAAGACTGCTTCTTCGGCTTAAGGAACTGGTTATAGGCAAAGTCGTACTTCTTATGACAGTCCCTGAACGTCTGAATACTACTGTGAGTTAGGACTAACACCTTTCCTCATCCCTTTATGAATTGTCTTGAAGTATTCGTGGAGTGCGAACTCGACCATCTTGGTAAGCGAAATGCCGGTAAAGTCTTTGGCGCGGAGTAACTCTCTATGAACATCACCAGATACCCTTACCACTTTACCACTTTTCATACCACAGAGTATACCTGATGATGTAACAAATGTCAAGAAAGATTTACATTATTTTAAGTCGGCTTCCCAGTAGCACTTTACTGAACCGACGGGGCCTTTACAGACAAGCCTCATCGAACCAAACTGCTGCGAGGTATTGACTTCTTTTGGCTCTTTCTTATTGCTCAAGACCCACATCCAGTACTTACCGTACGACCAGCGGAAGAACTTAAAATCAAGAAGCCAAAGAATAACCTTGGCGGTCTTTCAGTTGCCTCTATGCTTGAGCCAGTTCTCCAGTATTTTAAGGCCGGCCAACAGTGCGCCCCCGATAGTCATATTCCAAATGCTTGCCGGTATAATCCCCTGCAAAATACTTGGATTAGCTATCAAATAGCCAATGACCACCAATACAAACGTCCAGATACCCTTCTTTAAAGCAATGCTCCACTTCATAAATCCCCCTTTCAGATTAAAAACAATGGACAAAGAAATATTGCTAATCCGGTAAGACCCTCTTTCCAAGCAGCCGGGGCATCTTGGTCAAAAATACCACCAAGGAAACCAAGCACCAGAAAAGGCAGCAGAACACTAAGAGAATACAGCCCCCACAGACCTGTAACGCACGCCACAAGAATACACGAACCCCCATGACAAGCCCCCGTCAAAAACTGTTGTGGAACCCTGCCTATAAGTTTACGAATCCAACTGTCCGCGCCGTAGGAGAAGACCGACATGGTCAGGTAGTATAAAGGAATAGATAAAAGAATAGCCCCTAATAACATCAGAGAGAACTTCCCCATCAGGAACATAAAGACGATCCAATTAACGGCAAGGATAATAGGAAGGTGTAAGCGCCGCTTGATACCTACTCCCCGGCCAGCCAACGAGTATAGCAACCCGATAAGTGCCGCAATAAGGAGTTTAACCCCTGCGAGCCAAGTTAAAGTCATCTCGGTCATTATAAACCTTTCCTTTCCGCTATTATCTTATCCACTATAGCATGATAGTCAGGACGACTGCCTTGACGCACTCTACCGACACCTAACTTCTTTCTACCAAACTTAAAGGGTTTAGTCTTCTTACCGTATGTCCGTTCATAAGCCTCGCCCTGCTCAAAGGGAGTAAGACCCAACGAGATCATTATCTTCTCCCTCAAGGTATGTGGCTTATAAATAGTCTTGATTGCCTTACCACGTTTTACCTGAACACCTTTCGTAATAAACAAAGCACCTTGAATAACTTTCTGCGCACCCGCTAAAGGCGCTTGCGTCAAAGCACCTGGTAATCCATACCGATTATACATAATCTTAGCACGTTTTACCCTATCAGCCAACATAGTCAATGAACGAATACTAAGACCTGTTTCAAGTCCCCGAAAAGAAAGAGGCGATAAAAACTTACTCGACACACCAAGAATACCTGGTATGCCCGATATTAGAAAACGGTCAAGCAACCCCTTCTTTAGTTTCTTTTTAACAAAACGTCTACCGAATATCGGCCCCGCCATTAAACCAGCACCCAATAACCACATCAATTTCAAGGCAGGAGTTCCTCTAACAAACGTATTTACCCACCATAACATCCACTTCAAAAAGAGAAGTCCTGCACGTCTCTGAATACCCCAACCCTTTCCTCGCATAAAGACAGGAACGGTACCCTTATATAAAGGTTTAGCTCTATTAGCAAAATGCCAAGCAAAGTCATACGCTTCATCTCCATGTAAATTATTATCTCTCGCCAAAGCGAGACCAAACTTGAAGGCTTGTTTGGTACTCCATGCGTCTGTTCTCTTTCCTATCAAGTCAAAGTGTTCTAACACATTCTCAATCTTACCTCGTAGTTCTTCCTTCATATACGCCTTAATCTTACCTTCTTCTTTGGCTCTATTGAGAAGAACACGATACTCTTCTTCTAATGGTTTCAGAAATCCTATTT
>Ga0315293_10004992_pt1 | contig 12532 bp, 12 predicted proteins | sample YL17G13_20_MG_FD_203071 | JGI IMG/M metagenome (GOLD analysis project Ga0315293, IMG submission 203071) | Sediment microbial communities from Yellowstone Lake, YNP, Wyoming, USA - YL17G13_20 | ecosystem: Environmental > Aquatic > Freshwater > Lake > Sediment | place: USA: Wyoming | collected... | reverse complement strand
TATTGGGGGCGCGAAAACGAAGGCTTTGGCCGCCAATGGGATATGCCCTCCCCGCGCTTCTATGAGGAGGCTCCCAAGACAGGCGCCACTAAAGGACAGATCACCCGGTTCGAGGATGTCAATAAACTGCTGGATATGTACTACGAGCAGCGCGGCTGGACCCCGGAGGGATTGCCCACCTCGGCGACGTTGGAGCAGCTTGGGCTGGCTGAACTGGTAGCGTGAAATAAAGAATCTCAAACACGAAGGGCACAAAGGAACTTGAAGGGAAAGCGCTTCGATGAACTCAAGGTAGGCCTTTGTGCTATTTTGTGTCCTTTGTGTTTGAGAGATTTCTGCTTATAAATCCCGAATCACTATGAGCGCAACCCTACGCCCTTCTGGTGCTTTGAAATCCTATATCGGCGGCAAAGATGAAATTGCCGTTGAATCCGGCCGCACCGTGCGCGAGACGTTGTCCGCGCTGAATATCCCGCCCGATGTGATCGCGCTGGTGGTGGTCAATGAGGAGCAAAAGTCAAAGGATTATGTTATACAAGAGGGGGATGTGGTGCGCGTGCTGGCTGTGATTGGCGGAGGGTAGCCCGGCTGTTTACAATGAGCAGGGATGAACACGGATGGGTTCTTGCCCATCCGTGTTTTCTTCATCTCGAATCGCGCATATCATCCCCTTGATCCCGCTCAAGCGCGCCGCGGGACGATCCTTTTTTGGCTCTTGAGCTGCCGGTCGGCCTGTTGGATGATTCCCAGAGCGGTCAACATAGAAAACAAGGCGCGCACACCCAGAACCAGCAACACGGCCACGGAAACGAGACCGCTGACGAACAGGAATATGAATTCCCCACGCGTGAACTTGTGCACGATGATCGGTTGATCGGAAACCCGAATCCTTTGACGCAGACCGCGCACGAACTCCTGGCGCGGCCGGATGGGTTTCAGGATGCCTGCCAGCCTTCTTTCCAGCGAGGCGGCCTTTTCTTTGGATGCCTCTACCAGTCTTTGCGTTACACCCATCTCGTCACTCTCCCACTGGACAGATAACCAAGCCGACCGTACCAGGGCCAAAGTTTGCAGCCAATGCGATCGAAAGCTCGGTCAAGACTGCCTCGCGGGCGTTGAATATTTTCCTGGCCTTTTCGAGAAGCGCTTTCCCTGCCAGCGGGTCACGCGCCTGGGTGACTGCCAGATACACTGGCTGGTCGCCAAACTCAGTTTTCGCCATCTCGAGCACACGTTCGATAGCCGCTTTGCGGGTGCGTACTTTTTCGGCCATCTCCACCACCCCATCCTTGAGTACGGCAATGGGCTTGACTTTCAGCATCGAGGCCAGCGCAGCGGAAAGGGTGCCTACGCGTCCGCTCATCTTGGCATATTCGAGGGTATCCAGCGTCAGGATGATACGGGTACGGGAGCGCATCTCCTCCAGGTGTCTCACGATCTGAGCCACACCCATTCCGGCGCGAGCCATCTTGCGCGCCTCGCGGCACATGAACCCCAGGCCTACCGAGCCGCAGGCCGAGTCGAACGGGATGACATTGAACATGCCCGCCAGTTCGCCCGCGGCAGCGACCGCAGAAGCGTATGTGCCGGAAAGTTTGGCGGTCACGTGGAGTGAGAGGATCGTATCGCCAGCCTGCGCAACACGCTGATAAAATTCTTTGAACTGGTACGGTGAAGGTTGCGAGGTTTTGGGGATCCTGCCACTTTCGTCCACCAGCCGATAAAAACCTTCATTATCCAAATCCACGCCATGCAGGTATGTGCGATCACCAAATTGAATGTTGATCGGTATGACCTGAATATCATACTCGCTCCCCCAGCCTTCGGGCATGTCAACGGTGCTGTCAGTAATAATACGCAACATGTTATTCTCCTTCCAATAGATCAATGCCTCCAACCTCGTCTCGTAATGCTAACAGTGTGCGGTGATAGAGGCTTTTCACCGCGCCCTCACTACGACCCATGATCTGGCCGATCTCTGCATTGGACAATTGCTCCACGAATTTCAGGATCAACAGGTGCTGGCGTTCGGGCGGCAAGCGGCGGATAAGTTTGAGCAAAGCCTCCCGCTCCTCGGTCAGCATCATCGTCAGTTCCGGCGGATCACCCTTATAGTGGAGCGTCGGCGTATCGTCGAGCGGGATCTCCTGACGGCGGCTGCGGTCGCGGTGCCAGTTGGCGACCAGGTTGTGGGCGATCCGGTATAACCAGGCTGAGAACGGCACGCCCCGGTCGCGGTAGTTTTGGATGTGGTGCATGGCGCGGTAGAACACGCGGGCGGTCAAGTCCTCGGCGTCGTGTACGTTTCCAGTGCGGTAATATACGTAGTTGAAGATACGTTCTACGTATTGTTCGTATAGGACGCCGAAGGCCTCTTGGTCACCCTGGGAAGCGCGCGCCAGTATTTCTTCCTCTTTATACTCCGGCACTTGTTCACCTTACCGGAGGGGTTAACAAAAATAACCCCGCCGGGTTTCAGAAGTTTCAGGGTGAGTATATCATGTTGTGCTATAATAAAAGCGCCGGGGAAAGCCCCCGCTTATTAGGGTAAGCCCCCGCTCTCTGGGGATGACAGGCTTCGACGGAAGAGGCTGGTCCCGGAATGCGAGCCGAGAGGCGCCGATCTCGTAAACTCAGCGCAAAAAATCAAGTGCCAACCGCACTTCCTATGCTGCTATGCCCCTCGCCGCTTAAGGCGAAGGTATGAGCAGCCGGTCTCCCTAGAAGCGAGGCCGCGTCCGCCTGTCCCGATCTCCGCCCGGTGACAGGGTCGGGCGTCATAAAGGCGGTGTGCCGCACACGATGTCGCTAAATGTGCGAAAGAGGGTCTTCGGGCCCGGGCGACTGGCTGCAGGTCAACTTGGCCGGATGAGTGGCCTGCGGTGACGAGCATCAGCCGGCTACGCTCGTAGATTTCCGAGGGTCGATTCTTTCGGACGCGGGTTCAATTCCCGCCATCTCCACCTGGAACAGAGGCACCCTGATCACGATCGGGGTGCCTTTTGTTGAAAGGGCTACCACAGTACATGTTGCCTCCCCATTTGAAAATTCCTCCTAAAGTAAATGAGCGTTTTTTGTGAATCTAATATATACTTTCCAGTAGGTTTCATAAGCGCGTTTCCCACTTGCATTTCACCCATCTCGTGCTATACTATAATAAACTACATCTTGGAGGAGATTAGTCATGAAAAACAAAACCTTTTTACCCTTTTTTGCGTTCCTGGCGCTGGTCCTGATTGTCGGCCTGGCGTGTGGCCCAGTAACGACCCCCCCTGCGAACACGCCGGCCAGCAATGCGATCACGCCGGCCAGCACTAGCACAGGCAGCGGGAATACCGGTGGATTGGACGTTGTGAAGAAGGCCACGATACAGATCGAATCCCAGGGTACATTCATTGACCCCCAGGTCGGTCTGGTGGTGAACGGCGCCGGTCGCGGCTCCGGTTTTATCATCGATCCGTCTGGCATCGCGGTCACCAACAACCACGTTGTTACCGGGTCAGCGCTGATCAAAGTCTGGGTCGGAGAAGAATCCAACTCCCGCAACGCTCGCATTTTAGGGGTTTCTGAATGTTCAGACCTGGCAGTAATCAAGATCGAAGGTGATAACTTTCCTTACTTGAGCTGGTATGAAAAACCGGTTGCTACAGGCCTGGAGGTTTATGCGGCGGGTTTTCCACTTGGCGAGCCGCAATTCTCCTTGACCAAAGGGATTATCTCCAAGGAACAAGCTAACGGTCAAACGAGTTGGGCGTCATTGGGTTACGTGCTGGGACATGATGCCACCATCAATCCTGGCAATTCAGGCGGCCCCCTCGTGGATGCCAATGGGCAGATTGTTGGTATCAACTACAGCTTTCGTTCCTCCGCCAATCAATACTTTGCGATTGATTCAAATATGGCGAAACCGATCGTAGATCAATTGAAAACGGGAGTGGATATCGATTCGATTGGTGTCAACGGTGAGGCCGTAGCTTCAGAAGATGGAAGTCTGACTGGTATCTGGGTCTCCTCGGTTAAGTCAGGCTCACCAGCCGATAAGACGGGAGTTAAGCCAGGGGATATTCTTTTCCAGATGGAAGGGCTGGTACTCGCCACTGACGGCACAATGGAAGATTACTGCGATATCCTGAAGAGTCATAAATCCACCGATGCACTCTCGCTAACGATCATTCGCTATGCCACCGGGGAACTGCTCGAAGGACAACTCAATGGACGTATTCTTGCAGTGACCGGTACCTTCGATACCAGCGGCGCAGGCGGCTCCACCGACAGTACCGGCGAGGCACCAGCCTACTTCACCGAGGAGTTCGACGGTCTAATCCCTGACTGGACGTATTTCTTAATGAGCGGCGACGAGAATAAAATGACCCTGGAGAGTGGGAACGGTGTATTGACATTCAACCTGGATGGTGAAGAGTTGTATGTTTACGTCTTATATGATCCTTACACTTACACCGATGTTCGCCTTGATGCGCGCGTTGAAAATCGCGGTTTCAATAGTAATGAAGTCAGCCTGATTTGCCGCTACGATCCAGATTATGGTTGGTATGAGTTCGCCATTGGTAATGATGGTCTATACTCGATCTATGCCTATGACGCAATAGCCCAAGGCTATGAAACACTATATAATGGGGGATCAACGGTGATCCACTCTGGTAAAGATGTGAACGAGTACACAGTCATCTGCTCAGGGAAAACCTTGGCGCTTTATATCAACGGTGTGGAGGAGCGAACAATTACTGAGAATAGGTTCGCCTTCCGCGAAGGTCAGGTGGGTATCTCGACCTCGTCCTTTGACGTGCTGCCCATCATCGTGGAATGGGATTGGGTGACCATCAGCGAGCCGTAAGCCACTCGAAACGAATCCTTTTGAGGCTTCCGAAATCTTGCATTTCGGAAGCCTCTTTTATTTTTTTGACATGACGTTAACGTTTTTCTTGCATCCATCGGGTATGCTAGTGTCATTGCGAACGCCTAAAAGGCTAGTCGAGCAATCTACCCGCGCGAGGGGATTGCTCACCTGCACTTGCGTATGCGCGCAGCGCTGATGCATGTGGCCCCTTGCAAAATACACAGGGTCTCGCCTGGGGCTCGCAATGACACATGCAAACAGGAGCATTGTTATGGGAAAAATCATCGGAATTGACCTGGGGACGACCAACAGCGTGGTCGCTGTAATGGAAGGCGGCCAGGCAACGGTCATCACCACTGCAGAAGGTGGGCGGCTGTGCCCGTCCGTAGTGGCGTTCAGCAAAAACAACGAGCGCATGGTCGGGCAGACCGCCAAGCGCCAGGGTGTGATCAACTCGGAAAATACAATCTACTCCATCAAACGTTTCATGGGCCGCCGCTATGAAGAGGTGGAAACCGAACGCAAGATGGTGCCATACCAAGTGGTGAGCGGCCCCTCGGACGAAGCCCGCGTCAAGATCCCTATGACCAACCGCGAGTACAGCCCGCAGGAAATCTCCGCCATGATCCTGGCGAAGCTCAAGTCGGACGCCGAGGCTTATCTCGGCCAGACAGTGACCGAGGCCGTCATCACCGTCCCGGCCTATTTCAACGATAGCCAGCGCCAGGCCACGAAAGACGCCGGCCGCATCGCCGGTCTGGACGTGAAGCGGATCATCAATGAGCCAACTGCCTCAGCCCTGGCCTATGGTCTGGACAAGAAAAAGAACGAGACCATCCTGGTCTTCGACCTGGGCGGTGGGACGTTCGACGTTTCCATCCTCGATGTGGGTGAGGGCGTGATCGAAGTTAAATCCACCAATGGCGATACCCACCTGGGCGGCGACGACTGGGATCAGTGCATCGTCAACTGGGCGGCAGATGAGTTCAAGAAAGATCAAGGCATTGACCTGCGCCAGGATCGCCAGGCGCTCCAACGTCTGCGCGAGGCGGCCGAGAAAGCCAAGATCGAACTTTCCACCATGATGGAAACGGAGATCAACCTGCCCTACATCACTGCGGATGCCTCCGGGCCAAAGCACATGCAGCTTAAACTATCGCGCGCCAAGTTCGAGCAGATGACCGAAGAACTACTCCACCGCTGCCGCGGGCCGTTCGAGGCTGCCCTGAAAGATGCCAGCATGACCGCCGCGAACCTCAACGAGGTGGTCCTGGTCGGCGGGGCGACGCGCATGCCGATGGTCCAGGAACTGGTACGCAAGCTGACAGATGGCAAAGAGCCCAATAAGGGCGTCAACCCGGATGAAGTCGTGGCCGTCGGTGCGGCCATTCAGGCCGGCGTGCTGGGCGGCGAAGTCAAGGATATCCTCCTGCTCGACGTGACCCCGCTCTCGCTGGGCGTCGAAACGCTGGGGAGCGTAATGACGGTCATGATCGAACGCAACACCACCATCCCGGTGCGCAAGACCGAAACTTATTCCACCGCCGCCGACGGGCAAACCGCCGTGGACATCCACATCCTGCAAGGTGAGCGCCCGATGGCCAGTGACAACATGAGCCTGGGCCGCTTCCGCCTGGACGGCATCCCGCCCGCGCCGCGCGGCATCCCGCAGGTCGAGGTGACCTTCGACATTGACGCCAACGGCATCCTGAACGTCAGAGCCAGGGACAAGGCCACCGGTAAAGAGCAAAAGATCACCGTCACCGCTTCGACCAACCTGAGCAAGGACGACATCACCCGCAAAGTGGAAGAGGCTAAGCGTTACGAGGCCGAGGATAAAAAACGCCGCGAGATCATCGAAGCCCGCAACAACGCCGACAGCCTGATCTACCAGACCGAAAAGGCGCTGCGCGATCTGGGCGAAAAAGTGCCGGCCACAGACCGCTCGAACATCGAGAGCAAGGTCAGCGAACTCAAGCAGGCTCTCCAGGGCGATGACTTGAGCAGCATCAAGAAGTTGAGCGAGGAATTGCAGAACGCCTTCTACGCCCTCAGCCAGCAGATGTATGCCCAAGGCCAGCAAACGCCGCCCTCGGGCGAGCCGCAGGACTTCGGCGGCGCTCAGCCCGGGGCCTCGGGTCCGCAAACGCCTCCATCGCCGGGCGGCGATGGGGATGTGATTGACGGGGAAGTAAGAGAGGCGTAACCAAGATCATCAGACCCCCGGTGTCTCAAAGACACCGGGGGTCTATCTTTTGTTCTACGGAGTACTGTGCAAAGCAGTATAATGCACCCCATGCCAAAACGCTTCTACATCTTTATCGGTATCGCTGCCGTTCTCGTCCTGGCGGTTGGCATCTACTTCCTGCCCCCCGTCCATTCACGCCTAGCATGGCGGATTGACGACCTGCGCACACGAATCAAGTATGCTCTTAACCCGCCGGAGCAGGCAATCTTCCTTCCAACCCAGCAGGCGCAGATTGATGCGCTGGTGACCGCCACCCTGCGCGCCTTGGAAACCCTCACGCCTACGGCAACGCCCCTCCCGCCGGATGTCCCCACGCCCACGCCGACTGTCACGCCGACGCCGCTGCCGACTTACGTGATCTTGTCTGGCGTCAAATACGAGGATCAGCACAACCGCTGGAATTACTGCGGCCCGGCCAATTTCTCGATGGCGCTCACCTTCTGGGGCTGGAAGGGCAACCGGGACGTGATCGGCCCGGCCGTCAAGCCGAACGACAAAGACAAGAACGTGATGCCTTACGAGTTCAGAGATTACATAAACGACAACGTTCCCGGCATGAGCGCGCTCATCCGCATGGGCGGCGACCTGGATGTGCTCAAGCGATTGATCGCGGCCGGCTTCCCAGTTGTGGCAGAAAAAGGTTACTACACTTACGACTATACCGGCAAGTACAGTTGGCTCGGCCATTATCTCTTCACCACCGGCTACGATGATGCGCAAGGCATCTTTGTCACGCAAGATACGTACTTGCAACCCGGAAAGGATCGCCCGGTAAAATACGCCGAATACCTCGAGGGCTGGCGCTCGTTCAACTATCTGTTCGTGGTCGTCTATCCCACGGATCGTGAGTCGGACGTGCTGGTTGCCCTCGGTCCCTACGCAGACGAGACCTGGGCGGTCAAACACGCCTTACAGGTCGCGCAGCAAGAGTCCCAATCCCTGACCGGAAACCAGCAATTCTTTGCCTGGTTCAACGTCGGCACCAGCCACGTCCAGCTTTATGAATACTTCGACGCAGCAGTTGCCTACGACCAGGCTTTTCGCCTGTACGCCGACCTGTCGGAGGATTTGCGTCCGTACCGGATCATGTGGTATCAAACCGGCGCATATTTTGCATACTATTACAGCGGGCGCTATTCGGATGTAATCAGCCTGGCAAATACCACCTTGAACGATACCATCAGCGAACCGGTGCTGGAAGAGAGCCTGTACTGGCGCGGCATGGCCGAATACATGAGCGGCGACACGCCGTCTGCGATCAAAGATTATCGCGACAGCCTGGACATTCACCCGAACTTTGCCCCCAGCATCCAGGCATTGCAGGAACCTGGCCTTCAGCCTTGAGTTAGTCACGTAGTCTTGTGGTCTAGTAGTCTCATGGTCGCAGGGTTCTTCAATCCGACTGCTGACCCACAAGACGATCCGACCAACCGACTATCCGACTATCTGACCATCCGACAATGAGACTACTGCATTTTGCCGACGCCCATATTGACATGGCTAACTACGGCCGCCACGACCTGGAGACCGGTCTGCCGCTGCGTGTGCTGGATTTCCTCAAGTCGCTGGATACCATCGTAAACACGGCCATCAGCGAAAAGGTGGACCTGGTGCTCTTCGCCGGAGACGCCTACAAAGACCGCGCCCCAGCCCCGACCTTCCAGCGCGAGTGGGGCAAGCGCATCATCCGCCTCTCGAAAGCCGGCATCCCGACCCTGCTCCTGGTCGGCAACCATGACCTCTCCCCTGCCCTGGGCCGCGCCCACGCCATCCAGGAGTACGACACGTTGGAAGTGCCCAACGTGCGCGTGCTTTCCAGGCCGTGTTTCCTCAATGCAGATGAACTCGGCCTGCCGTTGCAGGTTATTGCGATACCCTGGATCTCGCGCTCCGGCCTGCTGGCATCCCAGGATATGAGCGTGGCAGACCCCTCCGCGATCTTTGCGAATATCGAGTCTAGGATCACTGATCTCGTCAATGGCTGGCTGGAAGAAGCCGACCCGAGCCTGCCCATCATCCTGACCGCTCACGCTTCCGTACAGGGCGCGACATACGGCTCCGAACGGATGGTCATGCTCGGCGCGGACCTGGTGCTGCCCGGCTCGCTGGTCAAGGACCCGAGGCTGGATTACGTGGCCTTGGGTCACATCCACAAGCCGCAGAACCTCAATCAGAACCATCCGCCAGTCATTTACCCCGGCTCCATCGAGCGCGTGGATTTCGGTGAGGCCGCAGACGATAAATTCTATATTATCGCCAATGTGGCGCACGGCAGGACCAAGGTCGAATGGCGCAAGCTGGAAAACATCCGCCCATTCATTGACCGGCGCTGCGAGTTGAAATCAGCCGAAAACACCACGGAGGTGTTGAAGGCCATCCTGCCTTCACCGGAAGAGATGGAAGACGCCATCGTCCGCCTGACAGTTGAATATCCGCGCGAGTGGGAAACCTTGATTGACGAACAGGCGCTGCGCGCTCACGCTGTGGGCTCCTTTGAGTTCCACCTGGTCAAGCGACCGCAAGTCGAAGCGCGCATCCGCTTGCCAGCCGACCAGACGGTGAGCAGCCTCTCGTCGCTGGATTTGCTGGAGCAATACTGGCGAGCCAGCCATGTGGATGAGGATGTTGAAACACTACAAAAACTAGCGAGGGAGATTATCCAGGGCGAAGACGAGGCTTGATCCAAGGTGGGGTGGACTTCCAAAAGTCCACCCCACCTTTCACATGTACGGGCACCTGCCCAGCGGGAACGTAATCTGACTTGCCAGCCTCAGGAAAGAGGTGGAATTCTATGCAATGGCTGCTGAGTGGCAGCCTGTTCCCAAAGAGCAAGCAATTCCCCGCGAAACTGCGCCGCCCATTCTACAACCAGTCCCAACGCCGGGGCGGAAGATAACCTCCAATGACCATCAACGTATGTATATCTACCACGGCTTTATGTTCACCATACTCTGCATGAAAATGCGGCGGCGGATGTTCGTCAAAGAACATTTTTATGCTGATGCCGAAGAAACGGCTGATCTCAGGCATGTTGAATTGCTATCTCTCGCAACATTGGGAAGAGATCTTCGGGTTTCTTACCGGTAATCCTCAGATAGACTGCATCGGGGCAGATATCAATCTCTTCATTCCACGCAATTTCACCGCTTGGGCCGATATGTACTTTTTGGAATTCCCGGTAATCGTTCCAAAGAGCAAAAACACCTTTCCCAGCCAAATCGGAAAGATCTACGATACCCTCAACACTGTCTGAATATTTCACCCAGAGCTGGTAATGATCGAGAGGATTCACTTCTATTGGCATCAACATAATTCATCTCCTCGCAGGAACAGACTGCGGTCACGGATAAGTATAGCATGGGGCAGCGCCAGTTTCAATGCCGTTATTCACCCAGCACAACCACGCCGTCTTCAGCTAATTGCATGATTTCTGACTCTCCCATGCCAATTTCCCGTAATATCTCTCGCGTCTGCTCTCCCAGAGCTGGAGCTGAGGTCGTCCCGCGGCGCCCAAAAACGAACGGTGAATTCATGCCAACCGGCTGTCCATCTTCCTTGTGCACATAACCGCGCGCCTGCACTTGTGGATGATCCAGCATCTCCTCGAATGAATTGACCGCCTCAACGCATGCTCCGCTACCGGCAAATAATTCCAGCCATTCGGCGCGGGTTTTCTGGCGGAAGATGGCTGCCAGCTCGCTGCCAATCGTGCGGTCGAACTGGCGCGAGAGCAGGTCAGGGCGCGCCACACGCTGGCAGAAATCCGCCCAGAATGTCGGCTCGATAATGGCCAGGGTGAGATATTTGCCCTCCGCCGATTCATATACACTGAAACACGGCAGCCCACCCAGCAAAGGATGGCTGGCAGCCGAAATGCCCAACCCACTGAAATATGCGCTGGAGGCCAACGGTGTCATCCAGGAGAGCACACCGTCCAACAGGGCCATATCGAGATAATTGCCCGCGCCGGTCTTACTGCGTCCTACCAGCGCGCCCAGGATAGCAATCGCCGCCAACATGGCACCGGATAGATCGGCAGCGGGCAGGCCGTACGGGACCGGCGCTTCGCATGCGCGGGCATTGAGCGCCAGCGCGCCTCCGACAGCAAGGTAATTCATATCATGACCTGCGCGGTCGCGGAAAGGCCCCTCCTGGCCGTAGCCGGAGAGGGAACAATAGATAATATCGGGATTCACGGCGCGAACGGCCTCGTAGTCAATACCCCATTTCTTGACCGAACCAGGCTTGAAGCCTTCCAAGATTACGTCGGCTGTGGCGGCCAGTCTCAGGAAGATTTCACGGCCGCGTGGGTTGCGGTAGTTGACCGCCACGCTTTTCTTGCCGCGATTGACCGCCTCGAACATCCCACCTAGCCCCATTTCTGGCGGGGCGATGCGGGCGTAATCGCCCAGGCGCGGTGTTTCGATCTTTATCACCTCTGCGCCCAGGTCAGCCAGCAATTGGGTCAGGTATGGGCCGGGGAGCAGGCGCGAAAGGTCGAGGACGCGAATTTCAGCTAAAGGAGAAGATTCCATGACGGTCTCCATTCACCACAAAGTCACCAAGGCGCAAAGACGTGTAAAAAATCTCTTTGCGCAGCACCTACTCGGTCGGGTCTTCGTGCGCTGGTGGTAACATGGCACGCATTGCATAGCTTCGGCGTATATTCTATCCTCAAACTATGTCCTGATGGCGGTAAAATAACTGTATGCGCTGGTTATACATCTCCCCTCACCTTGACGAAGCCATTCTCTCCTGCGGCGGCTTGATCTGGGAACAGACTCGCGCTGGGGCCAAGGTCGAAGTTGGGACAGTATGCGCCGGAGACCCACCCGAAGGGATGCTTTCACTTTTTGCCGAAGTGCTGCACACCGAATGGGGCACCGGCGTAGAGACAACCTCCCTCCGCAGCGAGGAGGATAAGGCAGCCTGCCGTTCTGTCGGCGCCAGATACCGGCATCTTTCTATCCCAGATTGCATTTACCGTTCCGTCCAAGACGGCGCGTGGCTGTATGACCCAAACACGCTCATGGGCGAGATCCATCCGGCTGACCTGCCGCTGGTCGAGACGGTTCGCACCTTCCTGGCCGCCAGCCTCAAGCCAAAGGACAGCCTCGCCTGCCCGTTGACGGTCGGCGGGCACGCGAATCATCGCCTGACGCGCGCGGCGGTGGAGGTGTTCGGGCGTCCGTTGGCGTATTACGCCGACGTGCCATATGTGCTGAACCAGCCGTCAGCCTAGGAGACGTTCACGAGCGGGATGCAGGCCGAGGTCCGGCCCGTCTCGGAGGCTGGCTTGCGTGCCTGGCAAGAGGGGTTGCCGCGTACGCCTCACAGATCGGCATGTTGTTCGAAAATCCAGAAAATATGCGGGCAATGATCCAATCCTATGCGCAGCACCTACTCGGTTGGCAAGGCAGCGCTGGAAT
>Ga0315293_10004989_pt1 | contig 12537 bp, 11 predicted proteins | sample YL17G13_20_MG_FD_203071 | JGI IMG/M metagenome (GOLD analysis project Ga0315293, IMG submission 203071) | Sediment microbial communities from Yellowstone Lake, YNP, Wyoming, USA - YL17G13_20 | ecosystem: Environmental > Aquatic > Freshwater > Lake > Sediment | place: USA: Wyoming | collected... | reverse complement strand
GCCTTTCTGTTCTACGCTTAAGCCCAAAAAAGAACTACCGTTGTAGGGGAGGTTTAAACCTCCCCTACAACCTAAACCAGTACTTTAGAAGGAAAAGATATGGCAAAAAAGATAAAGACGAGCAGAAAAAACAGGATCTGCAGGATCTCGGGCTGTAAGAATATTTTGAGCATATATAACTCAGAAACTTCCTGTTATGTCCATAGGCGGATCGCTTCAGGAAGGGAAGTCGTTTTAAAATAACAATGACACAATCACATCAGCAGCCGCATCAACAACCGCATCAGCAATCGAGCAGTTCATTTTACGGCCTCGGAATAGCGCCAAAGATACTGGAGACGCTCGACCGCATGCACTTCATCGTGCCTACGCCGATCCAGCATAAGGCCATACCGGTCGGAATAGCCGGAACGGATATAATAGGCGTAGCGCAGACCGGGACGGGGAAGACGCTGGCTTTTGCCATCCCCGTTATCCAGCGCCTTTCGCAGGTGAAAGGCAAATGCCTTGTCCTTGTTCCTACGAGGGAACTCGCTATCCAGGTCGATGAGACATTCCAGAAGCTGGCGCCGCTCTTCGGCATAAGGACGGCCGTCCTGATAGGCGGCGCGTCGATGGGCCTGCAGCTGCAGAGCTTGAGACGATCCCCTCGCGTCATCATAGCGACACCGGGAAGGCTCGTTGACCACATGACCCAGCGTACCATCATGCTCGCCGACGTGAATATACTTATTTTAGATGAAGCCGACCGCATGCTCGACATGGGCTTCCTGCCGCAGATCGAACGCATCTTGAGGGGCATCCCGAGAGCCAGACAAACGATGTTATTCTCGGCCACGATACCCCCGCAGATAGTGACGATAGCGGCGGCGCACATGAAGCTGCCCGTCCACGTCGAGGTCGCGCCGTCAGGCACTATGGCAGAGGGAATCGTTCATGAGCTCTTTATCGTAAAGAGAGAGGCGAAGAGGGACCTTTTACATAAGATCCTCAAGACTTATAACGGCTCAGTGCTCCTGTTTTCCAGGACGAAGATCGGCGCGTATAAGATAACGCGGCTCATAAAAGGAATGGGCCACAGCGTGGCCGAGATACATTCGGACCGCTCGCTCAGTCAGAGGAGGGAGGCGCTCGACGGATTCAAGAACGGTAAATACAGGATACTCGTCGCGACCGATATCGCGGCGAGGGGCATCGATGTCACCGGAATAGAGCTGGTATTGAATTACGACCTGCCCGACGATGCCGAAAACTATGTCCACCGCATCGGCAGGACGGCCCGCGCAGGCCACTCGGGGAGGGCGATCTCTTTTGCAACGCCGGATCAGGGCGACGACGTCCGCAATATCGAGAAATTTATCAAGACGGCCTTGCCGATATCGGAACATCCGGAATTTCCCAAAGAAAAATTCATCCCGTCAAGCTCTAACCGCAGTTACCAGCCTCATAGAAGGGGTCAGCCCAGCCGGCACGGACGCGACTTGAGCCGTCCCTCGTGGAGATACTCATCGAGTAGTAAGAGATACAGATAGGCGATATATTTTTTTGAGCGATTCGAACGTGATGACGATGACGAGGATTATCATGATGGCCGAAAGGCAAGCGTTCAGGTTGCCATTGAACGTGTGCTTCGGCAGGTAGTTATCCGTGATATTCATGATACCTGCGGTGACCGTGGTCGCGAACATGAAGACCGCGGGCAGGAATGTCACCAGCGCGTAATGCCGCTTCTTTGAGTGCTTGAGTATGTAGACCGTGCCGATGAGAAGGGCGAGCGTGGCGAGAAGCTGGTTTGCCACCCCGAACATCGGCCAGATCGTAGAGATATCCCCGTTATAGACTAAATATCCCCACATGAAACTTATCAAAAGGCCGCTTCCCAGTATCATCGGGAATTTCTTGCTCATTCCAAGCCGCGGATTTACGTTCGCCGTCAATTCCTGCAATATGTAGCGCGCCACCCTGGTCCCGGTGTCGACGGTGGTGAGTATAAAGAGCGCCTCGAACATTATCGCAAAATGATACCAGTAACCCATCAGGTGTTTCATCCCCGGGATCGAGGATAAGATTAGCGACATCCCGGCCGCAAGTGATACGGCGCCGCCGGCCCGCCCCGAGAGAGTCTCTCCGGTCATCCGTTCGATGGAGGCGAGCTGTGTCGTATGCAGGCCCATTTTTTGAAACAGTTCGACCGGAATATTTATTGCGAAATAATCCCCGGGCAATAGCACCGCCGCCGCTATCAGCGCCATTATGGAAACGACGGACTCGGTAAGCATGGCGCCAAAACCTATCATGCGTATATCGGACTCCTTGTCGATCATTTTAGGCGTCGTGCCGGAACTGACGAGCGCGTGAAATCCGCTTATCGCGCCGCAGGCGACCGTTATGCAGACGAAAGGCCAGACCTTGCCGGGGATTATCGGGCCGCCGCCGTGTATATATGGAGTTAAGGCCGGCATCCGGAGATGAGGATTGACTAAAAATATTCCTACAGCGAGAAGAAGGATCGTGCCTATCTTCATGTATGAAGACAGGTAATCTCTCGGACAGAGCAGAAGCCAGACCGGGAGCGTGGACGCGACCAGGCCGTATACAGGAAGGATTATCGATAATGCGGGTTTTGAGAAAAGGAAAAAGTGACCGAATGCCGTCTTCGATAACGGCTCGCCCAGGACTACGCCGGCCGCGACTATTATGACACCCACCAAAGACGCTTCGACGATCTTCCCGGGCCTGAATTTATACATGTAGAGCGCCACTATGAAGGCGGCGGGGATGGTCATCACTATGGTAAAGGTGGCCCACGAACTTTCGCTCAAAGCGTTGACGACGACGAGCGCCAGCCCTGCGAGCGCAGTGATTATTATGAAGAGGACCGCGAAACCGGTGGTGAGGCCGGCCGTCTTACTCACGTTCTTTCTCGCAAGGCGCGTGAGCGAAAGCCCCTTCGTGCGCACCGACGCGAACAGTATCACCGTGTCATGGACCGCCCCGCCCAGTACCGCGCCTATCAGGATCCACAAGAAACCCGGGAGAAAGCCGAACTGCGCGGCAAGGACGGGCCCGACCAGAGGCCCCGCGCCCGATATTGCCGCGAAGTGATGGCCGAAGAGTACGAATTTATTCGTCGGGTGGTAGTCGCGCCCGTCCTTAAATGTGTGGGCGGGCGTAGGGCGCCTGTCGCTGGTCACGAGTATCTTCGCGATTATGAATTTCGCATAGAATCTGTAGGCGAGCGCGAATACGAGCAATGCTACTATAAGGAGCGTAAGGGCATGCATAGTTAATTACGATAATAAAGAAGCCGGTGATTGTCAAGAGCGATATTTTGGCAAAATTTGACGGAGCAAATTTTGCACTTTACATGGTTACACGTATCCAAATTTTTCTATGTAAAAATTTGGATTTGTGATATATATGGTGTATAATGAAAGGAATGATCATGAAGAAGATAATATCGGCTTTTGTGCTGGCAGGTCTTTTAATTTCATCAACGCTTCTATTTGCGGCTGATGGCCGGAAAAATGGCTCACCCGGCGCTCAGGCGCCGAAGAAGACGTTTTTTAATCGGGCTTCAGAATTCTTCTCCACCTTCGACAGGCCGTTCACCAGGCCCGGCAATAAACAGAATTTCTGGAACGCGACATCGGATTGGCTTAAGAACATCGATAAATATTGATCACAATAATCTTGCATAGCGATGAGCCGTTCAGGAACAGGGAAGAGGCCGGCTCGCTTCTTGCCGGAGCGCTCAATGGTCTCGGCGGCGCCGGAACGGTAGTCCTGGGCATACCGCGCGGCGGAGTGGTCGTCGCGAGCCAGCTCAGCCGCATATTGAAAGCAAACCTCGACATAGTGCTCTCCCACAAGCTCGGAGCTCCGCACAATCCGGAACTGGCAATCGGCGCCATAGGCGAAAGCGGCAAGGTATTCCTGGATAAGAGTATCGCTTCACTTACCGGCTCGGATGAAGCCTACCTTGAAGCTGAAGCGAAGCGCCAGTCGGCTGAAATAAAGCGCAGGGCCGAGGCCTTCAGGAAGATACTGCCGAAGAGAGAACTTAAAGCCCGGACAGTGATCATTACAGACGACGGCGTGGCTACCGGCGCGACCATGCAAGCCGCTCTCTGGGCCGCGCGCCAGGAGAAGCCCAAGCGTTTAATAGCCGCGTGCCCCGTAGCTTCAAGCGAGGCCATCGAGCGGATAGAAGGGTATTGCGATGAAGTGATCGTCTATCGCCTCCCCGATTTCTTCGGCGCAGTGGGACAGTTCTATAGAGACTTCGGCCAGACGACGGACGAAGAGGTCATGGCAATATTGAAGGCAGAAGCGGAGAAATAAAATTTTTCCCTAGCACCGCCGAGGTCGGACGAGCCCTAAGTAATCCGTCCTCGGCGGTGGTTTTTTACGGTTCATGTATGGTATAATAGTAAGTTATGAAATTGACCGCAAGGGTAACCCGCAAGATAGAAGATATTCCGCAGGAAGATTGGGATAAGGTTTTCCCCGACACCCTCGAAGGATATAACTTCTTAAGATCCCTAGATGAATCGAAATTCGATCAGTTCTCCTTCTACTATATAGCCGTATATGACGGCGACGAGATAGTAGGCGCGGCGCCGTGCTTTTTATTAAACTATTCCCTCGATACCAGTATAAGCGGTTCGACCCGCCGCATCTTCAATCTCATAAAGAAGGCGTTCCCGGATTTCTTAAGCATAAAGGCGCTCGTCTGCGGCATGCCGATGGGCAAAGGCCAGATAGGCATGGCCAGGCAGGACAGAAGGATAGTGAAGGCGATATTACATAAGATGGAAGAGGTGGCAAAGCACGAAAAAGCCCGCATAGTCGCGTTCAAAGACTTTTCGCACGGATATAAAGATACGCTCGGCTTCCTTCTCAAGAAAAGATTCTTCAAAGTAGATGGACTGCCCTATGCCGAGATGGACCTAGACTTCAAGGATTTCGACGACTATCTGAAGAAGCGGCTATCCGGCCGATCAAGATATGACCTTAAAAGAAAGTTCAGGAAGGTGGACGCGGATGTCGATATAAAGATGGAAATAGTAGACTCACCGACGGATGAGGATCTCAAGCGCATCTATGAACTTTACATGGCTATGGTAGCCAAGCACGAGATGGGTTTCGAGATCGTGCCGCCGGAATTTTTCAAGGCAGTTCCCAAGCACATGCCCGGGCAGACCAAGTTCTTTTTATGGAAGGTGGATGATAAGGTGGTCGCCTTTCTATTTTGCCTGCTATCGGGCGATGTGATGATAGATTATTATCTCGGCCTCGACTATTCTGTGGCGCACAAATACCACCTGTTCTTCATAAAACACCGCGACATGATGAAATGGTGCATCGAGAAGGGCATAAAGAGATACGAGATAGGCATATCGGGATATGAGCCGAAGAAGAGGCTCGGTTTCGATTTTACGCCTCTCGATATATACGCAAAACACAGGAGCAGGGTGATGAATCCGCTCTTCAAAATATTGACCCGTTTTTTAAAATTCGAAAATTTTGATCCGGACTTAAAAGAAGCGATAAGGAGCATGCGTGAAAAAGGGCAAGTCTCTCACCCTAAAAGTGTTCGCACTACTCATCCTGAACGACGTGCTGGAAAGCATAGCCCAGATCTGCATGAAGAAGGGGCTCTCTCAGGGCGGGATTAGTTCGATAGGTTTTAACAATCTATTTGAATTTGCATTCACCGCACTATCATCATGGCTTATCTGGGCGGGGATACTAATATATATTATAAACTTCGTCCTGTGGCTTATAATTCTATACCGCATAGACTTAAGCATCGCTGTGCCCGTCGGCTCTACCGTCTACATCTTCATTCCCATCCTGGCCATAATATTTTTGCATGAGCAGGTGAACCCTTTAAGGTGGGTGGGCATAGTCCTGATAATCATGGGCATCCATTTTACGTCCCAGAGTAAGAAGGAGGCCGCATAAGATGCCCTCCATAGTCAGGGTCATACTGCTTATACTGTTGTCGGAGATAGTTAATACGGCCGGCCATATACTTTTCAAGAAGAGCAGCAATACGGTAGATTCAGGCAGTCTCAGGGGTGTAAGCGGACATGCCGGCTATATAAAAAAGATGCTTTCAAAATATCAAATATGGATGGGGTTTTCCTGCCAGGCCCTTTCGGTTGCAATATGGATACTGGCCCTTGCCCAGGCAGATTTAAGTTTCGTATTCCCGGTGGGGAGCATGCAGTATATCTTTATACTCATCGGCGCGCATATATTCTTGGGTGAAAAGATCGACAGGATGAAGCTGTTGGGGACGCTCCTCGTCGTAACAGGTATTGTGCTGATATCGATGAGTTAAAGAAAGCCCAGCACCACTCACTACGTTCGGGTGCTGGGCACCGTACCTGAGGCCGAAGGCCGAATGGTACGGTGGTTGAGAAGGAGAAAGGCGAACATGTTCTTTAAGTCGATAAGATTCAAAGTGCTCGTCTGGTACATGCTGCTCTTGGCCGCGACGCTCCTTATATTTTCCGCAGCGCTGTATGGAAGCTTCGACAAGATACTTATCAACAATCTCGACGACCTTTTGAGCTCGCGCGCCGAAGGTATCGCCGACGCGATCCATACTTACTGGCATGCCAAAGAGGCGGGCCTCTTGGAATCAGGGAAAAAGCCGGGCGGCGGTGATGCTCAAGGCCTTTCTAATTTTATCGAGATAGCGCGGGAGTGGGTGGAGGAGAAACGAAAAGATGATCCCGAGCTCTTAAAGGTATTCGCGCAGATACTGGACACAAAAGGCGAAAGGCTGGTGGCTACAAAGACCATGCCTTTCGTAGCCCCTATTCCAAAGGAGTATTTTGAGGATGTCCTGGCCGGCGAAGACAGTTTCGACACGGTCAATGGCATGCCGGACAATGCGCGCAAGACCAGGTTCAGGGTGTACACCAAGCCGGTTATAGAGGGCGGTAAGGTCGCATATGTGGTACAGGTAGCCGGTCCAGTCGATCTAGTTTCACTAGCCCTTCACAACCTCATCTTCATACTCTTTTTATTGCTGCCGTTGACCATAATTCTGGCCGGGATACCGGGCGTGCTGCTGGCCGGGCTCACCCTTCGCCCGGTAGACAAGATGGTGGACACGTTGAAACAGATAACGGCGGAGAACCTGAAGCTCAGGATACATATACCCGATACGAAGGATGAAATAAAGAGGCTCGCCGAAACGTTCAACGAAATGATAGAGCGGCTTGACAGATCGTTTTCATCCCAGCAGAACTTCATCCAGGACATCTCTTATGAGCTGAGGATGCCCATCGTCGCGCTGAAAGAGGACCTCGGGTCGGCTTTGAGCAAGGAACTTTCGCGTCCTGAATACGAGACGATCCTGCGCAACGGGCTGCAGGAGCTTGAAAAATTCTCAGGCATAATAGACGGCCTGCTCGTCCTGGCGCAGTTCGATAATAGCCAGATGCCTCTCGAGATAAAGAGGGTGAGCTTAAACCGTCTTCTCGAGGAGACCCTGAGCGCCGTCAAGGTCCGGGCACAGGAAAAGGATATTGCGCTTTCATCGTTTTTGCAGGACCGCATAGTCCTGGACGCCGATGAAGGGAAGCTGAAACGCCTGTTCACAAATCTGCTCGACAATGCGGTAAGGTACAATCTCAGGAAGGGAAAGATAACGGTCTCGGCGCATAAGGATAACAAATTCGCGAAAGTGATCATCAGTGATACAGGCGTCGGCATGCCCGCGGATGAGCTGCCGTACATATTCGACAGGTTCTATCAGATAAATAAGTCGCGTGTCTCAAGGCAAAGTTTCGGGCTGGGCCTTAGCATTGCCAAGTCGATCATAGAGTCGCACAAAGGCAGGATATCGGTGGAGAGCCAGCCGGGCAAGGGCGCCGTCTTCACAGTCTCCCTGCCGCTTTCCTATCCCGGGTAGGCATAGAGTTTGCCGTAGGATGTAGGGGAGGTTTAAACCTCCCCTACATCCCGGAGAATTTTCGGGAGTTACCACAAGACATGGCAGTCAAATTTTCGCTCGATCCCAGGCATTTTAAAAAGCACAAGCCGGCCGATAATTCATCGAGCGGCAAGGGCATCTTCTTCGAAGGAGATAACGGCTCTACCGTGATCCTGATCCACGGGCTCACCGGGACGCCGAATGAGATGAAGCCTCTCGCCAATTACCTTAACAGGAGAGGATTTACAGTGATTTGTCCGCGCATGGCAAGGCATGGCGAGTCGATATGGGTGCTAAAGGGCGTTACGTGGCAGGAGATATACGCCTCGCTGCGGCAGGTGCTATTGACGGGAGAGGCCGCCCGCATCACAGGGCCCATCTTCGTCTCGGGGCTTTCGATGGGAGCGTTATTCGCGCTTCTTTTGGCGGATGAATTTAGAGACAGGATCGACGGGGTAAGCTGCCTCGCCCCCACTCTATTTTACGACGGGTGGAATACGCCGCTCGCAAAATTCTTTTTTCCTTTTGCCTACACGCCGTTAAGGCACATATTCTATTTTAAAGAGGCCCTTCCATACGGGATCAAGAACGAAACGATACAGCAGAGGATACATAAATATTACAGCGCCGCGCGGCTTGACGATACTGAAGACGCGGAGCAGTACGGCTATCCGTATTTTCCGGTGACACTTCTTTACCAGCTCCAGCTCATGGTCAAATACATGAATAAAAAATTTTCCGGCATGAATTTCCCGATACAACTGATCCAGGCGAAGGATGACGACGTGGCGAGCGTCAGGAATTCGAAATTCATTTACGACAGGGTGAGCTCTGAGATAAAAGAGATGATTCTTCTATACAATTCCTATCATGTCATCACGGCCGATCAGGAGAGGGATACGGTAGCCGAAAAAGTCACTAACTTTTTCGACCGCCTCAGGGCGGCTTCTCCAAAGTCTTCAAGACCGGATCACGCTTCTGCGGCTCCAGATGAGCATATTTAGAGAAATTCCTCCCACAGCCGGCATGAGCGTATATCCGAAGGAGCTCTTGTCCGCTTTTGCCGGACGCGCCGCTTCGCCAAATCCACTTGAAGACGATTTCAAAAAATATCTGGAAATAAATTTCGCTAAAGTGACCAGCTCCGGGACCGCCGCGTTATACCTGATATTGGAGGCGCTTAAAGTGGTCTCCGCAAAAAGGACGGTCGTCATCCCATCCTATATATGTACGCTGGTAGCCCTCGCTATTCACAGGGCGGGGCTTGAGGTAGAGGTGTGCGACATAACCGGCAAGGATTTTAATTACGATCCGATTGAGCTCGAGCGCACTTGTGGATCCAATAAAGATATCCTCGCTGTAATAGTGGCGCACATAGGCGGTATCCCGGTAGACCTGGATACGGTCGGGCGCATCACTTCGAAGCACGGTATCTTCATGATCGAAGACTGCGCGCAATCTCTTGGCGCTCAGCATAAGGCAGCTCTCGTGGGGACGTTCGGAGACTTTTCATTCTTCAGCCTTTGCAGGGGGAAGGGGTTGACCATCTATGAGGGCGGGGTCCTGGTCGTAAACAAAGAAGAATTTATCGCACCCGTCAATGCCGCGATCGGCAGGCTGGTTAAAGAGAAACCGTTTTTAGGATTGCTTAAGACAATCGAACTATTCGGCTACTGGCTCTTTTACAGGCCGGAGCTCTTCTGGTTCGTATTCAATCTGCCGCGAGACCTTTGGCTGGCGAAGGGCGATAAGGTCAGGGCCTTTCAGGATTATCATACGGCGGACTTTCCCGTTTACGGGGTGTCGAGGGCCAGGCAGGGAATCGCTCATGCCGCATTCGACCGCCTTGGAAAAGAGATAGCCGCCCAGCGAGAGAAAGCGCTCTATCTAGCCGAATATCTTGAAAAAGTCGACGGCATCGATGTCGTTAAGGAATCACCCGGTGATGTCGCGACATATCCGTTGTTAATGGTCATTTTTAAAGACCCCGAGAGGCGAAGACGCGCGCTTTCGGTTTTGCAAAGATCCGGCCTCGGCGCTTCGATCATGTATCTTCGTTCAATAACCGATTATGAATATCTCGAGGCCTTTGTGCCGCGCAGGGAGCCGGAGAAGGGCAGGTTCCTGGCCGCAAGGGGGATGACGCTGTCCACGAGCACCTACCTTAAAAGAGAAGACCTTGATAGAATAGTGAAATTATTATGACAATATTCCGCGCATTGCGATACAGGAACTTCCGGCTATTTTTTAGCGGACAGGGCATATCGCTCATCGGCACGTGGATGCAGGCGATAGCGATGAGCTGGCTCGTATACAGGATGACGAACTCGGCCCTCATGCTCGGCATCGTCGGATTCTCGAGCCAGATCCCGACCTTCATAGTCAGCCCTTTCGCAGGCCACATAGCCGACAGGTTCAACCGCCACCGCATACTCATCATCACCCAGGTGCTGTCGATGGTCCAGGCATTATTATTGGCGGTGCTTACGCTTAGCGGAGCGATACAAGTCTGGCATATAATCGTCCTGGGCGTATTTTTAGGATGTATCAATGCGCTCGACATCCCGGCGCGCCAGTCCTTTGTAGTCGAGATGGTGGAGAAGAAGGAGAACCTGGGCAATGCGATCGCGCTCAACTCCATGATGTTCAACTCCGCGCGGCTCATCGGCCCGGCGATAGCCGGCATACTGATAGCCGTGGTAGGTGAGGGCATCTGCTTCCTTATTAATGCTATCAGCTTTCTCGCCGTCATCTGGTCACTCCTTGCAATGAAGATCGAGAGACGCTCCACAGAGAGAGGCCCGTCTGACATGATGCACGGACTGAGGGAGGGGTTCTCTTATACATTCGGTTTTCCTCCGATCAGGTTTATCCTGTCGCTACTTGCCGTTATAAGTCTCATGGGCACTTCATACGCGGTCCTCATGCCCGTATTTGCAAAGGACATCCTGAAGGGAGGGCCGCAGACGCTCGGCCTTCTTATGGCCGGAGGCGGCATAGGCGCAATGGCTGCCACCGTATATCTGGCCTCCCGGAAAAGCGTAGTCGGGTTGAGCAGACTGATACCTATATCCTCCGCGCTCTTTTCGGTCGGGATCATATTATTTTCGCTGTCGCATAGCACGACCTTATCGGTATCGCTTCTCGCCATCGCAGGATTCGGTTTCATGGCGCACATGGCCGCGAGCAACACCATCGTGCAGACGATAACCGATGACGACAAGCGGGGAAGGGTGATGAGTTTCTACACGATGGCGTTCATGGGCATGACGCCTATCGGCAGTTTGCTCGCGGGCCTTTTGGCAAGTAAGATAGGCGCCGCGAATACGCTGATGCTCGGCGCCGCATGCTGTATCCTGGCGTCGGCCGTATTCGCCACGAAGCTGCCCATTATAAGGAAGCTCGTCCATCCGATATACAGGAAGATCGGCATCATCCCCGAAGTCGCTTCTGGCATCAGCGCCGCCGCCCGCCTCACAGTCCCACCGGAGGACTAAGCAGAAATTTTTCGTCTCATGAAGGCATTTACTTTTGGGTGGTGCCTTCGCTTGACGCAAAATCGCATTAGGCATGCGATTTTGCTCGGTAAAATTTCGATGGCCGCTCAACCTGGCTGTGCTTAAAGCTATTGACCAGTTTTCGCGTCCTTTCTAAATCGCCATAAGGTATCGAAATTTTAAACGCAAGCTCCGGCACGCACCCAAAAGTTCTGCCATCTGAGTTGTCGAAAAATTTCTTAAAAATAAACGAAAAGCATGTTATAAAATAGCTCGCCTCCGGCGCAATATACCGTGAGAAATTTTTCGCTTTGCTGGAATGTGATGTGGCGATGTGGTGAGCAGGGCGTTACAATTTTTTATGGCTTGGTCCGCTTTTGTTATACAGCGGCGGCATAAAAAATTTTATCGAGCGAGGCCGCTCGCTGGAAGCTCCCCGAGCGTCCCTGCGAACCACTCGACACAGCACATTCCATTGCTGCATCGAAAAATTTCCATCTTGAATTACTGCACAAGGTGTGCTATTTTAGGACATACTATGAGCTACCTCGCATTCGCACGCAAGTACCGGCCGCAAGTCTTTGAAGATATCGTAGGCCAATCCCACGTAACGACCACACTCAAGAACGCCATATCCCAGGACAGGGTCGCGCACGCCTATATCTTCGCAGGCCCCCGCGGGGTGGGGAAGACGACCGCCGCGCGCATACTCGCGAAGGCCCTGAACTGCGAAAAAGGGCCCGCGCCCAAGCCTTGCAACGCGTGCAATTCATGTAAAGAGATATCGCAAGGGTCTTCACTTGACATACTGGAGATAGACGGGGCTTCCAATAGGGGCATAGACGAGATACGAAACTTAAGGGAGAACGTCAAGTTCGCGCCCTCCAGCGGAAGGTTCAAGATATATATAATAGATGAAGTGCACATGCTCACCGCGGAGGCGTTCAACGCGCTTTTAAAGACCCTCGAGGAGCCGCCGAAACATGTGAAGTTCATATTTGCCACGACTCAAGCCCACAAGGTGCCGCTGACGATACTCTCCAGGTGCCAGAGGTTCGATTTCAGGCGCATCGCGTCCAAAGA
>Ga0315293_10004987_pt1 | contig 12540 bp, 12 predicted proteins | sample YL17G13_20_MG_FD_203071 | JGI IMG/M metagenome (GOLD analysis project Ga0315293, IMG submission 203071) | Sediment microbial communities from Yellowstone Lake, YNP, Wyoming, USA - YL17G13_20 | ecosystem: Environmental > Aquatic > Freshwater > Lake > Sediment | place: USA: Wyoming | collected... | reverse complement strand
TTTTTCTGGCTGAGAGTTAATTGGTATGGTAGTTTAGCTAAAACCTGTTTGATAAATTCAATGTCTTGCGGGATGGGGAGAGCTTCCGAGGATCTTAAAAATTGTTTTACTCGTTGGATCGCCAGCTGGGTGAGCAGGAGTTCATCAAATGCCAATCGGTCTTTGGCTGATTGGAGATATTCCAGATTGCCTGGGAAGTGGAGGTGAAACAGGGCTTCTGGCAGTGGTAGTAAATCGTATTGTTTGCGAATAGCATCCGGCAGATAGTCAGAGATTTGATGAATAATGGGAGCTAAATGAGCACACAGCCGACGAAAAACTTTGGTGGTGAGACGGCCGGTTTCCGGGTATATCGGAACAACCCGCAGGTTATGAATAGGGACATCGTTGACCCGTTCAAAGTCCGGGTTCAGCAGAGTAAGCTTAGGTCCGCGGTTTTCTATCTTGCCAGTTAAAAAGTATTCGGTGTCGGATTTGAGGGTATTGCGTAGGAAGGGCTGGTTGAACCAAATGACGGGAATCTGGCCGTTGATGTCCTGTGCTGTTCCCTGCGTCAGAGCCATCCGCTTGTAGGGGGAGCGGAAAGTTTTGAGGTTGGTCAGGGTGGCCTTGATGGTGCGCCGTTGGCCATCCGGCAGGAGACCAGAGACGGGACTAAGCTCACTTAGGTCCTCCCAGGCGCGGGGGAAGTAATAGATGAGGTCCTCAACCGTCAGAATGCCTAAAACAGCCAGGCGGAGGGCCAAAGCGGGGCCAATACCGGGGAGCTGGTCGAGTTTGCTGGCAGGGGTGATCATAGGAGGAAAGTGGCTTATCCGCCTTCGTTCTGCTGTTCAGCAGAACTATGGCAGATTGCAATCCTATAGGTGATATAGGGGCGAAAAGTGGCTCTGGGAGCGATAAAAACCTTGACTGGAAGGTGATTTTGCGATATAATGGGGCGAAACGCTTGGGGGGTGGCGTATAGATAAAAGGTGCACACCCAGATTATGAAATCCAACCAAAAGATCATTGACTTCTCGGGGATGGAATTCCATCGCGAGAGTCACCCAAGTAATCGGCTTCGTCAACAGTTAGCCGTTTATCGTTCCAAAAGAACAGCTAACTCCAATAACGTAGCACAAAACGTTCGGAGCATTTTCCAGAATCTGCTCGGTTTTTAGGGTATGGGCAGAGTGAGTTATTTTAGCCGGAGGAAGTGGCGCTTACCAACTTGAACAGTAAGGCCAGTTTTTTTTGTCCGCCCAGGGGGTTTGATGAGAAAGTTGATATCGGCAATTGTTCTGCCATTAATTTTAACGCCATTTTGCTGAATAAGCCGGCGGGCTTCGGAGCCAGAGGCAGCCAGTTTGTGTTTGACCAATAAATCGATGAGCGGAACCGCCTTGGTGAATGTGATAGTCGGAATATCTTTAGGTGTCTCGTGTTTTTGGAAGACAGACACAAAGTCAGCTTGGGCTTTATCGGCGGCTTTGGCTCCGTGATACATCGAAACGATAGTGTGAGCCAGACGCATTTTCAAATCCCGAGGGTTGGCTTTTTTATTGACCCATTGCTTTTTGATGTCGCTCAACTCTTTGGCGCTGACATTGGTGGCCAGATCAAAGTAAGTGTAGATGATGTGGTCGGGAATCGACATCACTTTGCCGTATTGGGACTTGGCGTCTTCGGTAATGCCGATGTAATTTCCCAGGGACTGGCTCATTTTCTGGACGCCATCGGTGCCAACCAGGAGTGGAACGGCAATGATGGCTTGGGGAGTTTGGCCGAAGTCCTTTTGCAAATCACGGCCGCGCATTTCGTTAAAGGTTTGATCGGTGCCGATGACGGTGACATCGTCTTTCAGCATGACTGAATCATATCCCTGAAGCATTGGGTAAACCGGCTCATGGAAACCGATTTCTTGATTTTGCTTTATTCGTTTTTGGAACATATCCCGCTCGATCATCTGTGAGTAGGTGAAATGGGCCATCAGTTTCAACAAATCTTCGGCGGACATTTTGTCATACCATTCGGAATTGTAGCGAATTTCAGTTCGCTTTGGATCTAAAATAGTTAACGCCTGTTTGATGTAATTGGCGGCAAGTTTTTTGACTTCGTCTTTAGAGCGCAGGTTGCGCATTTGTTCTTTGTCAGTCGGGTCGCCAAAGCGGGCAGTGAAGCCGCCGATGAGAAATTGGACGGTGTGCCCGAGATTCTGAAACTCGCGCATTTTGTGATAGACCACGCCGTAGCCGATATGTAGATCGGGCGCGGTAGGGTCAACCCCGTGTTTGACTTTTAGCTTTTTGCCGCTCAGGAGTTTTGCTCGGAGTTCTTTTTCACCGATAATTTTCTCGACTCGGCGGGAGAGCAAGCTATCAATTATTTTTCCACCGCCTCCCCCGGCCCGCTGCAAAGCGGAGCCTCGCCGTTGGCGGGGCGTGCTGGCGGGGCCGCGTCCACGGCGCTGGTTATCCGATTTAGCCATACCCGTATTGTAGCAGAATCCTCCTTGGCTTGGGGTGATATAATGGAAGCCGTATAAGGAGATAAAAGATGTCCCCCAGCGAATTAATGCCATTTGGACCGAGCGAGTATGAAAGGGTTCGCCGGAAGATGAAAACCCGCGCTTTAGCGAGAAAGACCAAGAAGCGGGTTTTTACCATGCTCGGAAGATACGGTGTTAACACGCCTGCCCGGCTGTTTTTGGCGGTGTTTGTCGGGCTGCTGTTTATTTTTAGCTTTTCGATGGCGGCCTTTTCCATCGGTTTGCCAAATCCAGCGCGATTGGTAATTTATGCAGCGAAAGATTCGACGAAAGTTTATGACCGCAATGGTCAGGTGCTGTATGACATTTTCAATGAAAAACGTCGAACGACTATCCCATACGCGGATATGCCGGAATATTTAAAACAGGCGACTATCGCCATCGAGGACAAGGATTTTTATCATCACAATGGTTTTGATGTCAAAGGATTCTTGCGCGGGGTAATTTTCAAACCATTAACCGGAAAGGGTTTTCAAGGTGGTTCAACTATCACGCAACAGTTCGTAAAAAATGCACTGCTGGGCGACAGCCGGACAATTACCCGCAAGGCGCGGGAGCTGATTTTATCATTCGAGCTGGAAGCGATTTATCCGAAAGACAAAATTTTGGAATTGTATCTCAATGAAATTCCCTATGGGAGCGGGGCCTATGGCGTGCAGCAGGCATCACAAATGTATTTCGGCAAGAACGCCAAAGATCTGACTTTGGCGGAATCAGCGGTGTTAGCGGCGTTGCCCCAGGCACCTAGCCGGTATTCGCCGTACGGACAAAATCCGGACTTGCTGATGGCCCGAAAAGATTTGGTGCTGTCGCAGATGCAAAAGCAGGGCTACATCGCGATGACGGACTATAACGAGGCGAAGAAGGCGGAAGTCAAATTCCAGCCGAAACGGGATTCCATTCGGGCACCGCACTTTGTGATGTATGTCAAAGAACTATTGGCAGCTAAGTACGGCGACAAAATGTTGGAAGAGGGTGGTCTAAAAATCACTACCACCCTGGATTTGGATAAGCAGAAAGTAGCCGAAGACACGATTGCCGCTTTGGCAGAATCTAACTTAAAAAAATATAACGCCAGTAACACCGCGCTGGTATCATTGGATCCGAACACCGGCGAAATCTTAGCAATGGTGGGGAGCAAGGATTATTTTGATATGGAAGCAGAGGGCAATGTGAATGTGGCGATTCGCGAACGCCAGCCGGGGAGTGCCATTAAACCGATCGTCTATGCCACGGCGTTCAAGAAAGATTACGGCCCGGCGACGATGCTGATAGACGTGCAAACAGATTTCGGCCAAGGATACACTCCGCGCAACTATGACGGAACTTTTCGGGGCCCATTATCCATTCGGGAAACGCTGGCCAACTCCATTAATGTGCCGGCGGTGAAAGCACTGGCCTACGCCGGAGTGGATGAAACTATTAATACCGCCCACGATTTGGGTATTACCACTTTAAACGGCGGGGCGGATAGATATGGATTGTCGCTGACTTTAGGCGGCGGTGAAGTGACGCTGTTGGATTTGACGCGGGCGTATGGCGTATTTGCAACGGGCGGAAACCTAACCCCGACGATGGCAGTATTAAAAGTGGAAGATAAATATGGTCATGTCTTGGAGGAAAATCAGCCGGAGAAATCCAAACGAGTGCTGGACCCGCAGATTGCCTATATGATCAACAACATCTTGTCAGATGATTCAGCTCGCGCCCGAGTGTTCGGAATGGGCGGGCAACTGACATTACCGGGCAGAGTGGCGGCAGCTAAGACGGGCACAACCAACGATTATAAGGATGGCTGGACGATCGGCTATACGCCGGATTTGGTCACCGGAGTGTGGGCGGGGAACAACCATAACGAATCAATGACAGCAGCTTCGGGCTTAGTGGCCGCGCCGACCTGGAATCGGTATATGCGCTCGGCGTTAGCAAACTTGCCGAATAAACCGTTCCCGCGGCCGGATGGGATTCGCGATGTGGTGGTGGATGCGTTGTCTGGCAAATTGCCGGTGGAAGGTGTCACACCTACCACTAAATCAGAAATTTTTACCAGTTGGAGCGTCCCAACCGAAACCGACAATGTGCATGTGGTTAAAAGAGTGATGAAAAGTGACACCAGTAAATTAGCGCCCGCTAACGCTCCAGCGGAATTGACGGAAGATAAGGTCTTTGCGGTGTTGCATTCAGAACGGCCGGATAATTCAAATTGGGAAAATTCGGTAATCGCGTGGGCGAAGGCGAATGGCTACAATAATGTGCCGACCGAAACTTATTCTGGCCCGTTAGATGGGAGCGTCCTGCCTGAAATTACCATGCTTAGTCCAACAGAAGGGGCGACAATTACTGGAGATTTTCAAATTACAGCAAATGTGCGTGACGGGGTGAGTGTGAAACGGGTAGAGTTTATTTATGATGGTTTAACCAAGGGACAGGTCACGGCTGTGCCGTATCAATTTCTGATTAAAGCGCCGAAACAGGACGGCAAAAGCCATACCGTTAAAGTCCGCTTATTGAAGACCGACAACAGCACAGCCGAGGCAAGTGCGACGATTATCACAGGTGGTCCATAATTAAGATGACAACACTCGAGCACGGAATATGCGATGCTGAAGGATTATTTGATTGGGCAACTTGGCCCAATTGGCAGTTGGCTGAAAAATAGTGTTGCCAAGCGGGAAATTGACTGTTAAGGTGGACACACGCAATCTTGCTGTTCAGCAGGATTGGGGACTACTATATCAGATTAAATATTGGGAGATTTCACATGAATGATGAAATGAATACTCCAATTGATCCGATGGCTGATCAGATGAAGACAGAGGATGCCGAGGAAACCACGGAAGAGACTCCAGTTGCTCCAGTTATTCCAGCCGCTGATGCTGCTGGGACTGACGAAGCTGACGACGAAGTCGAAGAAGCCGAAACTCCAGCCGAGGCTGGTGAAGAGGTGAAGACCGATGATTCTGACGAAGCGGTTGCCTAATTAGGTAAAAGTTTCAAAAGTAAAAGCCGTTCGTGCTGTACAGCAGAACGGCTTTCGTTAAATACAAAAAGAACCGCATCGATTGTTGGGATTGAACCAACAAAGGATGCGGTCTTTTGTAAATCGAAGGTGCGGGGGCCTAGGCTCTGACGGGGATCTCCTCGCGGAGAAGGCGTTGGACTTCGGCCACCGGATTAGCCGCGCGGAGGATCTGGCGTCCCATCACCACATTGTTGGCGCCGTTGCGGATGGCTTCGGCCGGTGTGCCGATGCGTTCCTGATCGTCAGCGCTAACGCCGACTGAGCGGATGCCCGGAGTGACGAGCATCAGCTTCGGGTACAGCTTACGCAGGAAGCCAACTTCTTGGGGCGAGCAGACCAGCCCGTCAACGCCGGCATCGTTGGCGATGGCGGCGAGACGTCGGACTTCGTCCTGCGTCCCGCGGTTGTAGATCGCGATGCAGGCCTCTTCGTCCAGCGAGGTCAGCACGGTGACGCCCAGCACCATGGTCGGCAGGCCTTCGAGAGTATGCTTGACTCCCTTAAGCATTTCCTCGCCACCGGAAGCGTGAACGGTTACTGCCCACGGAGGGCATTGCCGGCAATGTTTGGCGATGTTGCTGACCGTATTGGGAATGTCGTGTCCCTTCAAGTCGGCCATCACGCGGCCGTAAGTGGACAGGCGCGGGATGAGCCACTCAGTGCCCTTGGCCACGAGCAAGTCGTTGACCTTGAGAATGCAGCCGGTAGTCCGCAAGGGATCGATGACGGTCAGAACTTCCTCCCAGCTCATGCCGTCGAGCGCCACGATGATGGGGTTGCTGTTCTCCACCGCCGGGTCGCATCTTTGCATCACACCCAACGTTTGGATGAGATGTCGGCGAACGTCGTCCAGCGTCATGCCTGCCCATACCGGCAAGTCGATGCCTTCCTTGGCCAGAAGCTGCTGCCACCCTTGTTGGCGATCGACGAGAACAACGAGCGCGCGGTTGGTGAGCCCCATGCCGACGCAGACTTGGTGCGGGATGATCTTGGACCTGCCGTCAGTGATGACATCATCCAAGATGCAGACCAATTCTTTGGGTGACGGTTTGCCGATGACCTTAGCATCGCCAACTCGCCCTGTCTTGGTATCTTCCCGGATGGTCATGTACGGTAGGTCGGTGGCGATGGACAGAGTTCCGGCGAAGCAGGAGACCGAGTCCGGGACTTCGACGAACCGGCTCACGCCGAGACGGCGGAGTGGTTCCACAAAGAGTCCAGAAACAAATGCAATCGCCCGCGGGTTATTGCGAGCGTCCCGCAGGTTGATGTAAACATCCGTCGTGCCTCCCTTCTTGAGGGGGAGAGACCGCTGGTTGTCGAACTTGATCAGTTCGAATTCAAGCAATCTTTCGACAACTTCTGACTGCTCCTCGAGATACAGCCAGGAGGATTTTGGAACGGCCTTCATGGCAAGTTGCCTCCTTGAGAATAGCGGGTGCTTTGAGAAGCCCCCGTCAGGATAGGCACAATATAGGGTTAAACGGGAAAAACGGCAATGGCAGGTGGTTTACAATAAAAGAGTGGAGGAGTTGGTTGAACAATTGGACAAAACAGGAGTGTTTACTGATCCGAGAATTCGGGAAGCGTTTTTGGCAATTGACCGAAAGGATTTTGTGCCGGAGGCATTGAAAGCTTCGGCGTATATAGATACAGCGCTGTCGATCGGTGAAGGGCAGACAATTTCCCAGCCGTGGGTGGTGGCGTTGATGTTGGGATTACTGCAAGCAAAACAAGGCGACAAAATTATGGATGTAGGCAGTGGTTCGGGTTGGCAGACGGGTTTGTTGGCGCACATCGTTGGACCAAAAGGAAAAATATACGCGATTGAGATTATTCCCGAACTTTGCGGCCAAGCGCGGGCCAATTTAGCGAAGTACGATTTTCAAAATATTGAGTTGTTGTGTCAGGATGCGCGGGCCGGGTTGCCGCAGGCAGCGCCGTTTGATGGGATTATTGCCGGAGCGTCAGGCGAAGCGATTCCCGAAGCTTGGTTAGAACAAATAAAAGTGGGCGGTAATATTGTTGCGCCGGTGGAAGATAGCGTGGTGGTTTACATTAAACGCAAAGACGGTAGCTTTGATGTGCGGGAGTATCCGGGGTTTAGGTTTGTGCCCTTGGTATGATTTTTTCTTTTTTTGTCATTCTGGCTTGACCAGAATCTTTTTTGCCGATTGCCATCGGCTGGGACCGAGCGTCGAATCGCGCTCGACCGATTGTCTCTTTTTGCTTGTCCAAAAAGAGACGTAAAAAAGACCCTCCACTCACAAATTCAGTTTCCAAAACCTAAAATCATCCCTTTCTGGTCTTAACCGCAAACTCCCCCGACAAGTCGGGGTCAGACATGCTGGACCAAGCGGGTGATTTTACGATTGGAATACTGAATTTGCTCGATGGGTTTAAAGACAGGGACGCTCGGGCTCCAATGGCGGAAATGAGAGCAGGGGGATGACCGACCTCCGGTGGTCGAGTAGGGGGGAGGGAAAGATTGACTGGGAGCGGAGTTTTTGATACTTTGTGAGTGGTTCTTTGAGAACTAATTTTGTGTATTAAGGAGATGGCAAATGCGAGATGTGGTTGTTATTGGTACGGGGAGGTACCTTCCTGAAAGGGTAGTCACCAACGCGGAGTTAGTGGCCGAGCTGCAGAAACTTGATCCAACCACTAACGAACAGTGGATCATTGAACGGACGGGAGTGCGAGAGCGCCACGTGGCTGCCCCTGGTGAGCACACCTCTGACATGGCACTTGAGGCCAGTTGTGAGTGTTTGAGAAAGGCGGGAGTCGATCCCAAGGAGATCGATTTGATAGTGGTTCCCACGGTAAGTGGGGACACTATCTATCCAGCAACAGCCAACTGGTTGCAGGGCAAACTGGAAAACGATCGCGCGCGGTCCTTCGACGTGAATGCCGGCTGCAGCGGCTTCATCTATGGCTTAGATGTTGTAACGGCCTTAGTACGGTCAAGGAGGAGTAACCTGGCACTGCTAGTTGGCGCCGAGAAGATGTCAGCGCTGTATGATCCTGCCGATCGCACCTCGTATCCATTGGCCGGCGATGGCGCTGCTTGCGTGTTGCTCCGGGGCGTTGAGTTGAGTGAGAACCCAGAGCGGTACGGCATCCACGGGTTCTATACTAAGAGCGATGGGCAGATGGCGCATCTGCTTATTCAACCGCTGGGAGGAACAAGTCAACCGCTGACGAGGGAGAACATCGACAACCCGAACGCTATCTGCGGATGGACGGCAAGACAGTGTACCAACACGCTGTCCGCAGAATGTCTGAGTCGGTGGTCAGGGTGCTCGAGCAAGTTCGGGTGGAGAAGGAGGCGGTAGATTGGTTTATTGGCCACCAGGCCAATGGACGCATCTTACAGGCGGTTGCCAAGAAGTTGGAAGTACCCCAGGAAAAGGTGTATACCAACATCGATAGGTACGCCAACACCACTTCGGTTACCATTCCGCTGTGTCTCGACGAACTCGCGGAATCCGGCCAGCTGCAGCCAGGCCAGAAAGTCGTGCTGTTTACTTTCGGCACCGGTTTCACGTGGGGTGCATGCTACCTCGTGTGGGGGAGCTGATGCACAATCAAACGAACATTAGGCCGCCTTAGTTCTGCTGTGTAGCAGAACTGGGGCGGCCTTCTTTATTATTTAGGGGGAAATTGTCGCAATTAGGAATGCGGCCGCACTCTGTATTGCGAAAAGGGATTTTAACACCTAAATCGCCAATTAATGTTTATGTTGGATTATTCTTAAAAACGATTCTTCAGTTGGAAAAATATCGATACAACTATAGCAGAAAAATGGGATCTGATAGGTTGGCACAATTTAGGATAAAGTTACCGTCGAACAACGGTAGTCCAGACTGGAGTTACATGGAGGATTTTGTAAAGTCCTTACCATATTCTGTCAGCTTGTAACAATGACAGGTTGGACTGGTTTGACTACTGCACAATATTGAGGCAGGATATACTAGTTCTAGGAATCGGTTTTTTCTTTATATGTTTAATGTTCGGATCCTCGGGTCAAGCCCGAGGACAAGGGCATCAATATGGAAATTATTAAATCCGCAACAGATTCGAATCATATAAAACTGGCAATTCAACTGACTTCCTCCGAATGGGAGGCCGTATTAACCAAGGCATCCGAGAAGTTGGCGCAGGGGATTAAGATAGACGGATTTCGCGAAGGCAAAGCACCTCGGGATGTGGTGATTGCCAAGGCGGGCGAAGCCCGCGTGATTAGTGAAGCCATCGAGTTGGCAGTCGAGCAGTATTATCCAGTCGCGGTTCGGCAGGAGAATCTTCGGCCGATTGCCTTTCCCAAGGTCTCTGTGGAAAAAGGGAATTTGACGGAAGCGTTGGAATTTACAGCGGAAATGGCGGTATTGCCGGAAGTTGTGTTGGGCGATTATTCCAAAATTAAATTGACCAAGAAAGTTGAGCCAGTGGGCGACGCCGAAGTGGAGGCGGTGTTAAAAAGTTTGCAAAAGAAAGCAGTAGAATTCCAAGAGGTTGAACGACAGGCGCAAATGGGTGATTGGACGGAAATTGATTTTGAAGGATTTGTGGAGGGCAAGCCGTTTGAAGGCGGAAACTCCAAGAAGCATCCGTTGATTTTGGGGGATAAAGTTTTTATTCCGGGATTTGAAGAAGGATTGGTGGGACTCGGCAAAGGCGAGGAGAAAGATGTGGATGTGACATTCCCGAGTGATTATCACAATAAAGATTTGGCGGGGAAGCCGGCGAAATTTAAAGTGAAAATGAATTTGGTGAAGGCGGTGAATTATCCAGAGATTGATGATGAGTTTGCCAAGAAGCATGCCGGACAGGAAAGTTTGGAAGTGTTAAAGGCAGATATCAAAAAATATTTGACTGAAGAAGCTCAAAAAAAGGCAGAGGAGGGGGTGAGAGAAAATGCGCTGTTGGAATTGGTGAAGGTCGCGAAGATTGATTTGCCGGCGGAGATGATTGACCAAGAGCTGGACAGCATGGTGCATGATTTGAAACATCAGGCGGAACAGTCGGGTGCGAGTTTTGAGGATTATTTAAAAAAGGCGGGCGTGAATGAAGCGGGGTTGAAAGCGCAATGGAGAGAACAGGCGGAACAACGGGTGCGGATTGGATTGGCGTTGGAAGCGTTCCGGGATGCGGAGAAGATTTCGGCAGATGATAGCGATGTCGAAGCCGAGATGAAGAAGCTGAAGGAAATGTATTCGCAGGATGTGGAAAATATTGAAAAGGAATACGGGAAAGGGACGACTGGACGCGAACGGCTGAAGCGGATGCTTGGATCGAGAAAAGCGATAGATCGCTTAGTAGATTTGGCTACCGCCGGTTAGTTTTCTTTTCTTTAATTTTTTATTTTTGTTTTCAAGCGTCCACGCCACGCTTGGATGGCGGTTACTTTCCTCTTGGGGAAAGTAACCAAAGCCGCCCCCTACTCACAAATTCAGTTTCCAAAACCTAAAATCATCCCTTTCTGGTCTTAACCGCAAACTCGTCGCTTCGCTCCTCAGACATGCTGGACCAAGCGGGTGATTTTACGATTGGAATACTGAATTTGCTCGATGGGGTTTGAGAGAGGGAAAGGCAAGTATCCCTTGACAGCAAGTAAATAGGTGTAGCCAACAGGTATGCCAAAGAGTCTCTGGCAAAGCAAGAAGTATGGTCTTAGGACAGACTGTAAATAGCCGTTAAGCTTCTTGCTTGGCTTGAGCCTCTTGGATGTTCCTGATTTGGGCTTGGGCAATCTTACTAATACGCAAAAAGAGCCTTTCACTAGCCCCACGCTTCCTCATAGATTCGATTATGGCGACAATGGCTTTCATCGCCTCCTCGTTTCTTTGTTCTAGGGTATTCATATCTTCAGTATAATCCTACTTTTTGCGGGTGTAGCTAGGGGAGGGGGACTTTCGCCCCCCAGATACCTAGCGTCTGACGAGAGCCAGAACAATCTCTACCCTATGACAACTGATATATACTAAAAGTATGAAGAACCTAATTAAACACTGGCGAGAGATTGTCGGGTGGTTGGTTATTCTCAATTTCGCCTGCTTCTATTTGTTTGGGCTATATAACAGTGTTTCTTTACTGTCTGGTAGGTCGTGGGCATTAAACTTCACAATAGCAATGACCATCTTGATTTTGGGGTGGTTAAAACTTAATGATAGAAAATGAGTGTAACTATCGTATTATCTGCCTTGGTGGCAAACGCATTAGTGTTTATTGTCCCTTGGTGGATAGGGGTAAAGTGGAATAATCTCTCAAGGGGATGGCGTATTGGCTTGGTAATTGTCGGTTATTGCTGGTTCCCCTTGCTCTATAAATTATTTAGTTATCTTCAGATTAACTTTATTAAGTAATGATAAAAAATAATGGATCCTGAAAAAACAATAGGGTGGGTAAATCGGATAGGCAATTTTTGTGTCCATCTATTTTTAGGCGATACAAGAGATTTAATTGTAGAATCTGCCACCAAGTTGAAGGGAATGGACAAAGATATGGGAGATATTAAAGATGATATTCGTAGTATTGCCACAACGCTTAGTACCCACGGGGCAGATATTCAAGGACTAAAGGTACACACGAAATATGCGTATGGTTCTGCCGGTAGTCCTATGAATCCCAACGAAGCTGGAAAGAAATTGTTGGACGATTCTGGTTTCACAACACAATATCCTTTGCTCAAAGACAAGATATTCCAAGCAATGGATACTATGGGGTTAAGGACGCTATATGACTACGAGCAGGGAGCATTAAGAGCGTTGGAACAACTCCAAAGCGATCCCATTGTTGACCCACTAAAGCATTATGCCGTGAATCATCCAACTGAACCGCTTGAATTAATCTTTGCGGTCGCCTCGTGGATTGTACGAGATGATTACAATCAATACAAAAATCTGGGGCAGGGAACGCAATGAAGGATAGGTTTTATAACTTACTCCACAAAGCCATTAAACCTGCTTCATCAGCAGGTCAAACATCG
>Ga0315293_10004983_pt1 | contig 12548 bp, 16 predicted proteins | sample YL17G13_20_MG_FD_203071 | JGI IMG/M metagenome (GOLD analysis project Ga0315293, IMG submission 203071) | Sediment microbial communities from Yellowstone Lake, YNP, Wyoming, USA - YL17G13_20 | ecosystem: Environmental > Aquatic > Freshwater > Lake > Sediment | place: USA: Wyoming | collected... | reverse complement strand
AAGCAGGACTTACTCGCTGACATATTACAACCCCGAAACGAACAAGGCCGAGGTCATAGAAGGAAAGGTGGATGTGAGGATAAAGGACTATGCAACCAGAATGATCGAGGAATCGCTTGGCATAGGCTCGGTTTACCCGCTTTATGCGTTTGTGGCAACGCCGCTGATAAGAAAGGAAGTCGTGCCCTGGCTTTTGGAAGAAATCCTGAACGAGCGGGAGTACGGGACTCCACCAGCCTCAGGCTCAGGGATGCCAATAAAGGTTGGCAAGGCTGAGAAGAAATCGGAAATAGTCGCCCTGGAACAGCAAAAATCAGCCACCCGCGATGCAGTGGTGGAAGCGATCACGCGAAAAGAGGACAGCGAGAAGAAGCTGGGTGAGGAAATAGTGATATTCGAGGAAGTCGTTGCTGCGATTCGGAAGGGCAGCGATCCGGAAAGTGCAGTGCAGAAACTGCCTCCGCTCAGCCAAGCAAGGTACCTGGCGGCGCTTAAGAAAAGGAAAATCAAGAGGGCCACACTGCTTGCGCTCCTCGGGCGGGACACCAGGATGCTTAAATCAATAAAAAAGAAGCTGGAAATGCTAACGGCAGACGAGCTGCTGGGGCTGATAAAAATAATGAAAAAAATCAGGAAAAAATAAAGCTACTTCTTCGCCCTGATTTCCCTTCGCTTTGGCCTAAGGAATTTGGAGCCGCACTTCCTGCATTTCTCAATTCCTTTCTTGTTCCTGGTCTTGCACCTTCTGCAAATTGCTATCTGAGCCAGCATTGCGTCTCCTTCTGGAAATTTTCCCATATGAATAACACCTTTATGACTATTCGATAGTTTAGTTTGTGAGTTATTATTTTAAAAAGCTGTGCGGCGAGGGGATAACAATGCCCCGGGAGTTTTCTTCAGGAGTTGTTGTTTTCAGAAAGGAATCAGGTAAGCCTGTCTATCTTCTTCTTCATTACGAAGCAGGCCACTGGGATTTCCCGAAAGGTAACGTGGAGAAGGGCGAGAGTGCAGAGCAGACCGCGAGGCGCGAGTGCGAGGAGGAAGCAGGGATAGCGGATCTGAAGTTCCTTCCGGATTTCAGAGAGAAGATCGAATATTTCTATAGAAGGGAAGCAAAAACAATCCACAAGAAGGTGGTGTTCCTGCTAGCTGAGACGAAAACCATAGAGGTAAAAATCTCATGGGAGCACATAGGATTCGAATGGCTTACGTATGAAAATGCTATAGATAGGCTGACGCACAAAAATGCAAAGCAAGTGCTTGAAAAGGCGCACGCGTTCCTGGTGAAGTGATGAAAAACCTTGAAATAGCCCGAATATTCTACGAAATCGCGGATATTTTGGAAGTCCGGGGAGTGGAATTCAAGCCCAGGGCATATCGGAATGCGGCGCGCAACATTGAGGAGCTGACTGAGGATATTGCGAAAGTTGCAGAGCGCGGAGAGCTCCGTAACATTCCAGGAGTTGGCGAGGCGATCGCAGGGAAAATAGAGGAGATTCTGAAGACAGGCAAGCTGAAGTACTTTGAGGATCTGAAGAAAGAGATGCCGTTCGACATGGAAGGCATGGTCGCTGTTGAGGGCCTGGGCGCGAAAAAAGCGCATCATCTTTACAAGGAGCTTGGCATAAAGGATCTGGACGAACTTGAGAAGGCTGCGCGGTCTGGGAAGATACGGAACCTATCGGGATTCGGTGAAACGAGCGAGAAGAAGATAATCGAAGGAATTGAGGCGCTGAAACGCAGCGGCAATAGAATGCTGCTTTGGAATGCGATAATTCTCTCTGATAGTATAGTTGGCAGGTTGCGTGCCGTGCCAGGCGTGGAGCGTGTGGAACCAGTCGGTTCGCTAAGACGGAGAAAGGAGACTGTCGGAGATTTGGATATTCTTGCCATATCATCCAAGCCTGCTGCTGTAATGGACGCTTTCACGACAATGCCTGGAGTGAGAAGAGTGCTGGGGAAAGGCGAAACGAGATCAACCGTCGAGCTGGAGGAAGGAATACAGGTTGATCTCCGGGTTGTGGAAAAAGAATCATTTGGCTCTGCAATGCAGTATTTCATCGGCTCGAAATATCACAATATAGCGACCCGGACGATCGCAGTGAAAAAGGGAATGAAACTTTCTGAATATGGATTGTTCAAAAATGAGACGCAGATCGCAGGCGCGGATGAGGAAGGGGTATACAAGGCGCTTGGTCTTGCATGGGTTGAGCCGGAACTGCGCGAAAACGCAGGAGAGATCGAGGCAGCGATGGAAGGAAAGCTGCCGAAGCTGGTGGCAAAGGAAGACATCCGCGGAGACCTTCACATACACACGAACTGGAGTGAAGGAATAAACAGCATTGAAGAAATGGCTGAGAAAGGAAGATCGCTCGGCTACGAATATATGATAATATCTGATCATGCCGGAATGACCCTACGTGTCGCGAATCCTATGGATGAAAAGCGGCTCGATCAGCAGGGAAAAGAAATTGACAAACTGAACAAGAAGAGCGAGGCAGGAAACGGGCCTTATCTCCTGAAAGGAGCGGAAATCAACATCAAGAAAGAAGGCGGGGTTGATATCGAAGACAAGGCGCTTAAGGAACTCGATTTCGTGCTTGCTTCCATACATTACTCCATGCGAGCGCCAAAAGATAAGATAATGAAGCGGCTGTTTTCAGCAATGGAGAATGAACTCGTTGATGCGATCTCCCATCCAACTGGCAGAATTCTGAATGAACGCGAGCAATACGAACTTGATATCGACGCATTGCTCGACAAGGCGAAAGAGACTGGCACGATGCTCGAGATAAACTCCCAGCCCGACAGGCTCGACCTGAATGGGGAGAATGCTAGGAAAGCGAAGGATGCAGGAGTGATGCTCACCATAAGCACTGACGCACACAAGGCAGAGCAGATGAATTACTTGTCCCTTGGAGTTTCCATGGCGAGAAGGGGATGGTGCGAGAAGAAAAACGTGCTGAATACCATGGGACTGAAAGAAATAAGAAAGAAACTTGGCATATGAAGTCAGTGATTTTATGGATTGGTACCATGTTATGCTGGATGAGCACCTGAACATACTCGTTTTGGTGAACGCGTTGAAGGCGTATGCAAGGAAGATCGAAGCCGGAGAAAAAGTCCCGGATGGGGCACTTAACGAAATGCTCGATCTGATAAGGAACTTTGCAGACAAATGCCACCACGGAAAAGAGGAAATCGTACTTTTCCCAATCCTTGACAGCGAGGGTGAAAGGGAGAAAGGCATTGTAAAAGAGCTCCTGTCTGAACATGAGCAGGGAAGGACTTTTGTAAAGGGAATGTCTTCGGGAAATAAAGAGGAAATTATCAAAAATGCGAGGGCATATGTCGCCTTACTGATAATGCACATTGTGAAAGAGAATAAGTTCTTCAAGGAAAGCGACACGAATCTAAACGAAGAGGAGAGGGATTTCCTTTTCGAAGAATTTGAGAAAATAGAGGATGAAGTCATCGGGAAAGGAAATCATGAAAAATATATCGAACGCGTGCACAAAGTGAGCGGGGCAGTTCTAAAGCCCTGAAAATAAGGAATCTGGTTTAGAGGTGAAGGCATGAACAGAATACTCGTACTGAATTGTGGCAGCTCTTCCATCAAGTATCGCCTTTTTGACAAGGATTTCAATACCATCCTTTACGGAATCATCGAGCGCATAGGTAAAGAAGCACAACTAGTCCATCGCAAGAAAGATAAAACCTGGACAGAACCTGCTAAGGCTGAGAACCATAAGCAGGGCATCAGGCTCCTTCTCACTCTTCTTCATGATCCTGAACGCGGCGCAATAAAGCGGGTGACGGAAATCTCTGTTGTAGGCCATCGGGTGGTGCACGGAGGCCAGTTTGCGAAGACCGCGGTCGTTTCAGCAGTAGCCATGAGATACCTAAAAGCCTTCGAAATGCTCGCTCCGCTCCACAATCCGCACAACATAACTGGCATAATGGAAATGAAAAAAGCGATGCCGAACATCCCGCAGGTCATGGTGTTCGATACCGAGTTCCATCAGACAATGCCAAGGAAGGCCTACATGTATGGCTTGCCCTACCAGTTCTTTGACAAATATGCTGTGCGAAAATACGGATTCCACGGAACGAGCCACAAATACGTTGCCAGAAGGGCTGCGCAGATTTTAGGGAAGAAGAAACCGAACCTGATAACCTGCCATCTGGGCGCTGGTTCGAGCCTGACTGCTGTGAAAGAAGGCAAATCAGTTGATACAAGCATGGGCATGACTCCTCTTGAAGGGGTGATGATGGGGACTCGGACAGGCGATATCGACCCTGCGGTCATGCAATACCTTGTGAAAAAGTACGGCATGGATTATGATGAGCTGTTCGATACAATGAATTTCAGGAGCGGGCTGCTCGGAGTGTCAGGAGTGAGCAAGGACATCAGGATGATAGAAGGCAAGGCAAAGAAAGGTAACGAGCGATGCAGGCTCGCGCTCGAGATGTTCTGCTACAGGGTCGCGAAATATATCGGAGCATATGCAGTTGCGCTCGGCAAGGTCGATGCGATTGTTTTCACAGCAGGAATCGGAGAGAATGCGGTCAATATCAGGAAGGAGATCTGCTCTTATCTGTCGATAATCGGAGCGAAGATCGATCTGGCAAAAAACAAGAAAGCGGTCACATTTTTTCGCTCAGAGCGAAAAAAGGCTGATGCAAATTGCCAAAGCAATTTGCACATCGCGAAAGAAGCGGAAATCAGCGCAAGGAATTCCAGGGTCAGGATCCTTGTGATTCCAACAAACGAAGAGCTGATGATAGCGAAAGAAGCGGTTGATGCGATCGGTGGAAGATGAGATCGTATCTAAAGACTCTTTTTATATATCTTTTGCAACAATAATAAATTGATGGAAAAACAGAAAACGCGCTATCTGGGCCTGATAGTCCTTAGCGACGAAAAATTCATTCGAAGAAACTACACGATCGACGCGAAAGGTTTTGAATACAAACGAGCCAAGAAGCTGGCCCTGAGGAGATTCAGGCGGATTCTCACAAGGAAGCCGGGGATGCACGGGGTGCTTTTTGAGGTCGGGGCCTTCAATGAAGGGGAAACAGTATATTCATCAGATAAGGAGAAAATGGACCCGAATTACCAGAGCCATGAGGGGATCCATGCAAAAGTATACCGCCGCAAGATGCGTGAAAACTGGCAGGTCACAATGCCCCTCGAGGAGTCAATCGCCTACGCGTATGGGGATTACATTGCTGTCAATGAATGCGATAAATCCACTTCTCCAAAAGACTTAAGCGGAAGGATATTGCTTGGCAAGCACAGCTTGCGTTTTATGCAGTACATAGATTATAATGCCGAGCCAGGCGTAATGGAGGAAAGCCTGAAAGCCCTCCTCAAAGATGCCGATCCGGAATATAAGAATATTGCATGGGCATTGGATGCCGCAGCGAACTACCTTTTCTACAGGGAATGCCTTCGGATACTGGAGCAGTATGGGCCGAAGGATGGCCTGAGCATCCTGTTCGATTCCATAAAGATCGCGAATGAGTTGAGCCTGGAAAAGGCTTGGCTCCATATGCTTTGCCACCTGAAATCAGCATTAGAAAAAGAGCTGGTTGACGAAGTCAGGTTCAATGACAGGCCGATAATAATAAGGAGCCCATATGCACCTGAATGCGAGGAGAGCGAACTCATCTTGAATAGGCCTGCTAGGGAAAATAGATGAAATTATATATCCAGTCGCTTTATTCAGTCTGTAACAGGTGTCGAAATGAATGTTGTCGGGTTGGGAGTGGACATCGTCGAAATAAAGGAGATCAAAAGAATCGTTTTGGGAAAGGCAGGCGAAAAATTCATCGAAGGCACATTTACAAAAAACGAAATCGCTTGCGCAAGATGCAAAAATATATTTAAGTTCGCAACCTCTTTCGCTGCCAAGGAAGCGGTGTATAAAGCGTTCGGTACGGGATGGATCGAAGGAAAGGATGTCGAAGTTATAAGAAGCAAGGAAGAGGGCACGCCTTCAATAAAGCTACACGGAGAAATTGTGAAAATAGCAAAAAAGAGGAAAATAAAAAAGGTGCTTGTGAGCCTGTCCTACATCGAGAGCAGTGCAATAGCGGTTGCGATGCTTATTTCTTGAACGTCTTCTCAAGTGGCTCGCAACGTAAGTTTAAAACAACTTTGATTAACATCTATGACAACAAGAGGCGAGAAAATGCTTGAGCAAAAGAGGACTAGGGCACAGGTAAAAAGTGAAAATGGAACAAGAAGAAAAGCGAAAGAGCCTGCTGTAGAAGAAAAGATACAGATATTGGCTAGAAGATACATGCTAAAATTATCTGAGCTTGAGAGAATAGCTTCTAATCCATTAAGGACCATGAAAGAGAGGTTAAAGGCAGTTTTTGATATTAATAAAAAGAAACAGGAGCTTGGCGAAGAGATAACAAAAACAGAAGCAGAGCTTATGCGTTTACAGGAAGAAACAGCGAGTAGAATAGAATACCTGAAAAAGCTGATGGTCGGCCAGGATCCTTATAAGATCAGAAAGATGCTGAACGTAGACAACAGTGAGGAAAAATCCACCCAGGTTCTTTTGGAAGAGCTGAATAAAACCCGCGATCAGTGCCAGTTCGTTCTTGAACGGCTAACCTCTTCCCTTGATCCGGAGATCAGGAACAAGGCATTTGACCTGATTCAGGACAATCTGGTTGCAGTCAAGCTTATACGCCTGGGCAGCCCTTACAGGGATATACGGCTAAGAGCGGCAAAAATCCTTGCGAAACACAAGGATAACAAGTATTATGTAAAAGCGCAGCAGAAGCACTATAAGGAGATAATTCCCTTGCCAGAAATATTAACCAGATGAAAAGCGGAAGGGCAAGTGCAGTAGCTAATTACCAGATATACGGAATCAGCCGATATCTGGTTTTTTTGCAGTATTCTTTGTAACCTGGCAGGTCTCGGAGAAGAACTTCCTCCTCATTCAAAATCCGGTAAATTAGAATGATGGGCAAAAGGAGAAACGGGAGCAGGGCCCAAAACGAGCCAAGCGCTATAGGTGTGGCTATTAACATGAGCATGACTCCTATGTACATTGGATGGCGGATTATTGAATACGGACCCGTGGATATTACCGTCTGACCCTTCTCCACCTGTATTACTCTGGCTGCATAGCGATTCTCCTTGAAAACCAGTAAAACAAGTACATAGCCCAAAAAAACGAGCACGTCTGCCATAATGACGAGTTCAAAAGGCAATTCAGACCATCCGAATCTGTGGTCAAAGCCAGGAAGCAAAAAACCTATCATGAAAATTATGTTTGAAAGACCGATGATTGTCTTCTGTCTAGCCTCCTTTTCCCTGAATTGCATCCTGCGCATTAAAAATTCTGGATCGTTTTTCAGGAAACATAACACAACGAAGAGTGCGGGTATGAAAACTACGCAGATATAGACCCACGCCTCCCAGTAGTCCAAAGTACCTGCAGGCAGGAACAGGGCAAGCCCGATTACAATGAGTGCCAGAAAGAAGAAGGATAGAAATTTAATCCCCATACCAATGCCGAATGCCATCGCGTTTCCTATGACACTGAAATATTTAAAGATGCTAGGAAAAATCAGAGATATGGTTGTGTTAGAGTTGTTTATGGTCGCGTCTATCGCCATCTTTTTCATAATCGGATACATGTTTTACATAGGCATAATCAGGGGAAAGAAATTGTCGGCTCTTGCAGGGCTCGCATTCGCATTTGTGATCGCTGGGATGGTTTTCGGGGATGACCAGCTTATAGGTTACAGTCTGATCGGCATAGGCATCATTATTGCGATAATCGACATGGTATTGAAACTGAAGAAATAAGGTTAATTACAGAAGGCCCGGGACAGAATCGGATTCGCTCTACTTATACGCTGCAATTTTCAGGCTTTCAAGAGGAATGCCGCCGTATTGCCTCCTGCTTATCTCCTTGTCTTCTGAAATAATCTTTACGGAAAATCCGACGCTCTCGATCATCTTCAGGTATTCGCCTTTCAATAAAGCTCCACCGACACACCCCGCAATCAGCTTTTTGTCTTTTCTGTCGGCTTCGGAAAGCTCTTTCAAAAGCACGATATCTGAAACGAGCATTTTCCCCCCTTTTTTTAGGACCCTGTGCGCTTCATTGAAAACCTTCTTTTTATCCGGGGACAGGTTGATAACGCAGTTGCTTATTATGACGTCGATGGAATTGTCTTCAACGGGCAACTCCTCTATCTCTCCCAGCCTGAATTCAACATTAATAAAACCATATTTCTTAGCGTTCTGACGCGCTTTGATTATCATCTTCTCGGTCATGTCCACGCCGATTACTTTTCCGGTTTTTCCGGCTTTTTTTGCAGCAAGGAAGCAATCAAAACCCGCCCCTGAGCCCAGATCAAGAACAACCATCCCATCCTTTATCTCGCCCAATGCCGTCGGATTGCCGCATCCTAGGCCAAGATTGGCTTCGGGATGGGACTGGATTTCACGTTCAGAGTATCCGAGACTCTTTGCGATTTGTTCCTTATTCTTCCCACTGCAACCGCAGGAGCCACAACAACCCGCATCAGCTATCTTCCCATAGCTTTCCTTGACAATCTTCTTGATTTCGTGTTTTTTCATGCTTTCACGCCCTTTTCCTTGAATAGCGTTCCCCTAAGGAGCAATGAGACATTGACAAGGCCAAGGAGCACAGGCACCTCTATCAAAGGCCCGATGACCGCAGCGAATGCCGCTCCAGAACTGATGCCGAAAACAGCCACGGCAACAGCGATCGCCAGTTCGAAGTTATTGCTGGCGGCAGTTAGTGCAAGCGTTGCGGTCTTGGAATAATCCGCCCCCATCTTCCAGCCCATGAAAAAGCTTATCGCGAACATCAGCACGAAATAAATGACAAGCGGGATTGCTATGCGAATGACATCCAGCGGTATCTGAAGGATCAGGCTTCCCTTGAGGCTGAACATGACGATTATCGTGAAAAGAAGGGCAATGAGTGTCAGGGGGCTTATTCTGGGGATGAATTCCTTGTGGTACCAAGATTCCCCTTTTGATTTTACCAGGATGAAATGCGTCAACGCTCCTGCGATGGCCGGGATGCCGAGATAAATGAAAACGCTTTGCGCCACCTCCCATATGCTGACGTTCACGATGCTGCCGCCCAGGCCGAAGAGTGGGGGCAGGATGGTGATGAAAACCCATGCGTACACGCTGTAAAACACGACCTGGAATACACTGTTGATTGCCACCAGGGCTGCGGCATAATCCGTATGGCCTTTTGCGAGCTCGTTCCACACAAGCACCATTGCGATGCATCTGGCCAACCCTATCATTATGAGGCCGACCATGTATTCCGGATAATCACGCAGGAAAATAATGGCGAGTGCGAACATGAGAAGGGGCCCTATCAGCCAGTTCTGGATGAGAGATAGTGCGACGATTTTCCTATCGCTGAAGACCTCGCCGATTTTTTCATACCTTACCTTCGCAAGCGGGGGGTACATCATCACTATCAGCCCGACGGCAATGGGGATGGATGTCGTACCGATCTGCATTCCAGCTATGAAAGCTGGGAATGCCGGCACGAATGCCCCGAGAAGGATCCCAATGCCCATTGCAAGGAAAATCCAGAGCGTCAGATATCTGTCGAGGAATGAGAGACCTCGTGAAGTTTCAGCCATTTTTTCTCACCTCAGAAGCTGGGGGGCGAACAACAGGATGATTCCCAACACCGCCATGATAACCCCGCCAATCACCTTGCAGTACTTCGCATATTTTTCTCCGATTCCGCCGCTGATTGCGAGGCCCGCCAAACCAAAGATAATCAAATCGTCAAGCATGAAGAAAATATCATACAGGAGAATGTATGCGTATCGCTCTACTGTTCCAATACTGCTAAGGGCGAGAACCTGCGTGAAAACCGCAGGGATCGCAGATGAGCAGGCAAATTCCACGGAATTCACTACGAATGCAAGCACAATGATTGATATTATTATTGCAAACGATATCGGCTGTGTGACGATGTGCTTGATTTTTTCCGAGGTTTTCATGTGGCTTTCTTCATCGCCGACCTTGCATACGAGCGGGCCCGCGGAAAAGTATTCTTTCAGGCTGATCGCCCCGCCACCCAGCGCAATAAGGCCGATTAGGATGGTGAGGGGGCGTATATATCCGATTAGCAGGAACGCATTGAGCCAGGCGGTCATGAACAGGAAATAGAGAACCCCCGAAGCCAGGATAAAACTGCCGATTATCAGCCAGAATTTCTTTTTGTCATTTACATTCATCAACAGGCCGATAAGATAGACCAGAACCCACATCGCGCACGGATTGAACCCGTCAATCAGCCCCAATACGACCGCCAAAACCGGCAAAGAAACCGATGTGAGGTCAGTACGGCCGATGAATGGCAATTCGAACTCGGCCAAACCAGCCGCCGCATCCTGATAAGTGCCTTTTTCCGTTGCTTTTTGCCCAGCGCAGTTGTTTTGGCAGTATGATATCTCATCCATTATCTCTTGTTTTGTGTGCACACCCACCAATGGTTTTTTTCCTACGAAAGTTGTTGGAACTGCCAAACGTGTCAGATCCATGCCTGCCTCTGAAGCCATTTCCAGGAATAACCGGCCTCCGTCCGGTGTTGAAGCATCATGCATTACAAAGGATATATTGCTGAGTTCAGCAGACAATTCATCGATGATGGGCTTTTGCTCTGCGCAGTGTGGGCAGGTAGGAAGATAAAAGAAATTAACGACTAATTCTTTACTGTTATTTTGCTGAATCGTTTGCGGCTCACCAGCCAAAAATGCCCATGCGCCCAACAACAGCAATGACACTACCAGATAGCGGTTGAATTTCGGCTCAAGGAATTCTTTTATTTGGGCGGCGATGGCCATCATTTGACAACCCCTTTGGCTCCAAGCTCTCCGCAGAATCTTTTTTCAATCTCTTTTTTCAGTTCCAGAACAGAAGGCAACCTGCTTTTGAAAACCGGCTCTCCGTCAATAAGAACGACCGGCAGGTCGTTCTTTTTCATACGGAGTCCTTTCCCGGATTCCTGGAGAAAACGGGCATATTCGACAGCCCTGAGGTCAAACATCCCCTTGTTATAGGTCTTCTCAAGCTCTTTGATGATCTTGATTATTTTTCTTGTCAGAATGCTGCACTTGCCCTCTTTAGTAACACCTTCGTAAACAAACCATAATTCTATCTTCCGGCCCGCCATCTTGCCTGAACGCCTCCGCATCAAATCACCCATATAATAATCGTCCTTGTAAAGAAATAATACAGCCCAATTAAGAGGAACGCGGCTCCGGCCGCAATCCTCATCCCCCTCTCAAATCTCTGCACCTGGCCCATCACATGGCCCAACTTTGAAACGCCGTTCACCAGCAATATGGAAAACAGGACCACCGGAAGGCCGGTCGCGAGCCCGAAAACCGAGGGCAGCAGTATCGCATCGCCGGTCTTCAACGCAAGCGGGATCAGCATCCCGAAATAAAGGACTGCGCTAAACGGGCAGAACGCCAGCGAGAACAGAACGCCAAGAAAAAAAGCGCCCGGATACCCCTTTTCTGAAACTTTCATCTGGATGGACGCAAACCTGCCCCCGCAGGCAAGTGATTCGATTTTGATGAGGTCAAGGGCCATAACGCCGATTAGAATGAGAAGGGGGCCGAGAAGTTTTTCCCCGTATTCCTGAAGAAAGAAGGAGATCCCCTGGGTATTGATGCCGATATACACAATCAGGCTAGCCAGGGCTGCGTATGCAAATGCCCTCCCGAATGCATACAGCAATCCAACAAAAAGTGTGTTCTTGCTGCTGTCGATTTTCTTTGAAACGTAGGCTATCGCAGCCATGTTCGTCGCAAGCGGGCAAGGGCTGATGGCGGTCATAAGCCCTATGAAGAAAGCGGCCAGGATGGCGATGTCGCTTGTGCCCATCTGCTCCAGAAAAGCCATGATATCCATCAATTCAACCCACCGGAAAGCCGCGTTTCAAGGATGCCCTTGAGGTAGTCGAGATATTCCTGTTCATTGTTTATCTTATACCATACATTGACGTTCTGTTCTTTGTGGAATTCGCCATTCACATAAGTCCCTATCCAGAGGGAAGAACCAGTCACACCGTATTTATCTACAAGGTCCCTGTTTTCCGGAAGTTCGCCGTTTATATGGCTAAAAACCAGTTTTCCTGATTCAAGTTCATCCTTGAAGTATGTGTTGACTGTCTTCTCCGCAAGCTCGCCTACCGATATACAGGATTGACATTGATGGGTCCCATGGAAATGATAGACTTCTACACGTATACTATCATTCGCTGAACTGTTCTGATATGAGATAGTTGAATTATTCTGGCTGACTAGAGTACTTTGATTATTCGAAACGCAACCTAAAAATAAAATGGAGACCAATAGCAGCCAAGCAAGTATTCTCATGATTTCAGCCCCACAAAAATCTTCCAGCTAACAGCCCGGCCATTACGGTAAACACGAATATCAGGAATACGTAAATGACTGTTTCCTTATTACCCATTATCTTGCGGACAACGAGG
>Ga0315293_10004981_pt1 | contig 12550 bp, 17 predicted proteins | sample YL17G13_20_MG_FD_203071 | JGI IMG/M metagenome (GOLD analysis project Ga0315293, IMG submission 203071) | Sediment microbial communities from Yellowstone Lake, YNP, Wyoming, USA - YL17G13_20 | ecosystem: Environmental > Aquatic > Freshwater > Lake > Sediment | place: USA: Wyoming | collected... | reverse complement strand
CACTCCACCCTCACAAAGCCGATTCCCATGTTTGGCTCAATGGTTGTGAAAGGATAGTTTGCAATGGCAACATCAATCAGCGTTGCAGCTGAAAAAAAAGTCGACTTCCCTGACGAGGGCTTTCCCACCACGCCAATCTGCATAGGAAAATACTCACTTCAATCGGTTTTTAATTCAAACCCAGGCAATTCCTTGGCAATAAAAACCCGGGCATTTTCCTTTTTTTAAAAAAAATTTTGGCGCCCACTATTTATAATAAAAAAGCATTCTGCCACTGTTTTTTTCATGAAGAAAGACCAAACCGGGCCGCTCGCCGAATTTGACGAATTTGCGGCAAGGGGCAGGACTGTCGTGGCGCACTGCTGCGCTTCAGAATACCCATATCCGGAAAAAAGGAAGCAGGCGCTCAAAATTTTATTTCTTGGGGAACAAATTGCAAAGCTGGTTGTCCTGGAATCAAGAGCACGCCAAAATCCAAATAGAAAGAAAACCGTTTCTTCTGTGCAAAAACTTCAAAACAACTATGTTTCCATTTTGCGGGGCATCGGAGGCAGGGCCAGGGCTTCAGCCACTGGCTTTCAATTGATTATTCCAACAGCTAGGCTTCTGCAAATAAAAATGGCAAACTGGCAAGCCAGCCGCCTGCTTAGGAAATACGAAAGAATGAACGCAGAACCAGCTGTAAAAAACAAGAAAAAATCCTTTTTAAGGAGGCGCAGAATATGAGCCAGCTCTGGCCAGACAAGTTTTTTCCGAAGGATTTAAGCGAATTTATCGGCAATCCTGAAATAGTTGAAAATGCAAAAAAATGGGGTGCGGAATGGGCTGAAGGCAGGCAGGGAAAGCCATTGCTTTTTTTTGGTTCCACAGGTTCTGGAAAAACCTGCCTTGCAATTCTCATTGCGCAGTACTTTGGTTGGGACTTGTTTGAAATGAATGCCAGTGACACAAGGACAAAGGATGTGATTGAAAGGGTTGCAGGCGCTGCCTGCTCTGGCAGCAGCTTCAGCGGAAAAAAAAGGCTCATCTTGCTGGATGAGGTTGACGGCCTGGAGGGAAATGCAGACAGGGGCGGGGCAGCGGCAATAAACAAAATAATAAAAGAATCAAAAAACCCGGTGATTCTCACTGCAAACGACATTTATGGCAGCCAAAAAATGCTGCCTTTCAGGAGCAGCTGCCAATTGCTGCAGTTCAGGAAAATAAATTATTTAAGCATTGCAAAAAGGCTGAGGGAAATTCTTGAAGCCGAAAAAATTCCGTTTGACCCTGAAGCAGTGAAGCTGCTTGCCCAAAGCTGTGCAGGCGATTTCAGGGCAGCCTTGCTTGACGCGCAAACCCTTGCCCTTTCCGGAAAAATTGATTTGACAGAAACCAATGCCCTTGGATACAGGGAAAGGCAGCAGGATATTTTCAAGACACTTGGGGAAATCCTGAAGGGCAAAAATTTTGGGGAAATAAGGCAGGCGCGCTTTAAATCAGACATTGATTCTGAAATGCTGTGCAATTGGATTGAAGAAAACATTCCCAGGCATTTCACCAAAGGAAACGATGCAGCAAGGGCCTTTGAAAGGCTCAGCAAGGCAGACATTTTCAACGGCAGGATAATGAGGAGGCAGCATTACGGCTTCCTGCGCTATTCCTCTGAACTGATGACAAGCGGGGTTTCATTGTCAAGGGAGAACGAATATGGGGGCTGGATTCATTACCAGTTTCCCTCGCTGATCAGGAAGCTTGGCGCAAGCAAAGGCATAAGGCAGCTTAGGAAAGGGCTTGGGCTGAAGATAGGCAAAAAAACCCATTCAGGCAGCAGGCAGGTCATTGCAGAAGACATCCCTTTTTTGCAGGTTTCTTTTGAAAAAAAAGAAAGCGCAATTGCATTGAGCGCTGCACTTGACCTAAACGAAGAGGAAATTGCCTTTTTATGCCAGGCAAAGCCTGAATCAAAGAAAGTCAAGGACATTTTTGGCAAATCGCAGGAACTCAGGAAGAAAGATTTTTTGGAAAAAAGGAAGGCAATGGCAGGCTTTGCAGGGGAATCCGCTGAAAAATCCGGAAAAAAGCAGTTCCAGCAGGAAAGCGAAGAAGACGAAGAAAAGCAGGCCCTGGAGGAAAGCGAAGAAAAAAATCAGGAAGAAGAGCAGCACAAGCAGGCAAGGCTTTTCTAGAAAAGTATTTATTCGCCTTCAGCTGTTTCTTTTAGCATGCAGCAAAGAAGGCGAAGAATACAGCCCAAGCCCGTTGCCAAAAGGCGCATGTCAGGAATGGAGAGGCGCACAGTGAAAAGGCTTTTATCAATGCAAACCACTGCCGCTTTCAGGGCACAGCTTGAAATGGAGTACAGGAACCATAACCTAAACAGCGCCGTGCTGTACAGGCTTTCCATGGTAATAACCCGAATCAAGATTCCTGCGCAAAAGAAAATGGCGATGCTAAAAATTATTACTGGCTACAATAAGCTGGTCTAGATTTCTATTTCCAAAACCGCTGTCGGCTGCAGCAGGCCAAAATTCTGCAGTGTTTTTTTGTTGAGCTCGCCCAAAAAGCCGTTCTTGCCGCCGATTTTTACTGCCGCGCTTTTTCCCTGCTCAAAAGAAGGGATATTGCTTTCCTGCAAAGAATACTGCATGCCCAAATTGCCTGCAATTGCATCCAGCGCGCCCTTTATCACTGTAAACTCGGCGCCTTTGCCGCTGAGCGCAATGCAGAGCTTATTTTTTTCAGCCACGCCTGTTTCTGATTTTGAATCAAGCTCAAGCGTTTTGCCTGCTTCAAAGATTTTCTGCGGATAGGATTCATTCTTGTTTTTTGAGAGGAATTCCAGCAGCTCTGGGAAAAGCATTTTCCTGAAAATAGTGTAGTTTTCGCTTGCAGGATTTGCTATCTCAACAAACTGCTCTTTTTCCGCCTCCAAGCCGGCCATTGCAGCCTGCTTTTCCTTGTTGCTCATTGTGTAAGTCAGCACTCCCTGCAATCCCAATCCAATGCAAACATTTTCAACAGCCCTCCTCATTTTCTCTGATTGCAATTCGCCCCCAATAGTTGGAACTTTCACAGGCAATGGCTCGACATTGTTGTAGCCATAGCTTATCAAGAGGTCTTCAATTACATCAACAGGGTGCAGGATATCCTGCCTGTATGCCGGATACTTGCATTCAATCATTTTTCCCACTACTTTTGCATCATACCTTGCCTGCTGCAGCAATTCAACAATTTTTTTGCCTGGCAAATCAACGCCAATGATTTTTTCCGCTTCTTCAATCTGAACCAAAATCTTTCTCGGGGAAAAATCAGGGGTCACAATTGCCCTGTTTGGGTATTTCACATTCACGCTGTAAATATCAAAGCCCCTTTCTGCCAAAGCCGAAACCATTACATTCAATGCAGTGTTGACTGTTTCCTGCCTATAGCCTGTTACCTCAACAAGCACTTCTTTTGTTTTTTCGCTTACCTTTCCGGTAAGCTGCGAATTTATTACAGGCGGCATGCTTGCCACTGTTCCAAGGGAATCCTCCAAAATGGGATACCTGTCACAGCCCTGCAGCAAATTCGCATATTCTTTTCCTTTAGGGTGCTCCAGCAAAATCTCTTCCAAATCCATTTCAACGCTGTATTCCAATGGAGTAAATTTCTTTTCCTTTGGCTTATACGCCTTGTAATGCATCGGCTCCTTGAGCTTTTGCCAGTCATACAGCCCGATTGCGGCCTCCTTTCTTTTTCTCCCGAATGTTCCGCAGACCTTTTCCTGCAATTGGACCATCTGCACCAGAAACGCTTCGCTTACTTTGACATTCTTCACCAGGGCTGCCGCAATGCAGGGCCTTATTTCCAGAACGCTCTTGTCAACAATAACCGAAACATTGCTTTTCAAAACAATGTACTTTGGAATGCCTTTTTCCTTTCCAAGCCTGCCTTTAATCTCCCTGGCAATGCCCTCGGCAGAAAGCAAATCAGGCCTGTTGCTGTCCTTTACATCAATCACAAGCCTGTCCCCTTCCTCTGAATCAATCTCGCCCTTTGCAAACTCAAGTGCTTCCCCAAGCTGCTGCCTTGAAAGCCTTTTCCCTATAAGCGCCTCCAAATCCTTCCTGCTTGCTTCAATGCTAGGCATTACAGCACCACCTGCTTAGCTTCCCTAAGCCAGCCTAAATCCGAGGAGAACAATTCCCTGATGTCTTTTATTCCGAGGGCGCACATTGCAAGCCTGTCAATGCCAACACCCCATGCAAGCACAGGTTCCTTCACTCCCAATGGCAGCGTGAGCTCCGGCCTGAATATTCCTGCTCCCGCAAGCTCAATCCATCCAAGCGTCGGGTGCTTTGCGCTAAGCTGGACACTGGGCTCTGTGAAAGGATAATAATCAGGCATAAATTTCACTTCATGCGCGTTCCCGAACTCTTCGGCAAATTCCTTGAGCATTCCGAGCAAGTGCCTGAAATTAAAATCCTTGTCAATGATGATTCCTTCCATCTGGTTGAATTCAATCAAATGCGATGCGTCAACAACATCAGGCCTGTAACACCTGGCAATCGCAAAATATTTTCCCGGCACTTCAATCCCGTCCACAAGCTGCCTTGCGCTGTGCGCTGTCCCGTGCGCGGCAGGCATAACTTTTTTCGCAATCTCCTCGCTCCACTTATAGTTCCAGCCTTTGCTCCCTGTTTTCCACCCGTTCTCATGCGCTGCTTTTACCCTTTCAACAATTTCTTTTGAAGGGAGCTTTCCAAACCGCGGCTGCTTCAATTGGTATGTGTCTGTCCAGCTTCTTGCAGGATGGTTCTGGGGCTGGAACAAGGCGTCAAAATTGTAAAATTCCTGCGTTATCAAAGGCGATTTCATTTCCTTGAATCCAAGCGCAACAAGCTTTCCCCTGATTTGCTCCAAAAACTGCCCATAAGCCTGTTTTTTCCCGATGAAAATTTTTGGCACGGTTCCCTGGATATTGTACGCCCTGTTTTTCACAGTGCCGAGCAATTGCAATGCGTCAATTCCTGCCTTGCTGATTTTCGCCTTTTTTTCCGAAGAAAAGGATTTTTCCGCAAGCCCCCTTTTCAAGGCATCCTGCAAAGCAGCCTGCGCTTCTTCTCCCAATTGTCCTTTAGCCTGGATTTTTTTCAAAACAATTTCCAATTTGTATTTGCCCTGCAGCAATTCTTTTTCCAGGCCGGTCAATTCAAGCACTGTTTCTTTTCCTGGCACAACGCTAATCCAGGCGTTTCTTTTTGCTATTCCCATTGCAGCATTGAACTCAGGCCTGTTCAACTGGCTTTTTTTGAAAACCTCTTCCAAAGATGCCTTTCCCTGCAATTGCCGCAATGCCTCGACAAAAAGCCTTTCAGGCAAAGCCTTGCCCAAACTGCTTTTTCCAATCTGGGTTAAAAAAAGTCCCTCTTTTTTTTCTTCCTCAATTTCAATAAGGCCTTTTTCCTTAAGCCACTCCATTGCCCTTCTTGCGCTGTCAATTGGCAAAGAAGCCTTTTTTGCAATCTCTTCAGGCTCAAAAACTTTTCCTGAATCAAGCGCCTTCAGCGTTTTCACTTCAATCTCGCTGAGGCTTTCCACCGCATTCTGCAACCCATTTGCCATGATTAACCAATACTATAAACCCTTTTTTAATATTATAATGCCTTTCTATTTTATGCTTTACCTCATAGACAGTTCAGCTGTACTGAACGATTTCGGCTTTGAGTTCAGGGAAGGGCAGAACTATGTTACAACGCCTCTTGCAATAAACGAGTTCAAAGACATGAGAAGCAGGCACCTGATGGAAAACGCCTTGCAGCAAAGGGCATTAAGCATAGAAGAGCCAACGGCAGCAAGCCTTCGTTATGTAGAAGAAACTGCGCTTTCAAAGGGCTTCCAGCGCCTGAGCAAAACCGACCTCTCATTAATTGCGCTTGCCCTGGACTTTAAAAAACAGGGCAGGAAATTTGTTCTGCTTTCGGATGATTACAGCATACAGAATTTCTGCTCTTTTTTCAAAATCCCCTTCAAAGGCGTTATAAGGGGTGAAATAAGTTCCGAAATCAGCTTTTCCCTAGAATGCAGCGGCTGCGGAAAGGCAATGCCTGCCAATTCAAAAGCCAAAAAATGCCCTGACTGCGGCTCTCCCCTGAAAAGGAAAAAGCTTGCAGGCAATTGAAAAAGTACTATTCGCTGAAAGGCTGGTTAAAAGCAAAGCGGGAAATTGGGCAGTTGTAACTGAGGCACAGTCTATCCTTCTTTTTCAGTCCACAAATTTATTGCCTCTGCCATAGCTTTGCTCAAAAAGCCTTTTTGCTTGCCAAATTTCTGCATTGCCTTTAACCTAAATTGTTGCTCAATGCCGGCATCCACTTTAAAAGTAATGCGCCCCATAAAACCGCCTTATTTTAGCCCTATGTCACAACTGTAAACAAATTTTTTTATATATTTTTGCCTTTTTTACAATTATCGGTTGCCATTGCCCTTTATGCCCAAAAAGCAGCCAAAATTAACCTTTTAACTATTTATAGTTATATTTATATATCTCATTTGACTAACTTTATATAAGGGGTATATTTGTTTTTCGAATTCCTTAATGCAGTCATTTCTCTTGACCTGAACTGGATAGCCGGGCTTATAGCCGGCAATCTCCATTACCTTTTTGCCTTTGCTGCTGTTTGTTTTTTCTTCTGGGGGCCGAGCACTAAAAAGCTTCCAATTGCATTTATTCTCCTTTCATTGGACTTTTGGCTTTGGGCTGACTTTGAGGCTTTCAGCGGCTGGGGCATTTATGTTGGCGGCTTTTTGTCCCTTTATTATATCAGCAAGATTGCGGTGCTGGCTTTTTTCCAGGACATTCCGCAGCTGAAGAAATATTTTGTGGTTATAAGCACGCTCCAGGCAATTACTGCCTTGGTTGCATTCAACCTTTTCTTGAGGTGAAAGTGGTAAAAATGAGCTTGATTAAAACAGCGGTTTTTGGGGCGTCTTTCACGCTTTTCCTGTTCATTTTATTCAGCATTCTTGCTGTTGGCGGCATGAGCCCTTTCAGCAGCGAACTTTTAACAGCCGGCGGCTTTATTACTGTGCTTTTCTTGGGGGCAATTGAAGCAAGCGTTAATTTTTTTGAGTGATGCAAAATGTTGCTTGAATTTTTGTCGCACCTATTGTCATTCGACTTTGTTTGGATAGCTTCGCTTATAATGAACAATCTGCACTGGCTGTTTGCCCTGATGGCGTTTGTTGTTATTGCCGAAAAGGGAAAAAGGCCTGTCTGGCACTTTTTGGTGCTGATTGGCTTCCTTTACGCTTTTGTCGATGTCATGGCGATAGGCGGCTGGATTCTTGCCCCAATACTGATAATGACAGCCTTCCAGTTTTTCCTTGGCCTGTATTTCCCTGAGGGCAGCTGGCCGCAGAGAAACTTTATAAAAATAGTCACAGTGGCTTTTTTCGTTGTTAGCTTCATCCACACGTTTTTCTTTCGTTTGCCGGAGGTCTAAAAAATGGAAAACCTGAAAATAGCCTATAATTCCATCCTTTACGCAATAGCAATCCTTTCCCTTTGCTTCCTTACTGCAATTTCTTTTGAAGCAATGCCACTGTTCGGCAGCCTTTTTTCTTTTGCCGGCTTTATAGCTGTTGCTTTTTGCATTTTTGGCGCAATCGCAAAATAAAAAAATTTGCAATTTTTTTTTGCGCCAACAGCAGCCGATTAAGAGAGGGGCCTTGCTTGCCGCTTATTCCTCTTTGTCGCCCAATTCGCTGTTTGCCACAATGTAGCCCTCTATTTTTTCCGAAATGGCTTTTCTTTTCGCAAAAACAGCAAGCCCGGCTATTGCAATTGCCCCCAGGCCAATCAGGAACAAATCGCTTTGCAGCAGGCTTGTTATGAAACCACCTAAGTCAAATGAGGCAATCTGCTTGAAGAGAGTGTAATTCAATTCAAGCTCGTTTCCAAAAACATAGCCTGCCCAAGTGACCGTGTTTTCCTCAATTGTTGCATCTGGCTTCACTGGCTTTTGTATTTGCACGCCCCTTGGCAGGTGAATGATTATTGAAGTGCCGTCAGGAATCACCCACAGGCTGCCGTCGACAAAGCCGCTGAACTGCCCTGTGTTCAATGCAAAATCAATTGCAGTGCTTGTTTCGCTTTTTTTTTCCGCCAAGGGCTTCTGCAGCGAATAAGTGAATTCCAGGAAATCAGGCCCCTGTGCGCTGTCGGTGAAGGAAATCCCGTTAACTGTTATTTCGCTTTCGCCGCCGATTCTTGGATAGATTCTGGGATCGTATTCCCGCCAGCCTTCAATGCTCACTCCAATGGTGTCTTTGGTTTGAATGAAATCAGCAAGCTGCTGCTCGTTCTGGAAAACCAGGAAATAGCGTTCCCTTACATTTGCCATGCCGTCATTGCCTACAACAATATCTATTGAATGGCTGTCAAGGATGTAAAACTGCCCAAAGCAGGCTGAAGCAAAAAGCAAAACAGCCAATGGCAGAAAAAACTTTGGTTTCATAAAGTTTCACTTATATTAAAGCACCCTTTGCCTTATTATTTTTTTCTGGGCAAAGCATTTGGAAACAATGCAGTTAATCGGCCTTTCGCCGAACAGACTCTTTAAATGCTTTTCTTGCCGAAAATATTGTGCTTTTAACCGTCCCCATTGGAATGCCGAAATGCTCGGCAGTTTCCTTGTAACTTTTAACCGTGCCGTCTTCAAGCCCTGCATAAAACGCAAAGATTATTTTGTCTTTTTCCGGAAGAACGACTTTATTCAAGAACTTTTTCACGCTTGCACGTATTGCTTCTTCGCTTGCAGCGGTCAGCTTTGCGTAGGGTTTCGGTTCCAGTTTGCTGGGTATCATTGAAAGAAAATCACTTGCAACATCGTCGAATAGTTTGCCCCTCTTTAATCTTTCCGAAGCAGCCAAATCCCTCATTTGCCTTGACCCAATCATCTCTGCATAGCTTTTCTTTGTTCTTCCCCCTTCGGGTTTCCAATAGCCTGAATTGGCAATTATCTTAATAACAGCTTCCTGAACAAGGTCATTGGCAAGGCCAGGGTCTCTTGTAAGCCTTTTCGCCAGGATTCGCAAGCTTTTCAAAGCTGGCTCTGCAAACGCCCGATACCTTTGCTCAGCAACTATTTTTTCAGGCCACCTTTCAGCAATTTTTTTTTGCAGGACCCTGCGTCTCATCTAAAAAACACCTCGACCTGTGCAACCCAATTTTTTTCCGCAAAAACCAAAATGCCAGTTTTATTTCAATTCCAAGGCAAAGCCATACAATTGCCTGCAATATTCTTGCAAATCTGCTCCTAATAAATGTTCTGTCTTTTCCAAGCAAGTGTTCGTCAGGCAAAAAGCAAGCAAACTAGGCTGTTTAAAACCCTATTCCAGGTTAAGTATTTAGGGGGCAATATAGTGGTTTCTATCCAATATTTTGGCCACAGCTTTTTCAAAATAGGATTTCAAGGCCGGAATATCCTGGTTGACCCTTTTATTTCAGCCGAAAAAAGCGATCCCGACTTCAAAAGGCTTGTTAACTGCGAGGCAAAGCCGGCAGACCTGAAGGAAATTGCATTGATTCTTGTAACGCACGAGCACTTTGACCACTTTGACAAGGCATTAATTGAAAAAATTGCGTCAAGGGACAACAGCTGTGTGGTTGCGGCAGAGCCGTTGCTGCAGGAGCTGAATTTAAACAAGCGCTTTTTGCACCCGATTAAAATGCATGAAACAATCAACCTCAGGGGCGTTGAAATAAAGGCTGTCCCAGCCCACCACCCCCAATCCTTTTACCCGTTGGGCTTTATGATTTCCTACAACGGAAAAAGCGTTTTCCATTCTGGGGACACGGATTTGATGGATGAATTTTCAGACATCTGCCCTGACATGGCGCTGCTTCCAATCGGAGGCACAATGACAATGGACTGCATTGACGCAATAAGGGCAGTGAAAACAATGAAGCCCAGGTACGCAATTCCAATGCATTACAATACATTCAAAATGATTGAGCAGGATCCCCAGGAATTCAAGCAAAAAATAGAGAAAAGCATTCTGAAAACAAAGCCCATAATCCTGAAGCCAGGGCAGTCATTCAGCTTTAAGTGAATTCAAAGCCCCTGGGTCTTAAAGCCTGGGCAAAGCTTCTCTTTCAAGTGATTATTGCCTTCAATAGCAGTTTTTTTCCGCGTGAAAAACCAAGGCAAAAGTCAGGTTTAAATATAACAAAAACCATTTATTGTTTGCAAAAGCAATTGGTTAAAATGCCGCTAAAAGTCAATTTCACTGTTCCAAACAAGGCAATTCATATTCTTATTGACCTGGCAATCATTGCAATTTTGGCTGCAGGCGCTTATGCCTGGGTTATTGCCGTTCCGCCCCTTGCTGTTCCTGACCCAGGCCATGCCTTGAATACAATCCAGGGCTATTTTGTCGGCGATGCAAGCCTCAGGGACACTCTTGCAAAGCTGCAGCAGAGCCCTGCTGGAGGCATGAGTTGCCTTGCTGGCAATTCCATTAGGTCAATTGATATTCAGGGCAATGTGCAATGCGAAGCTGATGACACAGGCGGCGGCATAACCAGCATTACAGCCGGAAACGGGTTAAGCGGCGGCGGCGCAGGCCCAATAGTGCCCTTGGCTGTGGACACAGGCGTTGCGGCAACCACAGGGCTGGAAATCGTTGCCGACCAAATAAGGCTCATGGACGACGGCTGCGCCGCAGGCGAAGTCCTTAAAAGAAATGCCGCAAACAACGGCTGGGAATGCGTGGCAGTTGCCCTTGATTGCACCACCGTTTCAGGGCCGTCGAGTGGAATCATTAATTGCCCCGCAGGTTACACAGCTATTGTTGGCGAATGCGGGGGCGCCACAGTGCTATGGGGCAATATAGGTTCTCTTGGTTATTTAATCCCTAATGCGAACAATGCAACCGGAATGTCTTGCAACCTTGGGCCGCCTATAGGAACTGCTTATGTCAGGTGCTGCAGGACAGCATAAGAAACCGCATCAACTCTTTGAGGGGTGATAATTGCAACTAACAGCCCAAGAAGCCAGCAAAACTATTTTGCACTTATACTCTTAGCATGAAATCCCTATTTCTCTGGAAAATAGCGCCAATTCACCAGCCAGACTGCCAAGGCAAAACTGTCGAGCGCAATTATTATTGCAGCGCCTGCAAGGACTGAAAACTGCAGCAGGCCGGCAACTAAAAAATTTATTGCTGCAAAAGCCATTCCTGCTGAAACAGCAAGCAATGCAAAAAACCCTTCAAAGAAGCGCATGATGGAATAAAGCCCCATTGCCCTTTATAAATTTTTTTCCGCTGCCTCAAGGTCTTCAATTGTGCCAATATCCAGGTACTTTCCCTTGTGCAAGACAAAGCCTGCCTTTTTTTTGGCTGCCAGGGCATTTATTGCATCAGTCAATTCAAATTCGCCCCTTTCGCCAATCTTTGTTTTTTTCAATGCAGGAAAAATTTTTTCGCTGAAAGCATAGCAGCCTGCATTGACAAGGTTGCTTTCAATTTTTCCCAGCGGCTTTTCAACAATCTGCTCAAGTTTTTTTCCGCTCACAAGCGCAATGCCAAAGCTTTCAGGGTGCTCTTCTTCCCTCAGTGCAACAACCGCATCAAAGCCCTTTTTGGCTGCAAGGCTTTTCCAAAGTTCTGCAGGAACAATGACATCAGTGCTTGCAACCAAAAACCTTTGCTTTCCCCTGATTTTTTTCCTTGCCTGCAGCAAGGCATGCGCCGTTCCCATTGGAATGCGCTGCTCAACATAGCCAAGCTTCATTTTGCCAAGCTTTTTCCCGAATTTTGCCTTTACCATTTCGGCAAGAAAACCCACAACAATTATTGTTTCTTCAACGCCTGCCTTTTCCAAAGATTCAAGCACATGCTGCAGCAATGGCTTTCCCTTCAATTCAACCAAAGCCTTTGGCCTGTCATTAGTCAAAGGCTGCATTCTCTTCCCCTGCCCTGCCGCCAAAACAACTGCCTTCATTTGCCACGCCATTTTTCAATTCCCATAAAAGCATGTGAAGGCAATCTTTAAATATAAGTATAAGTTTAGTATATTCAAAGAGTAAATAATCAAAAGCGAGGTTGAAAAAATGTCTCTTAAAATGAATTTTACAATTCCAAACAAGGCAATCCATATTTTTATTGGCTTGGCAGTTATTGCTGTTTTGGCTGCAGGCACTTATGCCTGGGTTGTTAACCCAGGGGCTGTGCCGAATCCCGGCCATTCCCTGGATTCAATACAAGGCTATTTCCAGGGCGATGCAAGCCTTAGGGCCAGTTTGGGAAAGCTCTGCGGGAGCGACGGCACAAATTGCACTGCTGTTGGCGACAACTTAGGAAACCATATTGCAACACAGAACCTCAGCTTGGGCAACAATAAGATAACAAATCTCATCAATCCAACAGGCAACCTTGACGGAGTGAACAAGCAATATGCCGATGCTTTGGTTTCGGCTGCAACAGGCGTAACCTGTGTTTCACTGAAATGCCCCTGGTTTGTCGGTAACTTTACGAATACTAGTACTTCCGCAGATTTGCCTAATTGTGCAGCCCCTGCTTG